>JGI2172J19969_10001248_pt1 | contig 11690 bp, 9 predicted proteins | sample DeeMarSWOR230_32_FD_19969 | JGI IMG/M metagenome (IMG submission 19969)
CGTCCCCGTAGGGCATGCCGAGGGCTCTGCCCACGTCTCTGATAGCCGCCCGGGCGCCCAGCGTCCCGAAAGTGATAATCTGGGCGACGTGGTCCTGGCCGTATTTCTGTGATACGTAATTGATTACCTCGTCGCGGCGGTCGTCCTGGAAGTCCATATCGATATCCGGCATCTCCCGGCGTTCGATGTTGAGGAAACGCTCGAAGACGAGGCCGTGTTCCAGGGGGTCGAGGGGGGTAATGCCGAGGCAGTGCAGGACGATGCTGGAGGCGGCACTGCCCCTGACGCCGAAGAGGATGTCCTGTTTTTTAGCGAAGGAAATAATGTCCCAGACCACCAGCATATAGTTGGCGAACTCTGTCTTTTCAATGACGTCCAGTTCGTATTCAAGTCGCTTTTCTATCTCCGGCGTAGGATTCGGATAATACTGACGCAGGCCCTCCCGGCAGAGGTCGGCAAGAAACTGGTCGGCGGTCTTGCCTTGCGGCAGTTCTATCTCCGGCAGGTGGAGTCGCCCGAACTCGAGGTCCAGATTACACATATCCGCGATACGTTCGGTGTTTTCCAGGGCATCCGGAATATCTTTAAACAGCTCCGCCATTTCCTCGGGGCTCTTTAAGTAAAAGAAATCGCCAGCCATTTTAAGTCGTTTATCATCGTGTATGGTGGTATTGGTACCGATACACATCAAAAGATCATGGGCGGAGGCGTCCTCTTTATTGATGTAATGGGTGTCGTTAGTGGCTACGATGGGTAGGTTGAGTTCACGTCCCATCTGGATAAGGTAGTTGTTCACGGCTTCCATTTCCGGGATGGCATGTCGCATTATTTCCAGGTAAAAGTCCCCGAAGGTCTGCTGGTACCAGAGGGCGGCTTTCCTGGCGTCGTCATAATGGCGACTCTGGATATACTGGGACAACTCCCCGGCAAGGCAGGCGCTGAGGGCGATGAGTCCTTCATGGTGCTGTTCCAGCAGTTCTTTATCTACCCTGGGTTTGTAGTAAAAGCCCTCAAGGTGGGCTTTGGTGATAAGCTGGATAAGGTTATGATAGCCCGTCTTGTCCTTAACGAGAAGAATCAGGTGGTAGTTGTTTTTATCCGCGGCGTTGCGGCTGAGGCGACCGTTCGGGGCGATGTATATCTCGCAGCCGATGATGGGCTTGATGCCGACCTCTTTTGCCTCACGGTAAAACTCGATGGCGCCGTACATAACGCCGTGGTCGGTAATGGCGAGGCTGTCCATACCCAGTTCTTTGGCTTTTCGGACAAGTTGCGGGATGCGGCACATCCCATCGAGAAGGCTGTATTCGGTATGGACATGCAGGTGGGTAAACATAGTACTCCCGGCCGAGAAGTCTGGTTAATTATAGCACAGCCCCGACCGGTGAAAAAACGTGATTGAACGATATCTAAAACAGATTGGCTTGCGGCAGGAAGGCTGGTAAAAGTATAATAATGTTAAATATCGGTTAAACACGCCGATAGCCCCCATCTGTTGCCCCGGAGCCGTTAATTTTTTAACTTTAAAGCCCTGTGGGAAATGCCGGATAATCCACATTATTGAGTATGACAGGAAAGTATTGCCGATGATGCCTGAAACTGAAACCGGAAAGAAAGACCGCGTTTTTTATGGGTGGTTCGCCCTCGCTGGCGTGATGCTGGTAATATCCTTTGTCGGTGGTATTTTCTATAATACGTATGGCGTTTTACTGCCGGTTATCACCGAGGAGTTCGGCTGGAGCCGGGGAACTGTGGCCGGAGTGCTTTCGGCGGGAATTATCGCCTTCGGATTGCCCAGTCCGCTTTTCGGCATTCTGGTCGCCAGGCTCGGCCCGAGGTTTACCCTGATATTCGGTAATTTCCTGGCGGGATTGGGTATCGCCTGTGTCTATCTGGTCCAGGAAGTCTGGCATATGTACGCTCTATATGTATTGATAGGGCTGGGTGGTGGATTTGGAGGGTATATCTCCTGTACCGCGATAGCCAACAACTGGTTTATTAAAAAACGCGCCCTGGCGATGGGGATGATTATCGCCGCTGGCGGTCTGGGCGGTTTTATTTTCCCCCCGCTGGCGACCGCCCTTATTTCCGCCATAGGCTGGCGACTTACCTGGTTGGTATTGGCGGGGGTAATTACCGTATTTCCTGTATTTCTTGGTGGTGTGGTCCTGGTCAGGAACAGGCCGGAGGACATGGGGCAGACGCCGGATGGTATGCCCGCTGATGTCTATACCGAAATGGAAACGGAAGAATCCCGGACTGCCGATGAGGAATCTGACGACTGGAGCATAAGGCAGGTGCTGAAAAGCCCGGTAATCTGGTTGATAGCTGGCTTTTCCGCGGCTAATACGTTCACTATGGGAACGGTGACGACGCATCAGATAGCCTACCTCCAGGACATTAAATACGATGCCATGACAGCCGCCACGACCTTGAGTTTTATGTCGGTATTCATCATCGTGGGCAGTCTCCTTTTCGGCTCGCTGGCTATGAGAATTAAAGTGAAGTACCTTGCCGTTGCCTTTTTTGTTATTCAGGCGGCGGGTCTGGTAATATTGCTGACATCTCAGCAACTCGGGCTGATTTATGTTTACGCGGCTTTTCAGGGGATGAGTAACGGTGCCCTGAACGCCGCCATGCCGACGTTCGTGGGTACTTACTATCCCCGCAAGCATTATGCCCATGCCCTCGGGATTGTCCTTCCCTTCCAGGTCTGCTCGAATGCCATCGGCACCACCGTCGCCGGGGCCATCTTCGATGCTACGTTTTCTTATACGCCCGCCTTCATTACCGCCGCGGTTTTCTCCCTGGCGGGACTCGTTTTTGTTATCATGACTCGCCGGCCTAAGCCGGCGTAGCCTCCCGCCACCCCCTCATCTGTTATCTGTTCCTTTCTTAAGAGGGAAGGATTAAGGGAGATTTTCCCTGTATATCTCCACCGTGTGCGTTTTATATCCCGGTAATGTAAAATCAAGACTGACATGACTGTTATGAGGAATATTACCCAATGGCTGCTTGTCGTATGTCTGCCCGTATTGTTGTTGACGGCAAGCCTGAGCGCCGCGGCGAACTGTCTCTGGCTTTACAAGTACGGGTTCGAAAAATATGACATAAGTCAGGTAACCGGTCTGGCGCCGGCTGAGCTGGATAAAGCCGCCCGTGGTCTTATCAGCTATTTTAATTCCGGAGATGATTTCATCAGCCTCGCAGTGGAGAAGGACGGCAAGCCCTTTACGCTTTTCAACGAGCGTGAGGTCATTCATCTCAGGGATGTCAAAGGACTGTTCCGGCTGGGCTATTACGTACTTCTGGGAACACTCGTTTACACACTGGCTTTCATTGGCGTCAGCCTGTTCTGGTGGCGGGACAGACGGCGACTGGGGAGGGGCCTGTTCTTCGGGGGTTGCCTGACGCTGGTGTTGATGCTGGTGTTGGGGTTGATGATAGCTATCGACTTCGACCGCTTCTTTTTACAGTTTCACCTGCTGAGTTTCGCTAACGATTTATGGATGCTTAACCCGGCTACAGACTATCTCATTATGCTGTTCCCGCAGGGCTTCTGGTTTGATGCGGCGCTATACTGCGCCCTGGCTACCGCTGCGGGAGCTTTGATATCAGGGGGAATAGGGTGGTGGCTGCTGAGGAGGAGTCCGGAATAACCCGGCTTTAACTATCGGATATCCTTATTCTATTGACTCCGGCGGCTTATAAACAAAGGATACCACCAGCAAGACTACTCCGATAATTAAAATACCCAGGCTGAACCATTGCAGCGGCGCCAGGAAATCCTTGACCAGGCCGGAAAGCCAAGTTTCCATAGATGCCGGCAGGTCCGGTATCCAGCCGACGATATCGAGACTCCTTACGACGATAATGCTGACGAATTCCAGAATTCCGTAGGTTATGAATGTAATTCCCAGGGAACGTGTGGTTTCCTTGACATTACGGAGTATCAGGATGATGCCGGCGATAAGCACTATGATAAAGGCAGCCAGGGCGTAGTAGCCGGTCTTAAAATAGCCGATGTATTCCCTGGCCAGCCGCAGCTGTTCCATAACGTCTTCCGGTATTTCATCCTCGTCATATACCTGCTCGTAAGGAATATCCTCGATGAAGTCATCGTAGTATTCGTCAAAATAGGGTCTAATCTGGGACATTATCCAGTCGGAAAAACCCGGCACGAGGACGGCAGCTTGCATGATATCGGCGACCTGCTCGTAGTGCTCGTGGAGATATGTTTCAAGGGCGTTTCCGGACAGACCAATCATCTCGGCAGGCAGCAACCAATCGGGTATTTGCGCGATGAATTCGTCGTAATAGTCCACGAGGTAGGGTATCAGCAGGTCTACCGGTATTTTCGAGGCGTTCTTCTTCAGGAATGATTCAAGTGTCTCCCAGAGGTTTTCCTTGAAGTCGGTTTTCAGGCTCTCCAAGGGAATGACAATCTCAAGCCGGTCGGTTTTCCCCAGCAAGTAGTCGTAGCCGGAGTAGACAGCATTGTTAATCTGTTCTTTCAGCCACGGTTCCTGCTCGTCGATAACCGCGTAGGCAGCATCTTTCAGGAATTCCGCTTCCTCGGGCAGGTCTTCGCTGAGTTGTTCGTCGACTATATCGCGGGCTGTTTCGGAAATATCAAGCTTGTCCACCTGGGCTGCCACGAAGTCGGGATTGAGCGCGGTACTGTTGAACAGGAAAGCAATCCCGAAAACTGCGAGCGAGAGGAAAAGCAAGAAGTTTAAAACAGCTATTCCCAGGCCTTTCAGGAATCCCATCGAATAAAGCCTCTTTTTGGAGTATGTTTCGCGATATATGGATATTGCGATGATATTTTGCTTGCCGGACTGGCAAAACCTGTCATACGTTCGGATTGTATTTTATCATATCGGGGTCAAAAAGGCACTTGCCCTTCATATGAGTTGACGGTGAAATGGGTATTTAGTAGAATTACAGTATCGGGGGCGGTTAGCTCAGTTGGTTAGAGCGCCGCGTTGACATCGCGGAGGTCAGTGGTTCAAATCCTCTACCGCCCACCATAGTGTACAATACGTGGAACCATATCCCTACTGAGAGGTACCATTTCGGGCAGTATCGGGGGAGAGTAAGTCATTAAGGCTTCATTTTCTTTCACTTTGATTTCCTGGACGAAACTCCGAATGAAAGCTCGCCTCTCTGCCAATGTACCTTCTCTGAGGACCTCCTGCATGTTTTTGATATAGTTGGTCATAACGTTCAAGTCAACCAGTTCGACCTTCCTGTCCGACATCTGCCTCTCAATCTCGATCCTCCTCGCCTGTAGCAACTCCTGTTGCTTACGTAGCTCTCTGATTCTGTCCACGAGGTCATCCAGGCCTATTTTGCCGGTTTTGATTGCGTCGTACAGCCGACCCAGCCGCTGGTTTGTGTCATTTACAACTTGAGATATGGTATCCAGTTCAGTTTGATAGGACTCCATGGTTGCATCATAATACCTTGCCCCGTAATAGTAAAGCCCGGTGGCGCTAATGTGATGGATGGTGAAGATTTGTGTTATGAATTTGGATTTAGAGAAATTAATAAAATAATTATTTATTCATCAGTGAGTGAATGACAGAGAAGACGCAAATGCCAACAAATAAAACACCCCCGATACGAAGCCACCAGATAAAAATAGATAATCCAGGGGTCACAAATTCATTTTGTGTATCTGTACTCTTACATTTGTTAAACAAGCGTTCAACTAATACAAATATGTTTATAGGTGTTGGAATATTAATATAGAATGAATTTCCTATATTCCGAGCAAAGATGATTAGTAATAGCCCAATCGTGAAAAATACAATTGTTATAAATATATCGAAGATTCCCATGGTATTTACGTGGCAGTATTATTACATCATTAATAGTTCTAGATAATTGACGTCTATTTATCGTGATAAATCAATGATAAATTATTTTGTGTACGCATATCAATATGAATACTGACTTAGGGATTTAAACTCAAACTAACTATTATGATTGAAATTCATAGTTATTCATCTTCTGCTATTTCCATTATTATCCACAGGAAAAGCTCGCTTGGGTCAATATTATACCAATAACTATATATATAAAAATTAACATATGTTTGTTGATTAATCTCACCAGTGAGAAAAAGACCAAATAATATTGCGTCAATATCTGTGAGACGTTCAATGGAGCGATTCGATATCAAGACTCTTGTATAAACTTCAATTGTTCCAGATACACTGAATCCTCCGCCGAGTCCTATATTCCCCCCGATTCCGGAAATTTCTCCGTTTATATCTGTAACCACTTCAATAGCAATAGAAGGTCCGGCTCCTGCCTCAACTGATAGTGTAATTTCAGTGGTACCATATAGAATATCCCAGATAGTATCAGCATTGGTATATTGATAGCCTCCTGTGATATTAACCACTGCACTTGCACTCGTAATTGAAGATGAAGCCGATTCAACGATTGCCCAGTTACCATTATCATCCCAAATTAATGAAAGGCTTCCAGATGCATATATATTTAATATACCTAGGTTGATGGAAATAGGAATCATTTTTGTCCAATAACCATACGGATCGGTATACTTTTGCGGATTATTCAGGCAATAACTGTATCTATTAAAGCTCTGTGGGGTGGCGGGATGGGGTATTATGGTGTCGGGAGAGATAAACCTGCCTATTAACGGGTCATAGAAACGGGCATTATAGTAGTAAAGACCAGTGGCGTTAAGATGATGGGTGGCAAGGTCAAGAATTGAGACTATGGTGGGCGGTAGAGGACTCGAACCTCTGACCCCCTGCGTGTAAAGCAGGGACTCCCGTGAGGAATAAGCTAGCTTCGAGCCGGGAGTGTCTCCAAGCTGTTGGAAGGTAGCGGTATCCGGTAAAGCAGGTGCCCTCTGTTTTTTCACGTTTTTCCTCCTTATAATATCTTCTTTATTTACATAAAGATAGTAACTCTGTTAATTAGATAAATCAAGCAAATGTGGATTAAACATGGGCAAATATTCTATAGTCCAATTTGTTTAGTAGATAGAGCTTTCAGGGTGGAATCTACTTTTATCATATAATAATAAAGTTTAGTGGCCTATTTATCTGGATTTCTCAAATCGGTTCATGTTTCAAGCTTTTGTGTAATATAAATATCCTTGGGTTATATTGACAGGCATTATAGTAGTAAAAAGTCAGCGGCGTCAACGCGATAAGGAGTTAGCTATTTATCCATAGTGAATATATATAATAAAGATACGAGTTCTAACTATTTAATTTAATTAATCATAGATTCAACGATCTTTATTCCCTCTTCTTCAGGAATATTAAAGATTTCAACCTCAAATGTTAATGCATCAATATTCCAGTTAAAACTTAATCCCTCAATCGTATCTTCACTACCATATAAAAAAGATTGTTGTTGTAATACCTTAATCCCGATGATATCATGATATACTGGTTTTGCCTCATCATTTGGTAGCATAATAACTTTTTTATTATATTCACTAATGTATATTTGGTGTTGTTCATCTATATATTGAATCTTTACTTCTATATAATTAGAAAGAGGGTTTTCAAAAGGCCCTGTAATTTCATATGAATAATTACTTCCAAATATGTCAGGTATGTAATCAGGGACAATGATCGTAAACGGGATCTCTTTTTGCGCCATTTTTACGTCGTTTGTATGAAAATGGCCATTAGAGTCCACGAACCAGTAGTGTTCGTTATTTTGATTAGTTTGTTTGGGAAAATTAGAAGAAACTTGTGCACAACCTAAAATTATGAAAACCAATATTATAAATACATTGAGTAATGCAAGGGTTTTTTGTAAAATCTTTTTAGTCATGGATTTACCCTCTTCTGGTAAGTATCGACATGTCAATTTGTAAGATCAATTATTAAAGAATCGCGACTTAACACTACATCATAATAACCTGGTATCGTAAACCTAAAACGTATTTCAATATACCACGGAGTGATATTCCTGTCGACGAAAATTCCACCTTTACCTCCTTTTAAAATGAAAGGAACAACGTATTCATTTAAAATATTGCGTTCAAATCCATGGAAAATTGGTCTTGCTATCTTTATTCCTTCTCCTTCAATCGTTATATTAATTTCTATTATCAGTGGCCATCCAGGATAATCTCTAATAGTTACTTCGCCATAAACTCGCACTTTTGCTACCTGTCCACGATTACGAGGTGGCTTGTAAAAAAAGCCCGCAAAAAGGGATAATGGTGATTCTGCTAACCAACCAAAATACTGAATGTATAGATTGTAATCATCATAAGGCGACCTTAGAACTTGCCAGGAAGCGTCAGCAGTCACAATTACATCAAAGGGTATTTTTATAACATCTTGAACTTTAAATAAAAAGTATGCATGATTTGATCGATATAGCGTATCTTGTAATAAACCAGTTCCTGGTATATATGGTAGATTTGCTATTATAGGATATGTTGACGATGGTTCAGTGCAGAGCCCGTTCGGGTCCCGATACTTCAGCGGATTATTAAGGCAGTAGCTGTATCTGTTAAAGCTCTGGGGGTTGGCGGGGTGGGGTATTATGGTATCGGGAGAGATAAATCTACCCATGCTTGCATCATAGTACCTTGCCCCGTAATAGTAAAGACCCGTATTATCTTGTTAGACGAGTTAGCGAATACAATATTAATGCAGGATATGATGTTATTTCTTTTAATACAGACGGAAGTGTACGTTATATAGAAGTAAAATCAGCAAAAACTTTCAAGATACAATTCTATTGGAGTGCTGCAGAAATCCAATTTGCTAAGGCTCATCCCGGAGAATATTGGTTATATTTCGTACCTCGATCTCAGGACCTCCCAAATATTGGAAACGGATTAATTATTTTCAATAACCCTTTAAGTCTAGTAAAAGAAGGGGTTTTGAAAATGGAACCTATTAACTTTCATATTCACATGGATAAAGATATCGAAAGAGTCGATGATCCTAGAATAATGAATGAAATGACCGAGCAGATTTAGTGGAAAGACCCTACTGATAGAAACTTATTCATTTAAAAGTATAACGTATCTATTTCAGGTGGAGTTCGACTCTCCCCCGTCTCCAGTCTGAAAATCGAAACGCTAGCTACTTCAGCTAGCGTTTTTTCCTTTTGTTGAATCATATATTGATGGAATGCTAGGTGGGGACGCCAGTTCGATACTGGCGTCCCCAGGTTAGTAGACGCAAGCATTTTTAAATAGCAGTCTCCTTTTTCTCCCGGTGGACCATGCTGTAGACGGCGGGAATGACAAACAATGTCAGCAGGGTAGAACTGACCATGCCACCGATGACGACGATTGCCAGCTCGGCGCTTAACATGGTACCGGAGCTGACCATTAATGCCAGAGGAACCATCGCCAGGATGGTGGTCAGGGCGGTCATCAGTATCGGACGCAAGCGGGTCTTGCCGCCTTCAAGCAGGGCATCCCGAATACTCCGACCTTTTTTCCGCAGCTGTTCTACCATGGATACCAGTACGATGGCATTCGTCAGTACAATCCCGATGAGCATCAGTAAGCCCATCATCGCCGATACCCCGAGCGTGTGGTTGGTGATGAGCAAAGCCAGGATGGAACCGATTGCCGCCAGCGGCAGGCTGATCATGATAATCAACGGATTGATTATAGAGCGCATCATTAGAATGACTATCAGGAACACGATGACGATAGCTATGATAATGGCGATAAACATACTGGAGAAAGTTTCGCCCATTTGCTCGGCTATGCCGGCGGTCACGACGTTCACCCCGGTATGTTCCGGCAGGGCATCGACCTGTTGCTGGACCGCCCGGTTTACGGCCCCGATGTCTTTACCGATTATCGATCCTGTAATCGTAGCGGAGAGTACCGTGTCGACATGGCTGACGTGCGACGGCAGTTCCAGTATGGCAACATCAGCGATATCATTCAGGGTTACGGACTGGGGGTAACCTATCTTCAGGTTTTTCGCCTGTTCCGGGTCACTGAGGCTGTTCACTATCCCCTTGATGTAAATGGGATAGCTTTCGTTATCAATGGTTACCGATTTATCCGGTAAAGTCCCGCCGTTCATCAACAGCATGAACTCCTGCTGCAATTGGGGCATCTGGGCGACCGGATATCCTGAAGCGGCTACTTTGGCGGTGTCCACGGCAATATTCAGCTTGGGCACAACCGTCGTCAAATCGCTTTTCAAATCGGTGATGCCATTTACGTTACGGAGCTTTTCCATGAGATGAGCGGTGACTGCGGCTATATCTGCCTGGTTTTGCCCCTGGATGGACAGATTAACGTTGGTCATGGACATGCCCATGCTGGCTCCTGAGTCGCCGCCGGAGACCGCGATGAATCCGTTTATTATAATACCCTGGCAAGACTGGTTTATAGCAGAAACCTCCCGCGGCAGGTCCACATCGGGCTTCATGTAGGCAACTATCGTCGCCGTATTGGAGCCGCCTCCCCCCTGAGCCGCACTCATGATGCCGGCCATGGAGGTAGCCGATGTACCGATAGTCGAATCAAAGCTCCTGACCGCCGGGTTCTCGCTGAGCAGCGCCTCCACCTTGGCCGCCACGGCGCTTGTAGTGTTGATTTCAGTATTAGCCGGCAGGGCGATATTGATAGAGACGGTCGGTTCGCCCATCGAGCCGGACATGAAAGACGTACCGGTTGTCGAAAGGAGCCCCATACTGCCCAGAAACAGGATAACGGCGGATACCACTACGGTAACGCGGTGTTCGAGCGCCCATTTTAGCGCCCCGGTATAGATTTTCTGGTACCAGTTGTCCCGTAGTGTCGTCGGTTTCGGTTTCGAACTCACCAGCCACTTGGACAGTGCCGGAATCAACGCCAGCGCTACCAGCAGCGATGCCAGCATGGCGAAAGTTACCGTCAGCCCGAAGGGAAGGAACATTTCGCCTACGATGCCGCCGACGAACATCAAGGGAATAAAGATTGCCACGGTAGCCAGCGTGGCCGAGGTAATCGGATTAGCTATCTCCCTGGCCCCCTGGATGGATGCTTCGCGGAAGTTTTCCCCCTGACGCATGCGGCGATAGATTATCTCTACCATCACGATGCTATCATCGATTAGCCTGCCGACGGCTATGGCCATGGCGCTTAATGTCAGTATGTTCAGAGTAACTCCGGTCAAGCGCATACAGAGAAAACCGATAAAAACACTTAGGGGAATGGAGATGGCGGTAATCAGCGAAGCACGGACCGCCCAGAGGAAGAAAAAGACCACCAGTATTGCCAGCACGCCGCCGATAACAGCCTTTTCCCAGAGCTGGTTGACACTGGCCTTGATGAAATCCGATTGGTCAAAAATAGTGCTGACAGTGACGCCATTGCCCAGTTCTCCCTGTAATTCCGCAATCCTGGCGTTGATGGCGTCGGCGGTCTCCACGGTATTGGCCGTTTCTGTCTTAAACACCGATATACCCACGCTGGGACGGCCGTTGGTACGCGTAATGGCTGAGAGCGGCGGCGGGCTTTTACCGACTGCAGCAATATCGGCTATTTTAATATTATCGGTGCCGAGAGAGGTGTTTTCGATATCGCTCAGGGAAGAATAGCTGGTGCCGAGCAGTCCGGCAATCTGGGCCATCGAGATGCCATACCGGTTCATCTTATCCGGGTCCGGAGAAATTACGACCTGGTCTTTCTCCCCCCCTTCCACGTCCAACCGGAG
>JGI2172J19969_10001249_pt1 | contig 11688 bp, 10 predicted proteins | sample DeeMarSWOR230_32_FD_19969 | JGI IMG/M metagenome (IMG submission 19969)
AAAAGGGGGGCTTTCCCCACTCCGGTCAGAGCCACCTTAACGTCCCTGAAAGTTCCATCTCCCCCTTCTAACGCCAACGTCACTGCAACACCCAATAGGGGATAGTCTATGGTTTTGCGTACTCTCAGCTTGAGATAGGCCCCCCCTGAGTTGGCCGATGGAGTCGGCACCTGCACCTCCATAACGACCTGGCCGGGATGTAGGGTGTGAGGTACTTTCCCATCGCCGGAATAGAGCTCGCTCAGGGGTATGACCTTCTCACCCTTGGGGTCTGCTATCTTAACCCTTGCCCCAAGAACCAACAGGACAGGTGCAAGGTCACCACAATAGGTAGCCCAGCACGTTTTGCTCCTGCGGACCGCATGGCAGACAGTGCCCCACAATTTATGACATGCCTCCAGCCCCTGCCTCCACATGGGGGGGCGGTTATAGTAGAGACAGCATGAATCCTGGCAGAGATTGCCGCCGATGGTACCCATGGCCTGAATCTGGGCGCTTCCGACATCCAACGCTGCCCGGGCAAAAATGGCATATTTTTCCCTCACTACTGGGTCGGCTACTAGATGGCGGAGGGTAACCAGCGCTCCTACGTTCAATCCGTCTTTCTGGGAATAACGTATCCCGTTAAGATTCGGTACGCAGCACAGATCCACCAACATTTTCGGGACTTTCAGCCTATTCTTCAAGGCCACCATGAGGTTGGTCCCACCCGCAATGGCCTGAGCATTAGCTCCGTGCTCCTCCAGCAACTTACAGCATTCGCCGATGGACTTAGGTTGGGCATACTCGAATTTCGGCACCTTCATGGCTGTCTCCTTTCCTCCTTGACCCCGGCAAACATCGCGCTCATAACCTAAGCCCGATCTTTAGGGTTCCCATTCTTTTTCTCTTGAGCTTTCCTCTTCAGAGCATCAAGAACCTTATCCGGAGTGATGGGAAGGTCTCTGATTCTCACTCCAACGGCATCGTAAATGGCATTGGCAATGGCCGGCGGGAGAGGTACGTTGCTTGTTTCTCCCACTCCCTTCGCGCCATAAGGCCCCTCCCGGTGAAGACATTCTACAAGCATCGATTCCATCTCGGGCATTTCCAGCACTGTTGGAACCTTATAGCTGAGGAAAGAAGGGTTTAAAACAGTGCCGCCCTTGAACATGAACTCCTCAAAGAAGGCGAAGCCTATCCCAAACCCAATTCCTCCCTCAATCTGACCAACACAGTTAGCGGGGTGGATCGCCTTGCCTATGTCGTGGGCCGCGTAGACTTTCAAGACCTTTACCTCTCCGGTCTGCCTGTTCACCTCTACCTCAACACCATGAGCTCCGAGCAACCAGAAGATCATATACGTTGAGAAATATTTCCCCGGAACCTTCACCTCAGGGAAATAGAAGCCCCTTCCCAAAACGGTTCCGCTGGAACCGTAGTGCTCGGCCAGCAGCCTTGGGATGGGAAGCGGTTCTTCCGGCACACCCTTAAGGTAAACGTTCCCATCCTTGATTTCCAAGTCCTCCGTATTTGCCTCCCAGGATTCCGCGGCCAGCTCGATAATCTGTCCCCTCGCATCCGCAGCGGCCATCTTGACCGCATTTCCCATATGAAAGGTGGAGCGGCTGGAGGTGGTTGAGGCATCATAGGGGGTGAACGCGGTGTCCGGAGTCGCCTTTCTCACCCACTCCAAGGGCACACCCAGCTCCTCTGCAACGATTTGGCACAGGACCGTTTCCGAGCCCTGCCCCACCTCCGTGGTGCTGCTCAAAACCTCCACCGTCCCGTCCTCGTTCACCTTGACAAAAGCCGCTGAGCCAAAGGGAGTCTTGATCGCCCTCTCCATACAAGCGATACCCCTGCCCCTATCCTTGCTAAGAGGCTTCATGCCCCATTCCATGCTTTTCGCGACCTTCTCAAGACATTCCTTAAGGCCTTCCGAATATATCTCCTGGCCGGTGGTGTGCACATCACCATCAGTGTAGACGTGCTGCAATCTGAACTCCAGGGGGTCTATTCCCAGTTTCCGGGCGATGATGTCCATGTGAGACTCATAGGCCCAAGCCGCTTGCGGCCCGCTGTAGCCCCGCATTGCCCCGGCTACCTGTCTGTTGGTATAGACACAGTAGGCATCCACACGAACGTTCGGTATGGTGTAGGGCCCTGCACCCGACACACCTCCGAATCGACATACCGTTGGCCCTTTTTCAGCGTAGGCTCCAGTCGCCCAGTACATTTTCACCTGTCGGGCAATAAGGGTCCCGTCCTTTTTGACCCCGGTTTTCAAGTGAATCACGGAGGGATGTCTCACTATAGCGGAGCAAAATTCCTCTTCCCTGGTATACATCATCCTTATTGGCTTGTTCCTTATTTTCCAAGCTAAGGCGATCGCACATGCCTCAGCCTGGAGCCCACCTTTGCCACCGAAATTGCCGCCAATGTAAGGTGCGCTGATAACCCGCACATTGCTCGTTGGGATATTCAACGCGCTCGCTATTTCCTTGCGGCAGCGATACGGGGAATCGTTATTAGCCCAAAGGGTTATGCGGTTATCATCATCGATCAAGCAGATTGCACCGTGGGGTTCAATGAAACTATGATGCACCATCCCGGTGGTAAATGTGTCCTCGAAGATGTGATCCGATCCTGCAAATCCAATTTCTACGTCCCCCTTTATGAGTTGAAAATGGTTGCAGATGTTCGTCCCCTTAATAGGGTTAATGCCTGGAGCGTGATGGTAGCTTCCCAATTCTTCGTGGATTAGAGGGGCTTCAGGCTTGGCCGCCTCAATGGGATCGAATACAGCGGGCAATTCGTCGTAGTCAACCTCGATCAACTCAAGGGCTTCTTCCGCAGTTGCCTCATCCAGGGCGGCCACTGCTACCACGCCTTCCCCCAGATAGCGCACCTTGTCCCTGGCCAGGAGCGGCTTATCCATCAGGGCCTCACCGTGCAAAAAGGGGAGATCAGCCCCGGTGACGACTCCCTTGATCCCAGGAAGCCTCTGTGCCCTGGAGGTATCGATACTCAGAATACGGGCATGGGGATATTTGCTCCGGAGCACTTTCCCGTAAAGCATGCCACGGAGCTGTATATCCTCTATATAAACAGCTCTCCCCGTTACCTTGCTCTTTGCATCCAAGCGGATGGGGGAATTCCCAACAAACTCATGTTGTTCCATTACACCGGTACGGTCCATAGCCACCTATCCATCCCCTGTGTCATTCTTTGCCGCATTAGGGTTATGGTGATATTTATGTATTCTTCCCCCGCCTTGTCAAGGAGTAAAATCGAGACCTCCGAAAAAATCCTATCTTCTTCTCAGGGCATCCCTTTCCAGTTTCTCGGTTATCCCAAACCACTCCATTTCATTAATATTATTCGGTCTCCAAAAGTAGTATACATTTCCGGGGAAATAGTTCAATAACTCTATCTCTATAGGATTTTGCCAAAATATCCCGTGATTTTCACGGGGATGAATTGCTTCTTCTTTGTGGAATTCGAGAGATAGACCCCCATAGTCCCTCTTTGTACTCCGCCTCATGGGTCGAAACCCTCACTGGGAAGAAATTGACTAAAAAGGGAGCCGGTACAAGGTACAATCACGGCAACCGATAGTTATCGTAACATCCTGGTTCATGCTCCCTTCCTTTTATAGGGAAGAAGAAACGTAACCGGGCTCATGAACGCATCTGTTGGCGAGTTCAAGAAAGAGAGATATACATTAAGATCTTATTTTCTTGGAAGCGGCCGGAAAATGTGTTAAGCTAAAAGGCCGATTACACTAGAATGCAGTCTGACCAGACAAAGCGGGAAAATGAGCTCGTGTGGGCGTAAGCATTCTAAGTCTTTCCTGCGAATGTTTGGTAGGCTGGGTTAGCGCAGTTTCAGGAGAAATGTTACTATTCATACTTTATATAAACGAAGAAGGAGGGCGTTATGAGTGCTTATAAGGATGTGCGCGAGTGGGTAGATCAGGCAAAGGACATAGGTGAGCTTAAGATCATAGAGGGGGCCGACCCAAACCTTGAAGTAGGCACTATCGTGCAGATAGATGCAAAAAACGAGGGGCCGGCCCTTTTGTTCCGTAAGCTCAAGGGCCACACTGAGGGATTTAGGATTTTAACCAACTCCATGGCCAACATAAGGACCGTTAACCTGGTTTTTGGGTTACCCATAGAAAACAGCATCCAGAAGAGCGTTGAGGCACTGAGGGTTAAGGCAGGGGAATGGGCAGAGACGGCCAATGACTTCCCGGCCAAGGTCGTTAAATCCGGCCCAATACTTGAGAACGTGGAGGAAGGCGATGCCGTTGACCTCAGTAAGTTTCCAGCCGCGCGGTATCATGAGCTGGACGGCGGAAAGTATATTGGTACTGGAGTTGGCGTAGTAACGAGGGATCCCGATTCCGGGGAACTGAATATGGGCACTTACAGGGTGCAGCTTCACGATAGCCGAACCGTGGGGTTTTATATTTCGCCGGGAAAGCACGGTAGAATGCACCGAGACAAGCATTTCTCAAGGGGTGAGCCATGCCCTGTAGCGATGATTTTTGGCCTCGATCCTCTCAATTTCGCTCTATCTGCTAGTGAAATTCCGGCTGGCACCTTCGAATTGGATTATTTGGGCGCAGTAAGAGGGGAACCTGTGCCTGTGATAAAAGGCAAGGTCACGGGCTTACCTATCCCTGCACATGCTGAGATAGCCGTTGAGGGATTTGCCGATCCCGAGGAGACTATGCTTGAAGGGCCTTTTGGTGAGTGGACAGGCACTTACGGGAGCGATGCCAGGCAGGAACCCTTTATCAAGGTGGCGGCATTGTATTATCGTAATGACCCGATCATGCTCGCTTCCCCGCCCTCAAAGGGTACCTACAATGACCACGGATTTTTCCGGAGCGTTTGGAGATCGGCACTTCTCTACAATGAGATCGAGAGGGCAGGTATTCCCGAAGTAAAAGGGGTCTGGTGTCCCCCTTTTGGTGGGTCGCGTCAGTTTGTCATCGTCTCTATAAAGCAGAGTTATCCGGGCCACGCTACAGAGGCGGGACACATAGCTTCTCAGACCAGAGCCGGGGCATACGCAGGAAGGTACGTTGTTGTGGTTGACGAGGACATAAATCCATATGACATGGATGACGTGATGTGGGCGGTATGTACGAGGTCGGAGCCCGTGGAAATGGACGTGATTAAGAAGGCATGGAGCACTCCTCTCGACCCGCGGATCCGAAAGCCGACCGATAGCTACCATAACTCTCGGGGCATCATCTATGCTGTCAAGCCATATGAATGGTTCAATGATTTTCCACCGACGGCTGTGGAAAGGGAGGAGCTGCGAAAAGCGACCTTTTCCAAATGGGCTGATCAGCTAGACGGCAGATGGAAGGTTATCTAGGTCTAAGGGTTTTAGACGAATACGATCTTTGAGCCGGACCAGAAAATTTTTGATATATTCCAGTTCCCTTGATTCCCCCCATTGACTGAAATATAGTGGCATTACCTACCGAGGCTACCGCATTGCTGGTGGAGGCGTAAAAACCACTGGTGCTTCGCGGGCTTTTTCCGCCGCCGGTCATGGTCACGACCCTATCCTTCAGTCTTATCTTGCTCATAGTAACTCACCCCTTCTTTCGGCCAGCCAGATCCGGCAAAGATGGCCAGTTGGGCTCCAGTATCCTCCGAATCTCCAGAACAAAAGCCCGCGTACCACATTAGGAAATACGTTGCTCGCAGCACATAGTGGCCCCTGCTGAGGTGTGCAAGTTTATAAGCGGCCAGTTAGCTCAGTTTTCCCTATTCTCGGAGACGCGGGACAACGAGTTCCCTACTCTTCGGAAAGCTGGATCAAATCGATACTCGTTATTGTCGTTTGCTTTTGGCTAGCGGGAGCGTTAGCCAGATGCCACGCGGTGTACTGCTCTGGATACAGTTCACTAGCCGACATTCCGTCCACAGGAACAATAACTCCGAGTCCCCTCAAGGCGGCCCCAGTGGCTGTGTGAAGAACAGCGCCGTGAGCGGCGGTTCCCACCACAATTACGTTTTCAATCCTCCTCTCCGCTAGGATCTTTTCCAAGTCAGTACCGAAGAACTTATCCGGCCCCGACTGAACTACCGGCTCACCCTCGAGGGGCGCAACGTCCTTGATGATGTCAGAAATGCTTCCGGCTCGAGTAAGACTGTAGACGACGGACATCCCTTTTGTCCTGGCCTCGGACAAGAGCTTTTTGATTTTCGGGACGGAAGCCACACATCGAGGTCTTCTTTCAACGTTACAGTTCTGGTTTTGAATATCCAGAATGAGAAGGGCTGTTACCGTAGGGTCAACATGTATCCCTTTCAGTTCGGGTGGCGGTGGAACCTTAACGCTGCTCCATTCATCTACAATAGTATTCTTCCCCTGCATCACATCCATAATTAGTCCTCCTTTCAAACAGGCTTTCATTCATTTAACGATTCCTTACCTTTCCGCTCGAGCTTTAGCAAGTGGACGGGGACTATCTCTTCAACGACCATGGGATGACCCGACATCCTCCTGTTTGTATAACGGCGGTCCAATAGATTCCCTTATCACCATTTTCCATCATCAAAGAGGTGGCCCCACTTCTTGTGGACCTCCTCGAGGTATTGAGGGGAGCTCCCGTTGCCCCTGGAAAATTCTCCCTCTCTTCAAAGGGAATGCACGCATCCACCAATGCCAAAGAGGTATAATAGTCCTTATTCTTATCAAAACAGAGGGGATCGAGGGGAGTACTGCGGGAACGATTAATGAATTCGATACCGGTGGCGGGTAGCTATGGCCCACAATACCTGATCCATGTTGGATGGGTCAATATCTTCATCAACTACCACTACCTACCAGCATAGGCCCCGGCTGTAGTTTGCGCAGCCACATGGAGCACCTGCCGAGCATGACCGTAATACCTCTGCTTGATAGAGATAACATTAAATAACCTTGACCCAACCTGTTCATACCGCCATACTCCCTTAACCTCCGGAATTCCCGCTGTCTCCAGCTCCTTCCAGAGGAGAGCGGAACGCATCAGTGATCGGAAATCGAAGGGTTTGCCCCGGATCTCATGGCAGCCGGTCAAGATGGGATCATTACGGTGCAGCACCGATTTTACCCTCATCACAGGCTCCTATCGACTGGAACTGCCATAATATCCCGTCCATTCGGGAAACGGTCCCTCCGGTTTTGTATCACCAGGGGAACAATAATCCTCGATCACTATCTCCGCGTGGGCGGGAATAGGTAGGCCTGTTTCTGGCCCCTCAATAACCCCACCTCCCTTCGTATCCTTAGTTGCAGCATAAACCTCCTCGCTACAGGGCCCCTCTATCAAGAAATCCCCAAGATTCCCCTTATGAAGAGCCTCCCTCGTGGCTACGTGAAGATAAGACCGGTCGTAGCCAGATATCCGCATATGAATATATGCTCTAGATACCGTATCACCGGCAAAAGTCAAAGTAATTTTTTCTTATGCTATGTATAAGAAAACATTATCCTTTCGATCCAATGAAAACACAGGTTCAAGGCACCGTCAAGCAAAAGGGGATAATAGGGAGTAACGCTTTTCACCCTGCGAACAATTCATCCCCTGAGGGAAACCCTCGGATAAGGGTCCGTCATCAAAAAGCCAGGTTTGGGGCTCCTCAAGCGAAGTTAGATCAGTATCGGGCATAAGGCCGTATCCATTTTTCCTCGCTTATGCTATATATAAGAAAAAGTGATACCTCTCAAAATCTAACCAGGATAAGGATTATTGAGAGGATCTTTGGAGCGCATAGATTGGGAGGTGATAGAAGTGCTTAATTTTAACCAGCTGCGAACATTTCATCAGGCGGCAAAATCCCTCAATTTTACCGTAGCCGGGAAGAACCTGTTCGTTAGCCAGCCTGCAGTGACGGCGCAGATAAAACTATTTGAGGAGTTCTGTGATTTGGATCTGTTTGCAAAAAAAGGCCGCAGGATATATTTGACCGATGAGGGCAAAACAATCTTCAAGTATACCTCCAAGATATTCGAACTGGAACACGATCTGGAGAAGACCATTTATGACCTGCAGAAGTTGAAACAAGGGTGCCTTCGTATTGGTACTACCAAAACGTATGCCCGGTACTTGATGCCCGTCCTCCTCACGCCCTTTCACCAGTCGTTCCCCGGTGTAACCATCGAGTTGAATGAGGGAAGCTCTCTGGAAATGAGCGAACACGTTCTCGATTTCAGGAATTCACTCGCTATCATACCTAGAGTGGATGATAATCCCGATATACATTTCATCCCACTTTTCCGGGAAGAAGTGGTATTGATAGCTGCTTCGGATTATCACCTAACGAGAAGAGATGGAATATCCATTGAAGAGCTGATTGGCGAGCCAATTGCAATGAAGGAAATCGGCTCAGGAACCAGGAGATTGGTGGAGGAATGTTTCGGAAATGATAGGGAGAAGCTCAACATACTAGCTGAAACCAGCAATATGGATTTTATCAAGGAGTTGGTGAAACAAGGTAAAGGCATCTCCTTTCTGGTCAAGACGGCCGTCAAGAGAGAACTGGCTGAGGGAACCCTTGTGACCATCCCCATAAGGAACCGGAGCTTATCCTTAGTCGTGTCTATTGCCTACTTAGGCGACTACCGTCTTCCCATGGCCGCCAAGGCCTTTCTCGATTTTCTTCAGCCTATTGTTCAGTCAAATGAACCCCTTCGGGATATAGATACCTTCCTCGCTGAGATACGGGACAAGAAGTAGATTAAGTACCGGTTCCATCTGATAAGATCTCTTCTCAAATGTTGGGGCAGTGAGAACAGAGATTCCATTCCGAAGCCCCCCAGCACCATGTGATATAATACCCTTGTTAACCTCTTTCATCAAGGCCCCTCAGGGGGTTCCGAACATTTCAGCGGCCTCATGGGGGAAACCATGAAATACCCGTCGGCCGGAGCTCTGTACCTTCGCCTGGGTGAAGGCTGATCTCCGGAAAAGCCCTTTTCCCGGCGGTTCTTCAGATATGTTTTGCCCATGGACTAAAAGACACTGGCAATTACTCTTCTGCGGCTCTTTGGGCTGTATTGAACCGATGTTTCAATGGACTCGAAGGCATAATCTTTTCTTATGCATTACATAAAAAAAATTACTTTGTTTTTTTCAGCCTATATCATATATTGTTATTCTCGATCGGAATAACCTTGAGAAACCAACTGAGGAGGATAATACAATGGCGAATGAAAAAGTCAGAAGCCTACGGTCAACGCTCGATTGGTTGAGAAAGGAGGGTTTGCTTCTCGAATCAGAACGGGAAATAAACCCCAAGTTAGAGCTGGCGGCGATTCAAAAACGTCTGGATGGGGGCCCTCCGATTCTATTCGATAATGTTAAAGGATATGACAACGCGCGCCTTGCGACCAATATTTTTGGCTCGGATAAAATTATCGCCCAGATGTTCGATTGTAAGGATAGAAGGGAAGTGAAGTTCAAAATTCACAGCGGTATTATTGAGCCCATCCATCCCAGAATCGTGGACGAGGCGCCGTGTCAGGAGGTTGTCATTGACAGCGACATTGATGTTTGGCCCGTGATTCCCATGATTCAGCATACACCCAAGGATCCGGGGCCGACCCTTGGGGCCGGGAAGACACTCGCTTCGCCGAAACAGTTCTGGGGTGGTTGGCACATCGCCTTTAACCGTATGAGCTTTCGTGAGGACCTTGGGTGGAAGGATCACTCTACGTTCCAGATATCTCCAGGTTCACATATGGATCAGATAGCTACCAAGTACTACAAGAAGGAACCCATCCCTCTCAGCATCAACATAGGAATTCCTCCGGCAGCAACCTTGGCGGCTGGCTCCGGTTTTATGTATGTTATCCTCCCAAGGGGATGTGATGAGTTAGGAATCGCAGGGACCATTCAGGGATACCCTATTGACGTGGTTAAATGCAAGACCATTGATGCCTATGCGATTGCTGAGGCGGAGTATGTGCTCGAAGGGTACCTGGACACGACCCAAAGGGTGTGGGAGAGCCCATTAGCTGAAAAGGATCAGGCGCAAGGTGTCTATCCGTTTCATCCCGAGTGGTCCGGCTACTTCGGGAAAGCTTATCGAACCCATCAGTTCAACGTAACGGCCATTACCTATCGAGAAAGTAAACCCATCTATGATCCCTTGATCGTCCATGGATACGATAACCATAATATCGATGTCTTGTGCCGTGAGGCATGTTTCTTTGAGCTGGCCGAGCGGATCAGCGCGGGCTTTTGCGTGGATACGCACATTCCCATGTGTATCCCTGACTGGGGTGGCGTGATTTTTCAGGTGAAAAAGCGGAGGCAAAGGGATGAGGGGTTTCCCAGGAACATCCTCGCCTCGGCCCTGTCCTGCTCCCTTGGCGCCCGTTTTGCCATGGTCGTGGATCCGGACGTTAACATATACTCAACGGACGATTTGATGTGGGCTTTGGTCACCCGGGTAGACGCTCAGGACGACATCATGATTGTGGCGCCGGGAGGCATGGGGCAAACCTTTCAACCGGCGGAACGAAGCTCTGCTGGAGAAAAACAGTGGACCCAGACCAACATTAGATTTTCAGGCGCGATCGGCGTGGATGCCACAGTTCCCTTTCGATACAGAGATGCGTTCGAGCGGGCATCCTATCCTATTGACGTAGTGGACCTCAAGGACTGGTTTTCCGAAGAAGAAATCGAAAAAGCAAGGGCACATCAGGAGGAATATGCGCGATGGTTCTCCGAGGTTGGTATATGATTGTGGCGAACGATGTATATTCCATTTTGCGCATGAGGATAGGTTCCTTTTGAAAAACGTGATCCATGCGATCACTCAAGTGAGATGAGAACAGAGGGGATGGAGGGGGAAAGGGAATTGCTCAAAAAGGGAGTGTAATGGACCGGCAAGGTAAAACAGAGTACATGCTTTCTCCCTACCGGGTTTTGGATCTCACGGATGAGAAAGGGTTCTTATGTGGTAAGATCCTGGGCGACCTGGGAGCCGATGTGATAAAGGTTGAGAGGCCAGGGGGAGATCCAGCCCGGAAAATCGGCCCTTTCTATGAAGATGTGCCGGATCCGGAGAAGAGCCTTTACTGGTTCGCCTATAACAACAACAAAAGAGGCATAACCTTGAACGTTGAGACCGCTGATGGACGGGAGCTCTTCAAGAGGCTTGTTAAGACCGCTGACATCGTCGTCGAATCCTTCCCACCGGGCCACATGGATGAGCTGGGTTTGGGACATTCGGCCCTTAGCCAAATAACTGAAGGAAAGGTCGTAATGACCTCTATTAGTCCTTTTGGGCAAAACGGCCCATATCGGCATTACAAGGCCTCTGACATTGGGATTATGGCCATGAGCGGCTCAATGTATCTCCTGGGCGACACTGACCGCCCCCCCGTTCGGACGAGCATCCCGGTGTCCTACATGTGGGCCGGAAGCTACGCGGCCCTGGGCACGTTGATGGCGCTATTCCATCGTCAAATGACGGGCCAAGGACAGCATGTGGACGTTTCAGCCCAAGCCAGCGCCGCATGGGCTGCGGATACCGGTCCCTTCTACTGGGAAGCGGACGGGACGATGACAAAGCGAGAGGGAAATGCCATAGCGGGACGCAGCATCCACGGGGCGGTCATGCGGGCTGCCTACCCGTGCAAGGATGGCTATATCTGTTGGCTTATATACGGAGCAAGATCGGG
>JGI2172J19969_10001252_pt1 | contig 11676 bp, 8 predicted proteins | sample DeeMarSWOR230_32_FD_19969 | JGI IMG/M metagenome (IMG submission 19969)
AAGGGGAGGCAGGGAGTCTCAATGAAATTGAGCTCCCGTCGGAAGGGGGAAAGCGGAGCTGTTCCCCCTCCGAGGTCTCGTTGGGTCAAAAGTGGCGTGTTTTTGAATCACCCAGCCTGTGCCATAGAATCATTTTGATCGAGGAGAACGGAACGTTCCCCGATATCTCTTGACAGTCTGAGGCAGAGCTTGTATCTTTTAAGTTAAGGAATCCAGTCTTAAAGAGCTTCTGAGATTAACTCAATATCTCGGACTGACCGTTTGAACACATCCAATTCACATTCAAACGAGCAGAATTTTAAGTAAATATCCATTGAGGAATTATCGATGAAAGATGAAATTTTATTGGGTGATGAGGCCGTTGCCCTGGCTGCCATCCATGCCGGTCTTTCCGCAGCCTATTCCTATCCCGGAACGCCCGCCTCAGAGATAATGGAATTTCTCATCGGGAACTCTAAAGGAGGGAAAAACTTCATCGCCTCCTGGTCCGTTAACGAGAAAGTAGCTTACGAGGAAGCGCTGGGAGCCTCATTTGCAGGCAAGCGGGCCATGGTGTCCATGAAGCATGTGGGCTTGAACGTGGCTGCCGATCCTTTTATGAATTCGGCGATTACAGGGGCCAACGGGGGCCTGGTGGTCGTGGTGGCCGATGACCCGAGCATGCACAGCTCTCAGAATGAGCAGGACAGCCGCTTCTATGCCCAATTTGCTCAGGTATTCTGTTTTGAGCCCTCGAACCATCAGGAGGCCTATGACATAACCCGTGAGGCGTTCGATGTCTCTGAGGAACTGGGCATTCCGGTGATGGTCCGGCTGGTGACCCGCCTCTCCCACAGCCGCTCGCGGGTTCAGCCCAGGCCGCCAAGGAAGCAGAATGCGCTGAAGTACGGTATCGGGAAAGACTGGACGCTTCTTCCTGTCAATGCCAGGCGGAGGTTCAAGATTCTCACCGAAAAACAGAAAGAGCTGGTCGGACTGGCTGACAAATCAGGATTCAACTCCCTTGAGTTGAATAAAAAAAACACCTCACTCGGGATTATTGCTTCAGGTGTGGCTTTCAACTACGTTCTCGAGAACTATAAAGACCAACCGGAGCGTCCCTCTATCCTCAAGATATCCACCTATCCCTTGCCCGAGGCGCTGATCTCCGGGCTCATCCGGCATGTGGATAAGGTGCTGGTCGTAGAAGAGGGCTATCCCTTTATCGAGAAAAATTTAAGTGGAATTTTGGGCCTGCCGGGGAAAACAGTTCTGGGCAAGCTGGATGGACACCTTCCCCTGACCGGTGAGCTTTCGCCCGAGATCGTCCGTCAGGCATTGGAGATGAAGCCTCGCGAGAAGCTTCAGCTCGCTGATTTCAAGCTGGCTGGCCGGCCGCCCCAGCTTTGCGCAGGATGCCCCCATGCGGATGCCTATAAAGCCTTGAACAAGGCTTTAGAGTTATATCCCCAGTCCAACGTGTTCAGTGACATCGGATGCTACACGCTCGGCGCCCTCCCTCCTTATAATGCCATAAACTCCTGCGTCTGCATGGGAGCCAGTATCGGGATGGCCAAAGGCGGAGCTGAAGCGGGAGTCTATCCTTCGGTGGCTGTGATAGGGGATTCGACGTTTGCCCATTCCGGACTCACTCCGCTTCTCAGCGCCGCCGAAGCCAACACAGACATGACCGTGGTCATCCTGGATAACTCCATCGTGGCCATGACCGGAGGACAGCCCACTTTTGCCTCGGGAGAGGGGCTGGTCAGGATGGTGGAAGGACTGGGTGTGATGAGAGACCACATCCGGGTCATAGAGCCTCTTCCGAAGAACCTGGAGAAAAATGTCCAGACCTTTAAGGAGGAGTTTGAATACCGGGGACTTTCAGTGATCATAGCCTCCCGGGAATGTGTCCAGGAAGTTCGCAAGAAAAAGAGGAGAGAAAAAGGATGAAGCAGGATATCATACTCGCAGGGGTGGGAGGACAGGGAATTCTGTCCATTGCCTTTGTCATCGATAATGCTGCCCTCAGAGAGGGATTGACCTTTAAACAGGCGGAAGTCCACGGGATGGCGCAGCGCGGCGGAGCTGTCCAGTCTCACCTCCGAATATCGAATAATAAAATTTTCAGTGACCTGATTCCCCGCGGCGAAGCGGATATGATCCTGAGTGTTGAGCCCTTGGAGAGCCTGCGTTATTTCGATTATCTCTCTCCGGAGGGAATCGTGGTGACCAGCAGTTCTCCGTTCGTGAATATCCCCGATTATCCGGATATCGAAATGGTCTTGAGCCAGATCAAAACCGTCAAAAAAAGAGTTATCATCGACTCCCAGAAATTAGCCCAGGAAGCCGGGTCGGCCAGAGCTCAGAACATGGTGATGCTCGGGGCTGCATCGCCTCATCTTATCTTGAAAAAGGAAAATTTGCTGGAATACATACGGGTTTTATTCGCTCCCCGTGGCGAAAACCTGGTGGACATAAACCTGAGGGCTTTTGAGCTGGGCCGTAAAGCAGCGGCTGACGAGCTGCAGCCTTCGGATAAAAAACCGGAAAAAAGAGAATAGAGACGATGTCGGGCAAGAAAACGAGTTTGGAAAGCTTAAACGCAAACTAGGGTTCATCCTGACCGTCAGGGATTGTTTTGGAGGAGAGAATGGAGGTCAATTTTAAAGGAATAACCCGGGTCTTCCGGTCTGCAGAAAAAGAAGGCCGGAATTTCCTTTTGGAACACGAGGTCTACAGGATACTCGAGGACACAGGAATAAGGACACCTCAGCACATTTTTGTCAGGAAAGGCCAAAAGCTCAGCGACAAGGACTTGAGCAAATTCAAAGGGAAAAATCTGATATTAAAGATCGTTGCTCCGATTATCGTCCACAAGACCGATGTGGGAGGGATCCGGTTTGTCAAATGCGATGCAGCCATGATCAACCAAGCCTGCCAGGAGATGATGAAAACCGTTCCTGTAAAGTTCCACCAATGGCTGAAGGGTTTCCCGAGGTCCGGAGAAAAAAGGGCTTCTTCTCTGGCCAAGATCAAAGAAGAAATCAAAGGCTGCCTGATCTGTGAAATGGTCGAGTATGACCGGACTGGATTCGGCACCGAGCTTCTTATGGGGTCGAGAAACACCAGGGAGTTTGGCCCTGTGGTGACCATGGGCGTTGGAGGCGTGGAGATCGAGTATCTCAGCGAGAGGATCAAGGAGGGGAAGGCCATTTCCATCGCTTCTTCCCATCTCCTCCAGAAAAAGGACATTGTCCGTATTCTGGAGCCGCTCGCTGTTTACGACAAGCTGGTGGGAAAAGTCCGAGGTAAGGAAGCTCTCCTGACCCAGGCGGAGCTGGTGGAGACCAACTGCCGTTTCTCCAAGTTGGGGGCCTATTACTCGCCCTATGTGATTGAACATCCGTATGTGATCGAAGAGCTGGAGGTCAATCCTTTCGTAGCTCAGGATAAAAAGCTGATCGCCCTGGATGGGATGTGCCGCTTCTCCAAGATGCATAAAAAGTTAAGGAGATCCCGCTTCGAGAACATTGAGTATCTTCTCAAACCCCGGAGCATCGGAATCATCGGCGTCTCCGAGAAGATGAATATCGGTCATATTATCCTGAACAATATCCTCAAAGAGGGCTTTGCCAACTGGAATGTCTACGTGGTCAAGCCCGGGCTTAAAGAGATCGAAGGCTGCACCTGTGTGCCAACCATCGCTGACCTGCCCAGGACCGTGGACCTGTTCATCCTGACCGTGGCCGCAGAACAGAATTATGAGGTCATGAAGGAGCTCATAAAGCACGAAAAAGCCCGTTCCGCCATCATCATCGCTGGCGGGATAGGCGAGAAGAAGGGAACCCAGGAATTGGAGGAAAAAATAAAGAAGCTCTTAGAGAGGGGCATCAAGGAAGGGAATCTGACCCCCGTGGTCAACGGAGGTAACTGCCTCGGCATTTATTCCAAACCGGGAAAGTATGACACCACCTTCGTTCCCGAGTACAAGCTTCCCCGGCTGACCGGACGAAAAACAAGCCTGGTGTATTTAAGCCAGAGCGGTGCCTTCATGATCTCCCGTATGAGCAAGCTCCCCAATATCGAACCTCTCTACGCGATCTCAATCGGTAACCAGATCGACCTGACTGTTTCCGACTACCTGAACCATTTTAAAGACGATGAGGAGGCCAAGGTCTTCGGGATCTACATGGAGGGATTTCTGGCAGCTGACGGATTGGCTCTAGCCCGCGCGGCCCGGGAAATCGTCAAGCAGGAAGGCAAGATGATTGTCCTCTACAAGGCGGGCAGGACCCCGGAAGGACAGGCTGCCACAGCCAGCCATACCGCTTCTGTGGCTGGCGATTACGTTATCGCCCGTTCGGTCCTGGATGAGGCGGGCGTGATCGTGGCCGATTCCATTTTCGAGTTCGAGAACTATGTCAAGAATCTTTCTTTTTTGGCTCATAAAGCCATCCGCGGAAACAGGATCGCGCTGGTCAGCAACGCTGGCTTTGAATGCGTGACCATGGCTGACAACCTGAAAGACGACCAGGAATTTAAATTGGCCGCTCTTTCGCCGAGAACAGTCAAGCGAATATCTGAAATTCTGAAGAAGCTGGGGATTCATCGCTTTCAGGATGTCCGCAATCCGCTGGACACCACACCTGTGGCTGATGACGCTGTTTTCGCCGAATGCGTTCAGGCCCTGCTCGAGGATGATAACGTGGACTGCGCTGTTATCTCACCGGTCCCGATGACTCCGTCGATGCAGACTCTGACTCCGGGAAGAATCCATGACGAAAATCTGTATGACCCGGAAAGCATCGTCATGCGGCTGATCGATATCTTCCATAAGACAGATAAACCCTTTGTGGTCAACATTGACGCCGGCGACATCTTCGATCCTGTGGTCAATTGTCTGGAGCAGGCCGGCGTTCCGACCTTCCGGCGTTCGGATATCGCGGTTATATTCTTAAGGAAGTACATCAACAACCGCCTCAAGATCAGGCAACAGTACGAATATTCTGATAGTTGAGCCTGTTGTCTAGCGCTTGTCGATTGTGGGGAAAGAGGCGATGCGGAGCCGGGCGCACCCCATCGGGATCAGGATGATCTTTTCCATTGGCTCAGCGGATTTCACCGGGCTTTGAGGGAGCTTGCCTGCCATCCGTCCATCTGCGGTCCACTGCGGAATTCTCTTCGCTTTGGCTTGAAGGAGAAGGGGAGCGGCTTCGGGACTGAACGGTTGCCAAGCCGGCGTCTTCTGACTCAAGAGAGTGATTGAATCTTCAGGATGGCGGGGGTCGATGATCAGGCCGTAATTCCAGGGGGTTGCGGGAAGGATTTCCCAGGCCGGCCACTCGTCCGTACCGCCATAGCGCCTGTGCTCCTCGCCGATCTTAAGGGAATACCAGAGAGGGCCCCGCTTCACCGAGACAGAGTTGGCAGCCTTTTCCCAGGTTTTGATTCTGATCTCCATCGGCAGCTCAAGCCTGACCTGGTCAGCATTCTTCCATTCCCGTTCGATGATCGCATAATGTCCTGGCTTTAATTCCGCCGTGGCTTGTTTCCCGTTGATCAGAATTTTTGCCTGCTCTGTCCATTCCGGTATCCTGAGATAGAGCGGGAACGAAACAGGGGTGTCTGCCCGGATGGTGAAGTCGATGAAATCTCCGAACGGATACCAGGTATCCTCGGAAATTCGCACCTTGACACCGTTTCCTACCTTGGCTGTGACCTGAGACGGGGCATAGATAGCTGCGGCCAGGCCGTTGTCCGCAGTGGCGAGCCAGAGATGCTCGGCGTAGTAAGGCCAGCCAAAGGCCACGTTGTGCTGGCAGCAGCGGTATCTCCAGGGGTCGTAGGAGACCATCGTTCCCTTATTCTGATAGTCGTGTTCCCCGGAGCTGTCGCAGGAAATGAGGTTGGGAGCGGTTAGATAATGAAGCGCTTTGAGGTCAGCGGTCATGGAAGCCGGGAAGGAATTGAAGGCGATTTCCTCGCACCGCTCCGCATACCGTGTTTCTCCGGTGATTTTCAGCAGCGATTCATCGGAGTACATAAACTCCACCATGGAACAGGTCTCTGCTGCGTATCTCGGATCGGTGTAGCCGGGGCGGATGTTCTCGTCCGCTCCGAACATCCCACCGGGTTGCTGGCCGTATTCATCCCTGACCATCTTGTAGTTTCTCTCCACGGCCTTGATGTGCTTTTTGTCCTTGGACTGCTGGTAGAACACCCCGGGTTGACGGAATCCCATGGTGATATTCACCCCGTGGTAGAAAGAGCTGGGCTTCCAGTCTCTATCCCTTTCCGGGGTGAGGAGAGGAGATGTCCAGTCAGAGGTTCGCTCATAGAGGCGATTCCCCAGTTCAAGGAGGAACTTCTCTCCTGTCCTGTTGTAGAGCCAGTAGACGCTCTCCAGGTTATCCCCGCCGCGGAGCTTCTGCCAGCTTCCAGGAAGCAAATCTTCCTCAGGAAGGTTATGCTGGTATCGGAAGTAGCGGGTCATAAAGGGGATGACCCGCTCATCACCCGTGGCTTCATAGAGGCTTTGAAGGGTAAAAAGCACCACCATGTTGGGCCAGAGATCCTTGTTCTTTTTATTCTCAGGGGGGCCGAAGTAGCCGTCAGCCTGCTGGCTGGAAAGCACAGCATCAAGCCATTTTCTGGCCTGGCCGATGAGCAGAGGATCCTTGAGCACGTAGCCGAGGTCGCCGAAGCCTTTGAGCCAGTAGGGCATCTCTTCCCAACCGCGTCCTTCCAGAGTCAGCCAGGCGCTGTCCGATTTCAGGAACTTGCTCAACACAGGAAGGCGTCCGGTGAATCCGTCTCTCATCAACTGGAGCTGGCTCAGAAGCCAGCCTTTGGGTTCGATGCTGCCTATAGGGAGTTTGATCAGCGGACTGGGAAGGAGGGGAGACCGGTTGGAGACATAATGGATGTTTGTGCTTGTTGTGGGGGGGATTCTCTTCGCAGATATCTTCGGGGCTGAATTCTCGTCGCCCGAAGTCATTCTCGCCAGCATTACGGCCAATGAGAATATGATAATAATAGAAATCATGAGATGCTTCATGCGCTCCTCCTTGTCATTCCGCGTTGAAATCTGACTTGGCAGAGATAATTATATAGGTTTCCTTCCTTTTTTTGAGGCTAAGCTTGGGCCTTGAAATGACAGGAAAATCGCCCCGCTATGACGATTCCTGTGGTTCTGCCTGCTGAATGCATTTTTTTATTACCCGCATAATGGTGAATAGGACCATTATATAAAATTATCGTTGGGTGTGAAATTGCAAAGATCGCAGTGTCGGCTTGACATAAAGGAGAAGGCGTACTAGGTTTAAACCAGAGTTTTTCTTCTCGATTTCTGTCAGTGAACGGAGAAGGAGAATGGCCAATTTTCGGATGAAAAATTACCGGCTTTTAGTGCTTCTGGTTTGTTTTTTTGTTCTTCAGGGATGCAGGTATTCAGCTCAGTATGTGAACCGGGGACTGGAGAAGTTTCAAGAAGGCGACGTGGAGGGCGCTATCGCCGATTACACCAGAGCTATTAAGGAGGATCCCAGCAACTCCATCGCTTATTATAACCGTGGTCTGGCAAAGCAAAAAATGAATGATCTGGCCGGAGCTGTTGCGGATTATACAAAAGCAGTTGAGATCGACCCGAAATTCGCAAAGGCTTATCAAAACCGTGGAATTGTCAGGCAAGAAATGGGCATCCTTGACGAGGCTCTGGCCGATTACAACACGGTTCTCGAGCTGAATCCAATGGACGCTAAGGCTTACTACAATCGTGGAACCATTAAATTAGTCGAGTGGGATTATGACGGGGCAATTGCCGACTTTGATCAGGCCCTCGAATTTGATCCAAGGAATGCGTTTGCTTTGAGGTGCAGAGGAGACGCAAAGCTTCAGGTCGAAGATTTTGATGGCGCGATCGCTGATTACAGCCAAGCCATCACAGTCGATCCTCGATACGCGATCGCCTACTTCAACCGCGGCATCGTCTTGGAAAGAAAAAGAGAATATTCCCGGGCGATCAAGGATTATCAAAAGGCTGCCGAAATCAATCCCCGGCTCAAAAAAGAAGCGGAGGCCCGGATTAAAATCTGTGAGTCCCAGCTGAAGCGGAAATAAAAGAAGTCGCAATCTTTCTCGTCAATCCTTAATTTTGACAGCTTATTTTTTGTGTGCCATAATTTTTTTAGAGAACCCGAGGAGATAATGGGATCCATAAATGGAGTCCAATTCCTGCCTTTAAGATGTCTGCTGAAGTCGCTCATTTTCGCTTTCCTGTTTTTCTTTCCTGTCCGATCGATGAATCCGCTTAATTCTGTTCCTTCGAGCCTCAGCGAAAGCAGCGATCAAATAAAGCTCGACCTGATTCTTGAAAAGACAGGCGATTATTGCGAAAAAGTCAAGAATATGGCTTTGTTCTATGTTTGCAAGGAGAAGGTAGAGGATGAGAGATATTTTCACCGAAAAAGGAGCCTTCTGAATTTCAGTCAGTCCTCTTTGGAAAGATTGGACCCCAGACGGACACGAAAAAAGACCTATGCCTATGATTATCAGCTGGTAAAAAAGGGGAAAGAACTCAGGGAAAAGAGGATTCTGTTGGGGGAGGATGGAACGAAGAAGCATGAAGAGAATGTAGAATTCAGACCAATTAAGTATTTCGGCAAGTATGTCGTCTACGGTCCGGTTGGTTTCCTGAGTAAATACTGGCAGCAGCATTTCAGGTATGAGATCACGGGCAGGGACTTTGTCGATGGTAAAAAGGCGATAATCGTCCAGTCTGCTCCAAAAATGGAAAGAGAAGAAAATTACAATTATGGAAAGGTCTGGGTGGATGAGAAAGATTTCAGCATTTTAAAGATCGAGTATGACCCGCGGTCCATAAAGAACTATGAGGATGAACTGCTCCTCTCTCCGATAGGGGATTTAAAAAAGATTGTTAACTGGACTGTGACCTACGGATTCGAGAAAAAAGGAGTGAAGTTTCCCAGCCAGCAGCTCGTTCAGGAATTCTATGTCAACACTAAAGGCCAGAAGGTCCTCATGGAGAAAATATCCTTCAACTATGATGATTATAAGTTTTTCATCGTTGAGGTAGAAGTCAAATATTAAGCCAGATCATTCCTTATCATTTTTCCTGTATCCGCAGACACAGGAAATAATAAAAAATCCAGATTCTTTTGTTTTTGACAACGGGAATTTCATATGCTATAAGCTTTTTTTAGCTGGATTATCGCAGCCATGTCCACACAGAGAAAACGCCGAAGAAAATTTCATTTTGTCTTTTCTTTGTATTCCTCGAAACAAGGCTTGGGTTTGGTCATTCCGGTCTTCGTCTTTATTTTAGGTTTGGCCTATCCCCTGTTTTCAGAGGAGATTGTTTTGATCCACTCCAATGATACTCACGGCGTGTTCAGACCTTACAAAATCAACATTGATGGAAAAGAGAGACTGGTCGGAGGAATGGAGGCAGCGAGCCATTACTTGAACGAGATCAGAGCCAGAGAAAAGAATGTCCTGGTGATCGAGAAAGGAGACCTCCTGACCGGAACTCTGGCCGCAGAGATTGAATACAAGGGTGTGATCGGCGGCGCGATGATGGAGTTCTTGAACAGGTTGGGCTACAACATCTGGTGTCTTGGCAATCATGATTTTGACAAGGGGCAGTCCAACGCCCTTGGGCTGACCAGACTGGCCAAATTTCCGACGGTCATGGCCAACATTGTTTACAAAAAAAACGGTAGATTCTTTTGGAAAAAGCCCTATCGGATCTTGAAAGTCGGAAGATTGAAGGTGGGAATCATAGCCGTGATGGAGGAGAATTTTCTCGTGGAAGTGCAAAAGGAGAATGTGGAAGGCCTGGATGTTCTCCCAATCATCCCCACTCTTAAGTCTTACATCCCTCGATTGGACAAAAAGACCGATTTGATCGTCGTTTTGTCTCATGGCTGGTTTGAACAGGGAGTTCAAATAGCGGAGAGCGTTCCGGGAATCGACATTGTCCTGGCAGCAGCGGAAGACGGGCAATTCAAAGAGGTCGACAATGTCCTGGTCCAATCCATAAAAGGCCATCTCAAGACATTCGGCTTTTTGAAGGTAGAAGTTGAGGATGATAGAGTCGTAAATTATCAGGAGGACCTGGTCTGGCTATGGGCGGATGTCCCGTTAGAGCCTTCTCCCCGAATTTCAGCTTTGGTTAAAGACTTGAATAAGGATATCGGCCTGGAATACACCAAAGTCATCGGCAAAGCTGAAGTCGACTTGACCATCAAATCCTATCCCAAAGAAAATTCCCAACCGGAAAGCTCCTTGGGAAACTGGATCACCGATGTCATGCGCTGGAAGACAGGCGCCCAGGTCGCATTTCACAACAGCGGGGCGATCAGAGCCAATATCATGGCTGGACCTGTGACCAAGGGACAGATTTTTAAAGTCGCTCCTTTTCATAACATTTTGGTCGTCTTCAAACTCACCGGTAAGCAGATCAAGGATGTGCTGGAGTATGATGTGGAAAGAGGCTGGGACAGGCTTCAGGTTTCGGGTCTCAGGTATAAGCATTATCCCAAAGTGGCTAAGCCTTATGGGAAGCGGATTTTTTATATTGAGGTTGACGGCGAAGTTTTGGTTAAAAATGGGAAACTTCTTCATCCAGATAAAATCTTTACCGTTGTCAGCAATGATTACCTGGTCGGGCAGGCGAAGGATAAATACTTCGGTTTTGCTGTGAAACATGTACACGATACAGGTCTGCCTCTGGATAAGGTCATGGTAGAATGGCTGGAGAAGCATAAAGTCCTCGATTACAAGATCGAAAAGAGAATCGAGCTGATCAAGTCATCCCGGTAGATTGAATACCACAGAAATATTTTTTCTCCACTATCTTTTATTTGACGTTTTTTGATCCGAATCATCAGCTTTTTTTCCCAAGGTTCGAACAGTGCATCGGAGTCAGTCCTCATTAAGCATAGTGGCCTAAGAACGGAAACCACATGCTGATTCTGGTTTCCTGATAAGGCCTGATCTCCAAGAGGGTATGGGGGAGCACCCCTCAAAGAAACTGAATTGAATAAATTTGATAAAAAAGGAGTATAGAGAGATGGAATTTATCAGGAATTTTATATGGGAGGGAAAAGTGGACAAGAAAGTCATCGTTATTCTCGTCATCCTGTTTCTCTTTTTTACTTTCCTTCTTTGTCAGGAGCCAGAAGACCTTCCGCGCTCAGACAGCCAGAAGCTGTACCTCTATTTCATGGGAGAGGAAGCCGGCTACGAGGAGTACGAATGGATCGAACAAGAGGATAGATATATTCTTCGGGTTCGAGGAGAACTGATCAAACCAGCCTCTCTTATTACAGAGCTGATGCTTATCGAGATGGAAGATGGACAAAGAACTCAAGCCTCTGTCTTTTCATTTCAAAGGCAAAGTGAGGGGCATGGAGCAGGAAATCGAGAGCACGATCAGCCAGGGTGAGATAAAGAACATGCTCAGAGCTGGCACGCAGCAGAGGGAGACAACGTCAAAGATTTCTGCGGATGCTCTGATCCTGCCCAACAGCTTTTTTTCTCCTTACCTTGTTTTGGCTAGAAAGGCCGCGGGTTTGAAGGAAAAAATGACCTTCAAGGCCTACATCGTGCCTCAAATGGAGCTCAACCTGGCTGTCGAGCCGGACAGCGAAAAATCTCGCCTTCTCCATATCA
>JGI2172J19969_10001253_pt1 | contig 11672 bp, 8 predicted proteins | sample DeeMarSWOR230_32_FD_19969 | JGI IMG/M metagenome (IMG submission 19969)
TCTGTGCTCTGGAAGTACAAAACTGATGCCAGCAGTTGTTTTCCAGTGACTATTGCTGGAAATACTTTGGCCGCAGTAACGGGCGGTATTACCTGTCTGGAAAGAGAAACAGGCCAATTAATCTGGGAAATAACAGATGACACGTGGAATGAAGAATTTCAGGAGGACAAAATCCTTTTTGCAGGCTTTGGAGAAGACTATGAATCCTATTATGCTCTCGCAGATATTGGATCAGGAGAGGTTGTGTGGAAAGAGAATTTCTTTGACATTTGGCGTCCTGTGTATCATGAAGGAGTTCTTTACTTCTGCAGGCCACAGGAGAATGCGTTCGTCTCTGTGGATGTAGAAACCACAACGGAGAACTTCCTCTACGTGTATGATCTCCCTTTGAGAGAGGTGCGAATTCTTGACCATACTGTTGTCTTAGTTCTTACAGATGAACACGAGGAGTTCATACAGAGNGTAGTGGTTATTGAACCAGAAGAATTGGATATCCAGAAATACACGTACCCTCACACAATGAGGTGGGAATCAGATTTTGAGGGTGGGTTTAAAATTTACCAGGAAAGGATTTTCTTTGTTAGAGAAAATGGGTTCATGGAAGCTTTCGCTCTTGAAAATGGAGGATTAATATGGAAAACTGAGGTAAGAGGCACTCAAATTACGAATTTTCACGTGTACGAGAACAGAATGTATTTATCTGCAAATGATGGCAAGATCTACTGTTTGAATCTAAAAAATGGAAAAATACTCTGGATAGCTGTTATACAAGAGTTGATACAGTATCCTGGCGGTGCATTTGTGTACATTCCAGTTATTGAAGATAGGTTACTCGTGGCAATTACTGAAGAAGGGGGTCTGTATGCATTCTCAGTTTGAATGTCCTAAAAAAGATCTCAGTCCATATTTATTTTTCAGGTTTTTCTGCCAGGAGACAGTAATAATTGTGGCTGTCCACCCATAAGTGATGAATNCTGAAATTCTTAAACTCATTCTTGAGTAATTTCTTAGTAAAGAGGTAGTGCACAATGTCTTTTTCTACGCCTTCCTGTTTTATGTATGTTCGGGGGGCTATCTGTTTATAAGGCAAGGTTTTTCTTGCCGCTCTCTTGCGAACCGATAGAAAGATTACCCCTTTTGGTTTCAAGACCCTTTCCATTTCTTTAATTGCCTTCCGAATATTCTCGATCCTCCCATGGTGAATAACCTTAACACTGATGATCGCATCGAAAAAGTTGCTGCCATACGGAAGATTCCGATAAATAGAGCCAGAAGTAATCGTTGCATGAAGGCCCATTTGAGTGAGCCGTTGGGTTACTCTTTTTATTCCTTCAGTAGATATATCAATCCCATACACATCGAATCCCTGCTGTGCGAGATGAATAGTATGCCTTCCTGAGCCGCATCCCAAATCGAGAACTCTCTTGACGTTTTTTTCTTTGAATATTTCTACAATTTCAGGTATACTTTCATCTACTTCCATTATTTCTTTTTTGTTTCTGTGTATTTCATCCCAGCGTTTTTTCGTTATCTGTTCATCAGTACTATACAATATCATCTTTATCACATACATTGCAGTTATATCTGGTGATTACAGGCTGATTTTTATATTTTTTCTCCTTTTTTATCTTGCGTAACTACGAATTTCACAACAGGACGTGCTATGGAAATGATCTCACACCAACAATACTGCAAAAGGCGATAAACAGTGCCCTCATTCTCCAATAGTTGGGGTAGATCTGGTTTACAATTGTATGACTCCAGTGAATGCCAGCAGATACAGGATGAGGAAGAGAATTCCCACTGCAAAGCATGCCCCGGCATAGAATTTTGTAAACTGGATGGAATGTTCTTCGCTCATGTCCTTCATAAGTAATCTGTAGGATAGTTTTGGCATATATTTAGGGTTAGGATATCTCAGTAGAAGAACGCCAAGTGCAACCAGAAAAATTTCCCTTAACAGGAATATTAGATTATCAGTCTGCATGGTATTCTTTGTCATTTTCCATTTAAATCTTTTTCTTTTGCAGTTAGAAGTGTGCCTTCCAGTGGTAATATATTTGACATGGTGATCAGTAGTGGAATACTTCAAGTGTCCCACCTTAAACAGATCACATGGCTCGTCGATTCCTGCGGAGCAACGAACGAAGAATAGATTTTTTTTGATCTTCTTCCGCTTTTTTCCTACTTTCAATAATCTTAAAATGTGCTTCCTTTAGATCACCTGTCAGATCCTCTTCTGTCCTGTAATCCTCCACATAGGAACTGACAAATCCTTTTTTTCTCGTTTGATAGAATCTTTTTGCTCCTACAGCATCAAATAATCGTTGATTAGGTTCTAAAGATACTAATTCCTTGCTCCACAATAGTGTATCTAAATCATAGATAATAGATAGTGCTAGTGTTATAATTGCAGGGAAGGTAAGTACAATGATCTGATAAAAGAAGTGTGAAATGTCCAAGAATAATATTGACAGACCGATTACCGAAGATAGTGCAAACATGATAAGCCACTCAGAAGGAAAAAGCTTTTCTTTGCCCAATGTGTCTAGTCTAACTGTTGATTCCACAAATTCGTGATAATTAATTAACAAATGGTTGAAATAGACTTCATCTTTCTTATCCTTAATTGAAATGTGTCTAAACGAGTTCTCAATATTCTGATAGTATGGTATTTCTAGGTGTCCTTCATTCCATTCTACGGTTTCATCGACTACAGAACTTGTTTCTACCAATCTCTTGAATTCTTTCTCAAAAACTTTATTCTCATAAAAATGCTCTGCACAGTTGACCATGCTCAATCCATCTGATGATCTCATACTGTGCACTTTTCTTATTTCTGTATATCTTGTCCATAACTGAGAAATAAAAAATCCTGCCAAGAACCCAAAAAGAATACTGGCGATGGTCAAAATTACTCCTACAATTCCAATGTCCGCTCCGGGGAATTTGAGATAGAATTTGATAAACCAAAATGCAAAGATGGTCGCTGATACCAGTGAGATTGTTCTCTTGCTTGTCATTTTTGATTGCCTCCTGTGCAAATTGGTGGTAGATTAAAACAGGTGAAATCTGATCTGGACTTCCATACCGGCATACATACAGGGTTTGTATTGCTGCTAATGTCGGAAACGTAAGTGAATTTCTGTCCTGTCATTTTCACACCATTTCCCATTCACACCCAACCTGTTCAGTGATATGGTTTTCTGTGATGCTATATTCTCTACGTATATTTTCCTATTTATAAGCTTTTGGCTTTATTTGAGACTTAGTGAAGATAACTTAGTAGAAATGAAAAATCTCTGTAATAGAGTGTATTGTTTTTAGTTATCTATTTACACTTTTAATAATACAAATTATAGCAACATACCAAAAACCTTATAAGATGCCAAATGAATCACAACATATTCTGAGGTGTGCGAGATGCCTAAAACCATTGGAGAAGTAAAAATAGACTTTGAAAATATATATAAGTGGTTTCACGGTACAATCTATCCTGGCCAGGATTGTGGAAAAACAATCTGTGGCAAGAGCGCATGCTGTTATCCCCATTACAGCTACAGCGGTCCATCATACATTTACTATCTTCCTGGCGAGCTGGAATTTTTGAGAGCAAGGTTAAATAATAAATTCCCTGCAAGAGAGATTGAACCAGGTAGTGGCAGATTTCACTGTTTCGGTAATGCGGGGTGTATTCGCGAATACAGACCCATTGACTGCAGAAGTTATCCTTTCTGGCCTATTGTGAAAGATGGGAGACTGCTTGCTCTCCTAGATGTTCGTGAACCTAGATGTCCTATTAAGAAAGTTCCCGATTCATTCTTTGAGACAATAAAGGAAAACTGGATCAGGTTATTGGAAATTCCGATGGTGGCAAACTGGCTTGAATATGATGCACCAAAGCCAAATGGGAAAATAATTTCCGTAGATAAAAAGGAGGTATACTAATGGCGAAACGAAGACCCTTCGACAGGCGTGAAACAAAACAGAATATTGAGAAAGCTGTGGTTTCCTTGAGGAACCTGCGGGAGAAAGAGGGAAAATGGAAAGATGAGACCACTGAAGAGTGGAGTGAAGAAGATTGGAAGAAAGGATCAGTAGTCATTGGTGAAGGATTACTGTGCTTTCTCTACCCAACCGTTAAGTTGAAGACTTATGATGCCAATTTCAAATTACCAGAAAAGATTGTGGTTGAAGATATCAGATTTCTGATGGATTTTGCTAGTTCAGAGATTCTTCATAATCTGCCCTATAATGACGTAGAAACATCATTCACTGAAACGGCAGCTCTTCTGCTGAGAGCTTTTTCATTTGTTCTTCATGAAAACTCAGGCATACCTGAAAGTATTCGACAAGAAAACACGGACAAAATCATTGAAATCTGTCAAGAATTGATAAAGTTCTTAAAGGATTCAGCGTATAAACCCTCAAAGGGAACATACTCATGGTCATTCACTGAAGTAAGTGAGTGGAGAGGAAGAATAGAAAAAGCACGCCCCATGCTATTGGATTCCACCTACAATACTGGCATAGTCCTCGTTGCATTATGCGATGCCCATAATTTCCTGAACTTGAGGCCTACGGATCGAGAAGAGATATTCAAGTTGATTCAAGGAGGATCAGAAGGAGTGATAGAATGCTATGACGCAAATATCTCCTATTTCGCCAAGAACAAATCAAGTACTGAGAAGAATATTATCCATTCGGTCTTTGCACTCGAAAGCCTGCTATATTGCTATGAGAACCTCGAGAGGTTAAGTCCCAGTGACCAGCAGAAAGAGTCCATCGGCTCAGCAGTGGAAAAACTGATTAGTACTATTGGGTACAATTTGAGTAACCTAGCAGCCTATGACCAGGATCTTACATGGAACTTCGCTTACAAAGCAGGGGAAGAACTGCGCTCTGGCATGGTGGAAGACAGATCTACCCTTGGGAGTATATCAAATGCCCTGTGTTTTTCTCTCAAATACATATCTCCTCTTGCTGTGGATGATGTATACAAGACAATTGACTCCTTGATTCAGAGATACTACAGACGCCGTGACTCAAAGACCAATATCTGGATCAGGAATAAAACTCGAATCTACTATACACTCAGGATGATAGAGGCATTGACGAACTGCATCCTCTATCGGACTGAAGAGGAGTTCACCCTCTCGAAACGTGAATTGTCGGAAATGCTCAGCAAGACATTGTCATCTGATGAGGTTGTCTGGTATATTACCGAGAAATTGGCCAAGCAAATACCTTCGCTTATAAGTGAATCAGACATTGGAGGAAAATGAGATGAATATTGCGTTCTTTTCGTATAAGGGAGGTGTAGGACGATCTTTAGCACTCCTGGGAGTTGCGGCATCATATGCTTCTAGGTATGGAACGAATATTGGCATAGTTGACGCAGACATAGAAGCACCGAGTTTGCACTACCTCTTGGATATTGTGCCAGAGGAAGACTCCAACTTTGTTGATATACTTTTGAAGGGAACGACAACACCGGCAGTCATTAAGGAGCGTTCTATTCAATTAAGATCCTATTTGAGTGAGAAAAAGGCCTCGAGACTGGGTGATGGAGAATTGTTCTTGTATCCAAGCCTCCCAGATAAACCTTCAGAAATAAAGATTCCAAGGATAGCAGTAGATGAGACCACACAGCGAACATGCGAGGACTTCCTCGATACTTTCTCGAATGTGAGGAAACTCGAACACGTTTTTGTTGATTGCAGAACTGGATTTTCGCGGTTGGCGGGAATGATATTAAATCTTGCAGATACTGTGGTCCTAGTCTGTAGAATAGATCGGCAAAACCTTCATGGCGTGAGAGTGATGATTGACAGATCGAAGAAGAGAAAAAAGAACCTTCTCATTGTTGGAAGTATGGTTCCAGAGACTCCCATCGGAACGCAGAGACTTCTGGATTTTCAAGAAAAAATTGACAGGTGCATCGATATTTGTCTTCCTTTAGACGAACGACTTATATTTGGGGATGTTGTTACACCTTTGGATTATGGAAGATCTGATCCAATAAGCGGTTTCTATGAAAAAGTGGCAGAGAAAATAAAAATGGAGGAATTTAATGAATCTTAGAGTCTTGTTTGATCCTCTGTATGGTGCAGTCCCATTCAAAGTTCATAGATTAGGTGTTGATGACTTTTTCTATGATATCTCTCTCTTTGATGATGAAAAAATAGAGGAATTGGAGAGAATTGATGATTATGCCCGGCACTTTTCAGCCATTCTCAATACATTTGAATTCTCCAGACTCAACTTTTTGAAGCAGGCTGGATTTTCTTGGCTTGTTTATCCCTCAGCAACACATACAAGATATGCACATTCTCTTGGGTGTTGGTACTTGGCTGAACAAGCTCTGGAATGTGTGAAAGTGAGGGAGCCAAGCGGAACAAAGAAAAATGAAAGGTTCCTAAGGCGGTGGCTAGAGGATCGAGATCTGGTGGAAGAGTTTTTGTTATCACTTCTCTTAAATGATGTGGGACATTTTCCTTTCTCTTATGTACTCCAAATGAATCCCAGGTATTACAGTGTGCGCCCTGAAGATGTTGGAGTACAACTTATACGGGGGGAAGGTGAATTCTTTAGGATATTCAGGGATATTACTCTAGGTGATTCGGATATCAAATATCCACGAAATGTAGAGTTTTTATCAGATGCGCTGAAAAAATTCAAATTCGTCGACGTCGATGTGGTGAGTGCTCTCATTTCTCAGGACTTATCATACCTGAAGAATGCAAAACAAGAGGTTAAGGAGGCGATTCCAGTGCTGATGGAGTTGGTGAGCGGGTTAATTGACTTAGATAAGATTGATCATTACCATCGAGATTCCCATTTTATGGGCCTAAAGATTACATCAATAAGTCCAGTCGCGCTTTTGGCAAATATGGTGATTGTTCCAGAATCATTTACAGAGCCTCCTTCTGCCCGAACGGAATTAGAAGATGATGGAATCATGCAAATATTCTCGCTGCTGGAAAGTAGGGAGACATTAAAAGACTACGTTTTTGGTAATGAGTATAATGAAGCTTATTCAGCGATGCTAAATAGAGCAGTCGATATTTTTTTGGAAGAAAATCCAGGGCCGAAAAAGGAAGTGCTTCTGTGGACTGACCATTACCTCTTGAATCGTTTGGCTAGTTCCGGCAATGTGGAGGTAGTAAAATTAGTAAAGCGTATAATAAATGGTTCCCCATACGTTCGTGTTGGGAAATATTTCACTACTGTCCCAAGAAAGAGGACTCTAGAATGGGTCAAGAAACTGAGAGAGCATTTGATATCATACCTTCAAGTTGAAGCCGGATTGGATGCAGTTGACACAGATCTACTAATAACACTTTCAAAAGGGTTCTTGCACAAAAGGAAATTATCTCCTGACGATTGGTTTAGATTTGACAGAATTTACGATGCTAATGGTGAACTTGTATCAACAATAAACAAGTATTCTAGAAGAGTAGAATACTTCAAAGGAACATTCGATAAAGAAACTCCTTATCTAAAGATTTTTGCGTCAAATTTTGCTATGAAAAACCTTATAGAAAGGAAAATTCGTGCAGAGGATTTCTTCTCGGGTGAGAAATTCTTGGAGTTCTGATGAGCTAGATTCGTTATGTAATCTTGGAAATAGTGAGAATGGCAGCCACAATTCCCAGAAAAAGTGAAACCAAGACAACTACTTTGTATATCCAGCTTCCTTCGATTGTTCTGAGTAATGATGGAATTCTATTAGGAAATGATTCCAAATGCTGATCTGAAGCCTTATTTCCGTTGGACCGCTGATAAGGCGGTTCCAGTAGGCTCTTTCCCACCCCTACCCCAAACGTAAAGCGATCATGATCACTATCGACATTCTTCTTGATAGTTTCTCTGTAAATTTTCTTAAAGAAAATGTCAGATTTTCCATCTTCACCCCATATGGAGTTTTCATGTGCCCCCCTGCTGAGTAGAATCCTGTATATCTCTTCATTCAGATCAAGAGTGTCAATTGACTTTCCTCCAGCGGTTTTCTCTGCAGTCACTTTTCTTTCATTCACCCACCATAGAGACTTGCCTCTTCGAGTTAAGCAGCTCAAAACATCATTATCTATTTTTGAATAACCAACAAATATCATACTTTCCTTTGTTAATTTTTTCAGTGATTTTTCGAGCTCTTTTCCGCATGTGAATGTGTTTTTCTCTGCGATAGGGAGTATCCTTTTACTGTAGTCCCCATGAAGTTTCACTATCCGTATCATGGATTCATCTTCCAGTTTCCTTCTCAAGGAATTTTCCTTTTCTGCTCCATATGTGCATATGAAGTAGTCCTTGCTCATTACTAGATTTGTTTTCTTGAGAGCTTCCTCTAACATGAAGTCGAAATTGGTGGTAAGAATTATTCTGAAATAACCTCTTTCAATAAGCTTTGCCAAGGCTTTATAACCTACAGAAGGCCTCATACCCTTGAAGTATCTGGATAGTATACTATATCGTTTTTTTGAGCCAATTTCTCTCAGGAAATGACAAAAGGAATCCCATGGATTTTCAGGGTTTAATCCGACCTTACTGACTATATCTCTTACAAGCTCCTCTGTGGTCTTTCCATAAGAAATGGAAGTCCCAGCCCCAAGGAACAAAACATATTCTCCTTTTCTTGTCTCCAATAATTCAGCCAAATATTTAAACACAGTAACAATGAGATGTGACCATATATAAAAGTTAGGGTATTCTGAAAATTTGCTGATTTGACAAAACTAGATTCACCAGTCCGAAAACGGTTGTGTCCATCCACTTATGATTGATGGATTCTGGCGATTGTTGCAAAGAGTAAAGAGATGAAGATGATTAGCACCCATTGCTCTTTATATCGCATATTCCACTTAAGTCTTTCATAGTATATAGCCCCACCCGAAAAATATGAAAACTCAACCTTTTTATAGCCAAATCCATTCCAATGCCATGAACGATACATTTGATACCTTGGTGGAGGAAGCCTTTTACTCTTACATGGAATTTAGACCTGATATTGCCACTGAGTTAGGGCTGCACCAGTATGACAAGGAAATGCCTTCAGGGAAAAGGGTGTCACATCTGACCTTCATAAAGACCCTGGATGACTACCTTCAAGAATTCCAGGATATTGATGAAGTCAATCTATCAGAAGACAGGCGATTTGAACGAAGGTTGATGATTTCCACGCTGAAATGCAATCTCCTTCAAGAAAAAGAGATTCGCAAATGGGAAAAAGATCCAGATCCTGCAGAAACTATTGGATTTGCCGTTTATGTTTTGTTCATTAGGGAATTTGCTCCCTTCGAAGAGCGGTTAGAATCCATTACTGCCAGACTGACGAAATGTCCGCAGTTCATAGAAGATTTCAAGTCGAGAATTACTGAACCAATCAAACTCTGGGTGGATATAGCAACAGAATCGTGTGAGACACTTCCTGTATTTTTTCAAACAATCTCCACCACTGCAACACAAAAGGAGTTAGATACGTCTGAGCTGGATGAAGCTGCGGCCAAAACAACAGAAGCATTATCAGACTATACCGAATGGCTGAAGACCCTATCCTGCGAAGCAGAGTTCGCAATTGGCAGAGAGCTCTTTGAAAAGTTGTTAGCAGTACGAGAACTGGGATTAACAGCTGATGAGATTCTAAGAATTGGAGAAACATATCTCGAAAAGGAAAAAGCAAGATTGAAGAAACTGGCCTCTGAAATCAATCCCTCGCTCTCAGTAGAAGAAGTGAGAACCAGCATTCGGGAAGACCATCCCCCTACTTTTGAGGAAACACTAAAAGAATACGAAAAAGCCATGACTAGAATGCGAAAAATCGTCCATGAAAAGGGATTTGCATCTCTACCAGAGGGAGAGCGCCTCATTGTTCGGGAAACTCCGTCCTTTGTGAGACACGTCATTCCAGTGGCAGCATACATGTCCCCAGCCAAATTCGAGGAAGACCAGATGGGAGTCTATGTGGTGACCCCTATGGAAGGAGATCTGCTGGGAGAACATAATTACACCGCTATTCAAAACACTTCTGTTCATGAAGCCTATCCCGGTCATCACCTGCAGTTAACCTGGGCCAACAAGCACCCTTCCTTGGTGAGAATACTGAGTGATGCTCCTGAATTTGTTGAAGGATGGGCTCATTACTGTGAGGAGAGAATGCAGGACTACGTTCTAAAGGATAACAAGGTGAAATTTGTGCAGGCACTTGATGCAATATTGAGAGCTGCTCGAATCATCATTGATGTGAAGATGCACTGCGGTGATATGACCTTCGATGAAGCTGTGTCTTTTTTGGAGAAAGAGACAGGGATGGGGCACGACACAGCAGTCGGAGAAGTAAAATGGTACACCAAAGAGCCAACCTACCCACTGAGTTATTTGCTGGGAAAGCACTTGTTATTACAGCTGCAGGAAGAGGTTCAAACCCACATGAAAGACAGATATTCGGATAAAGCATTTCATGATGTGCTGCTTCAAGGAGGCAGCTTACCTTTTGCCTATCTGAAAGAGGAATTAAAACTCAAGGGAATGCTTTAACCTTTTCTTCCCATTTTTCGCTTTTTCTTTGCTGTACAAGAATTGTGAATCCTTTGAGGTCTGTATACCTATGGTACCAAAAGAGAGTTAGCAATGGAAGCGTCTGTGAGTGGTTACCCAATATCTTCAATCTCCTTCTTCAAAGTCTGAGGTTCAGTCAAAACTCCAGGATCCTGGGTTGTCCGAGGGGCTCCCCATTTTTTCAATCTGCTGCTGATATTATTTGATCTCCTATGATGACATTTTTTAATCTGCAGTTTTTATACATAGAGAGGTAATTGCATGACAAAAGTCACCATTCTGCAGATAAACGACAGCCATGGGTACCTGGAATCCCATCCTGAATTTTACTGGAAGGGTAGTAAAGAAATTTACAGGAATGCTGGAGGCTATGCACGCATTGCTTCTTTGTTTAACCAGATTAGAGAGGAACAGCCCGGTAATGTGATCGCACTGGATAACGGGGATACTATTCACGGCACCTTTCCTGTTGTTAGTAGCAGAGGAGAGGCCATGGTGTCCATTCTAAATGCACTGAATCTTGATGGCATGACTGCTCACTGGGAATTCGCCTACGGACCAGACCACTTCAAAAGAATTGTGGAAAAGCTGGACTATCCCATGCTTGCCATTAACTGCTATGATGAAAACACGGATGATCTGGTCTTTCCACCGTACCATGTGGTAAAGAGAGGTGGATTGCGCATCGGGATCATAGGGATTGCAGCTACCATTGTGGATAAGACCATGCCTGCCCATTTCAGTGAAGGAATCTACCTAACAATGGGAAATGAGGAACTTCCTTTGTATGTAACCCACTTGAAAGAAGAGGAATCAGTGGATTTAGTCATTGTGGTATCACACCTGGGTTATCCACAGGAATTGAAACTGGCCCAAGAAGTCCCAGGCATTGATGTGCTGTTGAGCGGACACACTCACAATCGGGTCTATGAAGCAGTGGTAGTGAATGGAAGAATTGTCATTCAGTCAGGCTGCCACGGCTCTTTTATTGGGCGGTTAGATCTCACTGTTAACGGCAAAGTACAGCATTTTCGCCATGAACTGATTACTATAGATGACTCCATACCTCCAGACCCAGAAGTTGAAGCCTTGATCAATGATGCAGTAGCACCTTACAA
>JGI2172J19969_10001261_pt1 | contig 11639 bp, 8 predicted proteins | sample DeeMarSWOR230_32_FD_19969 | JGI IMG/M metagenome (IMG submission 19969)
CAATTACCGGCACATTGGTCAGCTTCTTGACTTCCTCAGCCAGAGGCACCAGAAAGCCCGGAGTATCTGAAATTGGAGCGGTGGTTATATAGGACCCAGCACCATAGCCCGATACGTGAAGTGCTTGAGCCCCCGCCTCCACCACCAGCCGCACCATCTGTTTTGTCTCCTCAATGGTAATCCCGTTCTCGATGCCCCATTCCTGAGCGTTGAACCTAACCCAGACAGGAAAATCAGGGTCCACTTCTCTTTTAATAGCCTGAAGTATCTCTACCAAGAACCTTGCCTTGTTCTCGACCGAGCCACCGTATTTGTCTGTGCGCTGGTTAGTAGCCGAAGAGAGAAATGCAGAGACAATGTACTGGTGAGCACCATGAACCTCCACCCCATCAAAGCCAGCCTCCCTGGCTCGTCTGGCAGCCGAAGCAAACCACTCTACTCTTTCCTCAATTTCTTCCACAGTCAGCTCATGAGGAGGTCCTCCCAGAATACCCATAAGCCTGGCTGGCACTATTAGGGAGGACGGACTCACCTGGACTGCTTTTCCATTCCAGTTCTCCAGGGTGCCATGCATTATCTGGATAGCCACCTTGGCACTGTATTTGTGAGCGGCATCCGTCAGTTTTTGCCATCCGGGAATGAACTTATCGTCTCCCAGAGATGCCTGGTAGGATGGAGATCCGAGGAAAGATATGTTGCATTGTAGGCCGGGAGCGCTTCCTTCGACAATAATCAGTCCTGTTCCACCCCTGGCCCTTGCCTCATAGTAATCGAGCATTCTCTGACTAACAGCGCCGCCTGCTTCGGCATAGTTGGTCCCCATCGGCGGCATGACTATGCGATTCTTCAGTTGCATCTGGCCTATGTTCGTTGGCTCGAAAATTTTCTTGAATTGAGTTGCAATCATTGCCTTCTCCTTCCTTTATTTAAAACCCGTATTCTATTTTTCCCCAAGTTTACCACAAAACCAGAGCCCATCACCCACACTTTTGGTCTCAATCTGATTTTGTACAACATTATCATACCTGCTTCAAAGCCCAGAGCAATGCCCATTGTGGTGAAGAAATTTTTGATAGTTAAAAATTCCTCGTTTGGGGCTCTCAGCACAAGTGTTATAATCTAACCGATGCCACAGAAGTTCACCCATCTTCACGTCCACACTGAATACAGCTTGCTCGATGGCATGTGCCGCATCCCCAAGCTCATTGCCCGGACCAAAGAGCTGGGCATGGACAGCCTTGCTATCACTGATCACGGCGCTATGTATGGCGTCATCGATTTTTATGTGGCGGCCAAGGAAGCAGGGATAAAACCAATCATTGGCTGCGAAGTTTATGTCGCCGAGACCGATTGCCATAGCCGAGAGTCAGCCCACAAGACCCCCTACCATCTTACTTTGCTGGTCAAGAACGAAAAGGGCTATCGCAATTTGCTCCAACTGGTTACTAAAAGCTACCTCGAGGGATTTTACTATAAGCCCAGGGTAGATAAAGAGCTTCTCAAGCTTCATCATGACGGGCTTATTGCCCTTTCGGGTTGCGCTCACGGGGAACTGGCTCGACTTATCCTCGAAGGGCGAAACGACGAGCTTGCCCAGNNCAGCTTCGTGGTACAAGGAGGTCTTCGGCGATTACTACCTGGAGATTCAGAGACATCCTATCCCTGAACTGGAGCAAATCAACCAGGAGCTTATTTCACTATCCACCAAACTCAATATACCGCCGGTAGCCACATTTGATGTGCATTACGTTGATAAACAAGACGCCCCGGCTCATGAACTTCTTTTGTGTATACAGACCAATACTTCTGTGTATGATGAAAAAAGGCTGAAGCTGGCTGGCGACTTTTTCTACCTTAAAAGCCCTGAAGAGGCGGAACAACTGTTCGCTGACTTACCTCAGGCTGTAGAGAATACTCAAGCCATTGCTGATATGTGTCAGCTGGAGCTGGATTTTGCCAAGCTGCATCTGCCGCATGTGGAATTGCCTCAGGGCCGGAAAGCCGATGATTTCCTGGCTGAGCTCTGCTATCAGGGCCTGGAAAAACGTTACCCGAAGCCCGGCTCAGAGATCAAAGAACGGCTCAGCCACGAGCTTGATGTCATCCAGAAGACCAAGTTTGCTCATTACTTTCTCGTTGTTTGGGACATAATCTCCTTTGCCAGGGGACGGGGCATCTATTTCGGCGTTCGAGGAAGTGCTGCTGCCAGCCTGGCCCTGTACTGTCTGGGCGTCACTGATGTCGACCCGCTGGCATATGGGCTGGTTTTCGAGAGATTCCTCAATGTCGAGCGCCATGAGCTCCCGGATATCGACCTTGATTTTCAGGACGACCGTCGCGATGAAGTCCTGGCCTACGTCAACCAGAAATATGGCTCCGACCACGTAGCTCAAATTATTACCTTTGGCACAATGGGAGCCAGAGCTGCAATTAGAGACACGGGAAGGGCTTTAGGGATGCCTTATGCTCAGGTTGACCGGGTAGCTCGACTCATTCCTATTGAGCTGACCATAACCCTGGATAGAGCTCTGGAACAGAGCCGGGAGCTTCATGACATTTATCACCAGGATGCGGCAATACACAACCTGATTGACTCGGCTAAGAAATTGGAGGGAATGGTCAGGCATGTCAGCACCCATGCCGCCGGTGTGGTTATAGCGCACGAGCCTTTAATCGAATATGTGCCACTACAATTGCTAGGCAAGGGTGAGCAGCGCACTGTCATGACTCAGTTCCACATGGGTGACATCGCCCGCCTCGGATTGTTAAAAATGGATTTCCTGGGACTATCCAATTTGACCATTCTCGCTAAGGTTAAAGAAATTATTGCCCAAAATCGTGGAATCTCACTGGATTTGCAGCATATTCCTCTCGACGACGCCAGGACCTTTGAGTTACTGGCCTCGGGGGAAACCAAGGGCATCTTCCAGCTGGAAAGCGCCGGGATGCGCCGCTATATCAAGGAACTCAAGCCCACTAACTTCAGCAATATCTCAGCTATGGTGGCGCTCTATCGCCCGGGCCCCATGGAACAAATCCCTACTTTTATTAGAGCCAAGCAGGGTGTTGACCCTATTCACTATCCACATCCCATCCTGAAGGAGATTTTAAAAGAAACCTACGGAGTTATCGTTTATCAGGAGCAGGTAATATTTATCGCCCAGGCTTTAGCTGGCTACAGCCTGGGCCAGGCTGACATTCTTCGTAAAGCTATGGGTAAAAAGATACCTACAGTGATGAAGAAAGAAGAGCGTAATTTCATCGCCGGAGCTAAAAAAAATGGCATATCGCCGGAATTGGCTCAGGAAGTATTTTCCCTGATCGAGCCTTTCGCCGGCTATGCTTTCAATAAAGCCCACAGCGTTAGCTATGGCCTCATTGCCTACCGCACTGCCTATCTTAAGGCAAACTATCCGATTGAGTACATGGTTGCCTTTCTCAATACCTATTCGGATAATATGGAAAAGGTACGTTCAGCGATTGCCGAATGCCGGAGGCTGGGCATCAAAGTGCTCCCGCCGGACATTAATAGGAGCCACGCTAGCTTTGCCATTGAGAAAGATGGTGAAAATAATCCCGCCATCCGCTTTGGACTGGCTTCTATTAAAAATGTCGGCTTTGCCCCAATTGAGCATATCTTGTCCGGCCGGGACTCAGAGGGCGATTTTAAGTCCATAGAAGACTTCTGCTATCGAACCGACCTTCGCAACATCAATAAGAAAGTATTAGAAAGCTTGATTAAAGTCGGTGTCTTTGACTCCCTGGGCAGCCGTAAGACGCTACTCGAATCCCTAAACAAAATTATCTCCCTATCTCAAACGAAACAAAGAGCAAAGGAATCGGGACAGGTTAGCATGTTTGATCTATGGGGGCAAAGCCCACCAATCCCCCAGGTTGGTTACCAGCAAGCCGAGGAAGAGGTATCCGCCAAGCAAAAGCTTATCTGGGAAAGAGAGCTGTTAGGGGTTTATTTCTCCCAGCCCCTGGACTTCCTAGCCAGGGGACCATCCTCAACAGGCACTATTTCCTGCGGCGAAATCAATATGGACATGGTTGATGAAATGGTGACCATTAGGGGAATGGTGGTCTCGGTACGCCAGGCCCACACCAAAGATAATCGCCCATTTGTTGTCGCTTCAATTGAGGACCTTGATGCCAGTATCGAGGTCATTGCCTGGCCCAGGCTCTACGAGAGCACCCAAGGGCTATGGCAGGAGGGCAACATTCTCAGCATCAAGGGTGTGGTGAAGGTCAGGGATGGGGAAGTGCAATTAAACTGTCAAGAGGCGATGCTCCTCCCTGTGAGGCAGGAAGTGCTGAAAGAACCCCAGCGTCGCCATATCATGATAGATGTCAACCAGTCGGGCGACGCCGAAAAAGACGTCGAATGCCTCCACAAAATTGTGGATATCCTCCAGAGTTATCCCGGGCAGGACAGAGTTTCTCTGACTGTTGTCTGCGATGGTGAAGTGACTAACCTGGAGATGCCCAACATAACAGTACATTACTGCCCCGAATTGGCCAGCGAATTGAGCGAGATAGTAGGCGAAAGTAACTTCAGGCTTGACCTGTAGGTCAAGCCTGGTCCGCGAAGCAATCTAGAAAAAGGATTGCCTGAGCTGTGAGGTCGCTGGGAATAGACGCTGCTCCTAATTCTTGCTATATTTGAATCTTATGTTTGACTTAATTCCCTCGGGCAGTGTTACCTCAGCTTCAGGATTCCTGGCTGGGGCGGTGCATGCTGGGATAAAGAGCAAAGACGACCTTGATTTGGCTATTCTTTGCTCCGAAGTGCCCTGCACGGTGGCCGGCGTTTTTACTACCAACCAGATTAAATCAGCTCCAGTTATTTTATCCCAGAGGCATATAGCAAGAAGGCGAGCGCAGGCTGTAGTGGTAAATTCCGGTTGTGCCAATGCTTGTGTGGGCGAGCACGGACTGGCAGACGCCCTGGAAATGGCAAATCTGGCAGCAGCCAGGCTAGGTATATCTCCTGAGGAAGTCCTGGTCGCCAGTACCGGGGTCATTGGTGTGCCTTTGTCCATGGATAAAATCAGGGCTGGAATTCCTAAGATAAAGCCAACCAGAAAAGGAGGTCATGATTTTTGCCGGGCAATAATGACTACGGATACCAGACCCAAAGAAATGGCCGTCCAGGTAGATTTAAGAGGAACTCAGTTCACCATCGGTGGGGTGGCTAAAGGAGCCGGTATGATTCATCCCAACATGGCTACCTTGCTTTGTTTTATCGCCACAGATGCCCTGGTGAATGTTGATTTCCTGCATGCAGCATTACACACAGCAGTGGACGGCTCTTTCAACATGGTAAGTATTGATGGCGATACCAGCCCCAGCGATTGTGTATTCTTATTAGCCAACGGCTTAGCTGGTAACGAGTCTATTGACTTCGATAACGGCGGCGCCTTTCAAGAAGTCTTAAATGCAGTTTGCACTCATCTGGCTAAGTCCATAGCTCGGGATGGCGAGGGAGCCACAAAACTTATCGAAGTCATAATAGAAGGAGCGGAAGCCCGGGTTTGGGCTCGCCAGGCGGCTCGAACTATCGCTGGTTCACCGCTGGTGAAAGCAGCCATCAATGGCAACGACCCTAACTGGGGGCGTATCGTGGCTGCCTTAGGGCGAAGCGGAGCCAGGGTGAGAGAAGATAGATTGGATGTCTATTTGAACGATGTTTGTGTTATGAAGCAAGGTTCCCCCACCCCCTTCAACAAAGCAGAAATGATATCGGCTTTGAGCAAAAGTGATAATGTGCTCATAAGACTGCTCCTCAATTTAGGAGACGGCCAGGCCACCGCTTGGGGCTGCGACCTCTCTGAGGAATATGTTACTATTAACAGCGCGTATACTACGTAATGCAAAGAAAAATCATAGTAGTTAAGATTGGCGGCAGCACCCTGGGCAACCATGACACCACCTTGGAAGATCTGGTGGAGCTTCAGAAACAGGGCAAGTCCCTGGTAGTGATTCACGGCGGCGCCAAGGTGACTACCGAGTGGCTGGCCCGGCTGGGCATTCCCACCAGCTTTGTAAATGGGTTGAGGGTCACCGATGCCGAGAGCCTGAAGGTGGTGGCTGCGGCGTTGGGAGGTCTGGTCAACAAGGAACTGGTTGTGGCTATCCAGGCTCTGGGAGGGAAAGCGGTAGGGCTGAGCGGTTGCGACGGCAACTTGCTCTGGGCAAGCAACAAGAGCCCTGAGATGGGCTACGTCGGTGAAATTGTCGCCGTTGATCCCACTCCTTTGAAGCTGCTACTGAATGCTGGCTACATGCCAGTGGTCGCGCCCATAAGCTTCGGCTCGGTGGAAGGCAGGGTCATGCTGCTCAATGTTAACGGAGACACGGCGGCCGGGGAAATTGCCGCAGCGCTAGCCGCAGAAAAACTCGTATTCCTGACCGACGTTGATGGTATTCACAATGGCTCGGAGCAGGTAGTCTCCAGACTCAATCTGACGGAAGCCAAGGATATGCTCGCCTCCGGTGTAGCTTCCGGGGGCATGGTTCCTAAAATAGAAGCCAGCCTCCGAGCCCTTACTACCACAAGGGTCGTGCGCATCATAGATGGCCGAGCCTCCCATGCCTTGCTCCAAGACATCGCCGGAAAGGCTCGGCAAACTAAATCACGAGGTACAACAATTGTTACAGAATAATTGGCCGGAGCTAGAACAGAAGTTATTTCTCAGAACGATCACTAGACTACCCCTAACTCTGGTTCGCGGTAAAGGGGCTTTGGCCTGGGATGACCAGGGCAAAGAATACCTCGACTTTGTCGGCGGCTGGGCTGTAAACAGCCTGGGGCATTGCCCTCCGGTGGTCGTTAAAGCTCTAGAAAAGCAAGCCAAGACCCTGATCCAGGCGTCCAACCAGTTTTACACCATCCCGCAGATAGAGCTGGCACAGCTTCTAATTGAGCATAGCTGCTTAGATAGAGTTTTCTTTTGCAACAGCGGTGCTGAAGCTAACGAAGGAGCAATGAAACTGGCCCGCCGGTATGGAAAGCTTCGACTTAATGGTGCCTACGAGGTCATTACCACCTATAGCTCTTTTCACGGGCGAACTCTAGCTATGACCGCCGCCACAGGACAAAATAAACTCCAGGAGCCTTACATCCCTCTGCCTGAGGGCTTTGTCAACGTGGAGTATAACAATTTCGAGGCGGTCAAGCGGGCAACAAGCGAAAAAACCTGCACTATAGTGCTGGAGCCAGTCCAGGGAGAAGGAGGGGTTAATCTCCCCGACGATGATTATCTAAAAAAAGTACAAAGCTGGTGTCGGGAAAAGGGCATCCTCTTTATTCTGGATGAAGTCCAGACAGGCATCGGTCGGACCGGGACGCTCTTCGCCTATGAGCAGTACGGGGTCGAGCCGGACATAATGACTCTGGCTAAGGGACTGGGTAGTGGTGTGCCCATCGGCGCTTTCTTAGCCAAGGAAAATGTCTCCGTCTTTTCTCCAGGCGAACATGGTTCTACATTTGGTGGTAACCCGTTGGCTTGTGCCGCCGCTTATGCCACCTTGAAATACATTATTGACAACAACATACCGGCACAGGTTAAGCGAGTAGGTAGTTATTTCCTAACCAAGCTGGAAAGCCTGAAACAGCAGTTCGATTTTATCACCGAGGTGAGAGGCCGGGGGCTCCTCATAGCCCTGGAATTTAACCAGGAAATCGCCGAGAAATTGGTACTGGCATGTATTGGTAGAGGCTTATTGGTTAACAAAGTGAAGCCCAACGCTCTGCGCTTTATGCCGCCCCTTATAATTACTGAGAAGGAGGTGGACAAGGCGATAGGCATTTTGAGGGATGCGTTAGGAGATATACGAAATCCGAAATGCTAAACAATACCAAAATCCAAAATCCCGATGACAAAACGTGGCAACCTATAACAATGTCATTGCGAGGAGCTAAAAGCAACGAAGCAATCTCAAATGTTTTGAATTTAAGACATTTGAAATTTGAATTTGTTTAGGATTTAGATATTAGAATTTAGGACTTCTCCGGAGGAGGTTATGAAATGGCAAACAAAGTAATATTAGCCTACAGCGGCGGTCTGGATACGTCCGTGGCCATAAAATGGCTTGAGGAAAAACATAACTTGAAAGTCGTCACCCTCACCGTAGATATAGGCAATGTCCCCGACCTCGAGGCTATCAGACAAAAAGCGCTCAAAGTCGGAGCCATAAAAGCGCTGGTAGTCGACGCTAAAGAAACCTTTATTAAGTCGTTTGTTTTCCCAGCCCTTCAAGCCGATGCCGTTTATGAAGGGCAGTATCCCTTGGCCACAGCCCTGGGACGTCCTCTCATCGCCCGACTCTTGGTGGAAGCAGCTAAGAAAGAAAAGGCGAGAGTGGTCGCTCACGGCTGCACTGGCAAGGGCAATGACCAGGTGAGGATCGATGTAAGCGTAGCCGCTCTCGCCCCCGAGCTAAATGTAATAGCTCCAGCTCGTGCGTGGAATATGACAAGGGAGCAAACAATTAAATATGCCCAGGCTCACAATATCCCCGTGCCTATTACCAAAGCCAGCCCCTATTCCATTGACCAGAACCTATGGGGCAGGAGCATCGAATGCGGTGTGCTGGAACACGCCTGGAATGAACCACCCGAGGATGCCTTCCTGTGGACAAAGTCCCCTGAAAAAACACCGGCTCGGCCGGCTTACCTGGAGATCGGCTTTAATAAAGGAATACCAATAAGCCTTGATGGCCAAAAGTTAGAGCCTGTTACGCTTGTCCATAAGGTTCATAGCCTGGCTGGGAAGCATAGCATAGGCCGGATTGACCACGTAGAAAACAGACTGGTGGGCATAAAATCCAGAGAGGTTTACGAGGCACCGGCTGCTGTGGTCCTGCTGAAAGCTCACCAGGCCCTGGAGGATCTAGTGCTGTCCAAGGAACAGCTCCGCTTCAAGGCCAGGGTCGCCGCTGAGTATGCCGACCTTATCTACAATGGAATGTGGTTTACCGGCATGCGCCAGGACTTAGCCGCTTATGTGGAAAGCACTCAGAGGTACGTCACCGGCACCGTAAGGGTAAAGCTCTTCAAAGGCAACTGCCAAGTAGTGGGTAGAAAATCGCCCTACTCCCTTTACGATTACAGCCTGGCCACTTATGATAAGGGCGATGCCTTTGACCAGAGTGCCTCTCCCGGCTTCATCCACATCTGGGGCTTACCAGTGAGGACCCAGGCCAGGGTACAGCCCGAACTGCCCCGATATAATATCTAATTTGTAGTAGGCCTAATTGGCATGGCGTCCCTGGAATTCGCCGCGACTTAAGGTTGAAGATAATATTGCCTAACAGTCTGGCTGCGTCATGGGGGATACTATGTTACAGCCTTCTTGTGCTTTCTCCTTCGGAAGACCAGGAATACTATTCCCGCCACAATAAATGCCAGTATTAAGAGAAGCCACCCTACCAAGGGGAAAGCCCAAGTTTTGTTGATGCGACCGGCAACACCTTCATAATAATCGGGAATCCGGGGTATCCCATCCACTCCCGGCAGCTGGGCTGCGGCGTAACTTACCACCGCCTCCCATACTTTGAGCTCAGTCCCATCGTCCTGATACACTATCAGTTCATCAAATCTTTCCGGCGGTACCGGCTCTCCATCGGCATTTTTAGGGACTACCGCCAGCTGGGGCAGTACGTCTGTCACCAAGGGGAAGAAGAGGAGGATGTAGCCGTCGGTAACCACGTGGTACAGCTTTTCGTCCCCGCGCTCTAAGGGGACATACCCTTCACCGTTTACAGGTTGAATTCCATCACCAGTGTAAAGTTCCGCTCTGGTAACCGCACGGGTCGTGGGAATAGGCAGGTTTACAAAAGGTATGGTCAAGAGCACTGCATTGGCGGGGTTGTAGCTGTATCGCAGGCCGGAGGACTGTGGAAAGAAAGAATCTCCCATAACCTCCTGCAGTATTATGGCTATCTCCAGCACACGGCGCACTTCTTCGCCGGTGAGATAGAGAGATACAATGGGACAACCTGCGTAGCCGTCGCGTCCGTGTCCCATGCCTGTAGCTTCGACAATCTCGTAAAAGGAAATGTTTCCTGCAGAGTGTTCCATGGTGCCGGGAAAGATGCTTGTCCGGATGCAACCGTTAGCCTGACATGCTACGTCGACCTTCTTGCCGATAACCTCCTGGGCAACCATGCGCATGGCGTCGGCAACGAAGTTGCCGAGCGGAGTTTCACTGAGGGGCAACTGGTTAGACAGGATAAAGTCAGACCTGGCTACCGTACTCATGATATCGTCGAATTCGCCGCCGGTCATTTCATCGATGTGCGCATTCAAGATGAGGGTATATTCCCGGATCAAGGCATCGGTTTCCGGATCGCAGGCAAAGCTGTCGTCAATGGGAATAAGAAAGGGGTGGTCGTTTTCTTCGTTGCGCATCCGTACCTTGTCGGTGTTGGAGTTGTACGCCAGTTCCAGTTGCCCCAGGTACATTCCCAGGTGACCAGCCTGGACAATGATGGTAGCGCCCTGTAAGATCGGCTTATACAGGGCAGTATCAGAGTGACCGCCTACGATTACGTCGATACCCGGGACCTCTCGTGCCAGTTCCCGGTCCTCATCCACGCCGGAGTGAGTTATGGCCACGATGACATTGGCACCCTGTTCTTTCAGCTCATCTACCGCCTGGCGGGCCACCTCGTACTCGTCCAGGAATTGCACGTCCCCGATTTCACCGAGCACCTCAATGGCTTCCTTACCCATAAGGCCAAAAACTCCTACTTTCAGACCGTTTTCCAACTCAAACATACCGGTCTTCCTATAGAGACTCTGGGCAGCCAGCGGATGGTCTAGTGGCGCCTCCGTGTTGGAGGCCAGTATCAATGTTTTCTGGTGGGCTTCGGGGTATCCAGCCTGTAAAAGGTATTGCGCCAGTACGTCAGGGTCATAATCGTACTCATGGTTGCCGATGACTACAGCGTCGTATCCCATCTTCTGCATTATGGTAAGCTCTGCGGCGCAACCATTGAGGGCTAGCCAAGCGAAAGCAGAGCCTCCCAAGAAATCACCGGCGTCAAAAAGAAGGACTGGTTCACCTTCCCTCATTTTGTTCTCTCGGATTTCGTCCACGGCAGTAGCCAGACGAGCAAACCCTCCTATGGTAGGATCTTCTTCTTCGGTTTGGTAGTCTACTGCCGGCGAATGGGGTATGAGCGCAGAATGCATATCGTTGGTATGGAGTATACAGAAATATAGCTCTTCAGTTTCACCTGAGTAGCTTTTCAAATTTCCTGGAATGCCCAGGAATGAGGCGAATACCAGGATGGTTACCAGAATACAGAACAACCCTTTGCTTGCTCTGAAAAGGCTGTTTCTGTTACCCATTAAAAATTCTCATTCTCCTTAAGATAGTACAAACCCGGCCGACAACCAGCGTCTTAAATGAGAAATTACTGCATGATATCATACACTACGCCTGGTATTCTAGAGACATTAATATTAATTTGTAACAGGCCTGATTGGTATGCTATCCCTGGAATTTTGAGCGATTAATGATTTCATTGTAGATCGATTCATATTTTTCTATTGTTTTATTGATATCGTGATCTTTGATAATTTCCAAACTTTTTTTTGACATTTGCTCCCGCATTGGTTGATTAGA
>JGI2172J19969_10001269_pt1 | contig 11582 bp, 14 predicted proteins | sample DeeMarSWOR230_32_FD_19969 | JGI IMG/M metagenome (IMG submission 19969)
CATTCCAGTAAACCTAGAATACAGTCTAAAAGCAGATTTTGAGTTGTAAAAAGTGCTCTTGTTCACTATATTACCAACCCATCGCTTAAGGATGGGGTCTTCCCAATTCACATCTTGGATTTTAGTAGCCATTGGTTAAACACCTTAATAGAAACTGAGTACATATTTATTATTTAACTTTTATTTCTAACTTAACCTTAGGAGACTAATAATAGAAGATTGTTGAAAACAGTACTTTTTCCAGAAAAACCAAAAAACCCACTAGTGACACGATAGTATCTTGGAGGTCATATAGCCTCGGTTGTCCATCCGTTGGTCATCTGAAGTTTGCTAGCAACGGGTTTCTTAACAGGCGGACCGCCAGCAATCATGGACAAGGTCTCAATTTAAAAAAAGCTTCTTTTTCTACTCACGCTTAGCCCATAATTCTTTCTTCAACATGTCCCTTACCGCTGCCCGAATGGCGGCGCTTCGGCTCGGGTACATTCCTGATCTCACTAGTTCGTCAAGTCCTGTCAAATATGCTTCTGGAAGAAGAACTGTTACAAGCTTCATTCATGTTTCACCTGACACTTTGCATGTTACCTACCAAATATGTAGCTATAGCCTTAATAGAGTTTACCTAGATAAAATCCGCATTAACACATCATTCGCCAGTTTATTTCCGTTTTCTGAACAACAGCAGTTCTTGGTGAGTACAGACATATTCAATCCAAACGTGAAGGCAGTAGCTGAAAGATTCAATCTGAAAGAGGAATTCGACATCAAAGACTCTTCTCTTTTTTTATTAACGGCTTCATTCATCCTTTTCTGGGCTTAGGCGTCATAACCACTTGTGTATGCTCAAAAGTTATATTCTTTTAGAAAACAAAAGGGTATACCATCAGTTAAAAGGAGGGAAAAAGTTTGCATATTTCAGGAAAACTAGCTATAGTGGGCTTTATCTTATTTATAGCCGGAATGATCTGGAAGCTGGGAATGGGAATTCCGTTGGGTTTTTGGGTGAACCCCCCTGAAAGCTTGGTGGCTGCGTGGCAGGCTGTCACTGCTCTTCATTGGGCAGGTTTCTTCCTCTTCGTGATTTCGTTGATCTACTATCTCTGGAAAGGACGAAAAGCAGGATAGTTTAATCAATCTGCTTCTCAAGGGCTTTCCAGATATACATCCGACCATTGAGGGCATCATCGCTGAAGGAGACAAAGTGTGGGTTCATGTGAAAGTTACGGGAACACACACAGATGAATATCGTGGATTAGCCTCCACTGGCAAGAAGATTACATTCCGTTACATTAGCATCTGGCGTATAGTCGATGGCAAGATTGCAGAGAGAGACAGTCTATGACCTTTTGAATTTTTACAGACAACTAGGTGTTATCGAATACAAAGGATTTCCAGATGAAAACGTGCTTAAATCTTGAGTTGTGCGCACATAAACAGCAAGTCGATATAATCTTTTATCTTTGCGTGACCAAAATCCAAATTTGACTGATTATGCCACGCATTATCCACAAGAAAAACAGACCAGAAATGCTTTATCCTTTGAAGAATAATTTTGTCTTGGTGAGTCGATGGCAACATTGAAGGAATTGCAGGAGCAAGCGGTAAGATACTTCTGTGATCGTCCTAAGAACTTTCCCATTGGGAGACCTTTTAACTGCTGCGAAAGCGTTCTTTTAGCCCTTAAAGATTATTTGGGAGAAGAAAACGATCTAATTCCGAGGATTGGGACGGGCATCGGTGCCGGTGTTTCGTTAAACGGCTTGCTCTGTGGCTCAGTCTCAAGTATAGCGATGGCTGTTGGCATGAAGTATGGTCGAAACAGTCCAGAAGAAGATCCCCAACCCATCTGGGAAATAATGGATAAATACGTGGCTGAGTTCAAGGATAGGTTCGGCTATTTGAACTGTGGAGAACTAACTGGCTTAGACGTAAAAACCAAGGAAGGACTGCAGGAATATTTCGCTAAAGTTCACGACTATTCTTGTGCAGATAGAATAAGATTCGCGGTAAAAAAAGGAGTAGAGATACTCACAAAATAACCCTCTTTTTTTGTTATTAGACTACAAATATGAAAGTTTATGGAATCGGTTCCGAACCTCTTTATAAACAGCTATGTTTTGTGTGCCTTTTAGCTTATAGCCGTTAGGGTTAGGGTAGACAAGACATGTTTCACTGTCCGGATGCGCAAAATTATTCCTTTAAGTTCTTCGGTTGTCTCGGGTTTAACCACTGCGACAATATCATAGACTCCATAAAGCATGTAAGCCTCTTTCACCCCTTCGATTTCTTTAATCTTCTCTAGGACGCTTTCCATTTGATCCGGCACGGTATTAAGCATCACGAAAGCCAAAGTCATACAATCAACTCCAAAACATTATTGATTGAAACTTATATAAAAAGGAGTGGAATCTTCATGCCCCTTTCAAGCTGTAAACCTCTCCCTCTTTTTTGTTAACTTCCCTATTTTCTGTTATTTTAGTATTTATTTTGGAAACGTGATACTGGAAACTAAGGAAGATACTCCGACAACTAGACGCGGGATAAAGAATGAAACGAGATATTCTGAAGTAAAAAGAGCGAGTTCGTCAGCGTAAAATAATTGAATAAATAGGAGCACTATTATAATCAAGCCGCATACCAGTGCCAGAATTGAACGACTTCTTGATCTCTTGCTTTCATCTTTCCAGCGTTTCTTGATAGTCTCAACCCTTGGATGAGAACCAAATCCTAACATCAGTCCGATACAAATCGTTTGGAACGAGCCAAATATTAAGATAGCCCAAACAAAAAAATCTCGAATATACGTCCATGGCGGAGGTGCAAATTTGACCGTTACAAGGTCTAGCGTTTCGATTACAAGCACGTATACACCCACTATAACTAAGAATAATCCAGCAATCCTTCCAAGAGGACTCGTTCTCAATCTCCCATCTGTGCATCGTAGCAAATACTTAATAAGTTTTGTTGAGCGCGTGTTTAGCTTATTAGAAGACGTAAGGTCTTTGAGGTTCTTCGTTTTTTGGGATTTCTTTCAGGATTTCTGGAGCATTAGAAGTGACATCTGCTATAAATGAGGTGTCTTGCAGTAACTCTTTCTTTGTTTGCTCTCTAATCTTCGGGGTTTCCTGTTCTAGGGCTTCTTTGCGGTGACGCTCAACAAAATCGGAACCCAACTCATGCTCAATACGCTCAGAAGCAGGAATCCTTGGAGATTGGTCTCTTGTTTGTTCTACTTGTTTATAAGCTCGTGGGATATACTCCCGCAAGGTATCCTCAGTAAGTCCAGTTACTTCAGCTATTTTTTTTACGATTTCATTTACTCGATAGCCACCTACATCCGTCTTAACCAATTTCTGATTTTGTAGCCTTGTTCACGATAAATCTCCGCCATCTTTTTTTGTTTAAAGCAGGTGAATGAATGTTTAGTAGCATGAAAAAAGAAATCCTCTTCAACGGTCTTATCGTTTTGATGCTGTGCCAAATCTTCAACATGAAGGCTCAGGGATTTATTGACTTCACAATCTCATTGATTCTAGTTTCGGCGGTTTTGCTGGGTCTTTACTTCTGGGTATTAATGGAGATCTATTTGTTAGGGAAGCAATTATAGATCAAAATTCAAATTGTCTTCTCTCTCATGATAATTAATTCTTATATACAAAATACACTTAAACAATATTGAGGAAAAATGAGTGAAGCACCAAAAACTGAAGAAGCAACATTCAGGGTCATCTTGGCAACATTTTGTTTAATAATTGGAACATTTCTATCGATAACAAGTGCGTTCCTATCTTTTATTCCTCTATTTATTGGCATAATTATTGCTTTAACTGGATTAATCATCTTCTTGATGGATACTATTTTTTCATAATAACTACTACCATTTTTGTAAACAAGAACCAACAAGAAAGAACATATTGGAAAAAAGGGGAATTGCGGGAGAAATCGCCAGTGCGAGCGCGAAACAATAATTAGAAAATCCATTTTCGATTTTTACTTTCTTGTTTTAGGTATTGTACAACCACAGTTGGCACAGAAATAAAAGTTAGACTCCATTTCAAGGTCTTGACTAATAAGGTCTATAGTAGCATTACAAATTGGACAAGTAATTAGCTTACTGTTGGAAAAACCGTTCAAAACTTCATTAACTATTTCATTAACAAAGACCTCAGTCACTAAAATACCATCCATAAGTTCCTGCATAAAATCTTGGCAATCAAGCTATATGTGTCGTCTTCCCAGACAAGAAATGTTCCATTTTCTGATAATAGTAAACTCTGCTAAAACCAAAAAGATAATAAATCAAGATGAAGAGGCACATAATACTAACTAATGATAAGAATAGAAAAGTACCTGTACAGAAATGTTGTTTACACCCGAACCGTTAGCTTTTGGGACTCCATTTTCCCATTATCGTTCCTTTTCTTCCTTTTTTGGTGGAACGCTGTCTAACTTGGTAGTAATGTCCTTTGATTTTAATCCTCTTTCTAGGTTTATTTGACATTTCAACCAAGTATACGCTTTATCCTTTTCACAGAAAAGCTTTGAGAAGTAAAAATCCATCATTAGAAAACTTATTTAAAATATTCGTATTTAAAATCTAAGCAATGACAACCCTATAACATTAAACAATCTCTTAAACAACAAATGAAGCAGAATCCACTGAATATATTGTTGATTTTAGTAGAAAAAAAGTTAGTTCTTTGTTCCGTAAACTGCATCATAAATTGCTACTGCTCCCAAAATCACTAGTACAGCAGCAATAATTGTAGCGAGTTCTGGACTAATTATTATCGCTATTCCAATCAGAATCATAATCAAACCAATAGCGAATTGAACTAGATCCATTCCCAATCACCACCTATTACATTCAATTTTTCTGGAGCATATTAAGATTATCTCAGAAATTAGCAAACAAGGATCAGTTAACTAATACTTGTATAGAAAAGAGGGAGATTTGCGGGAGAGATCTCCAGTTTCTGTGGTAATAGAGTTTACCTAGATAAAAGCCGCATTATTTTGAAAATAGCGTCTAGAAGTAACTGTGCGAGAATTATTCAAAACACTTTTTTATTTCATCCAAGGACAGAATAACTATGTTGTTTTCTTCTAGAATTCTTTCAGCTTTATCTAAATCGTCGACTCGTAGGACCAAAGCAAACTTTCCATCTATACGCACAGCGGATGAATAAGCATACTCGATGTTTAAATCGTTATCTCCCAAAATTTTTGCTATTCTGGAGATCTTATCTTTCTCCGTTGTTAGAATAACTGTTACTTCAATATTCTTTTTTGATTTGGCAAGATTAAAATCTGCATCTTCCAAAATTTTTGTAGCTCTTCCAGCATCTTCGGTTATCATCCTAATTAACCCAAATTCACCAGCATCAGCAATTGACAAAGCGAATATCTTAATTTGGAACCTGTCAAGATAAGTAATTAACTCAGATAGCGAGCCAGGATTATTATCTAAGAAGACACTTACTTGCTGTATAGGCATATTCTTTACCCAAACTCAAGTAGACTCAAACAATATTTATATCTTCACATACCTAACATTTCATTCCTCAAATCGGAGACAGTGAAATTGCTCAAATGTATTGGAGTCTCAAAAGAATTTGGAGGACTTAAAGCATTAAAAAAGGTTGATTTCACAGTCAACGAAAACGAAATCGCCGGGCTTGTAGGTCCTAACGGCTCTGGAAAAACAACACTATTGAACGTTATCAGCGGAGTTTACAAGCCTGACTCAGGCAAAGTCTTGTTCATGAATGAGGACATCTCGAAACTCCCGCCTTACTTAATCTGCTCCAGAGGAATAACAAAAACTTCTCAAGCTGTGCAATCTTTCCCAGACATGACTACACTCGAAAATGTGCTTGCAGGCGTGCTTTTTGGACGAAAAGAAGTGAAAGAGCATGATCCCCTGCGCAAAGCTAAGGAACTCTTGGAGTTTGTGGGCTTAGATCAGGAAAAATTCAACATTCCCGCAAGGAATCTGAATGTGGTAGAGTTGAGGCGCGTTCAGCTAGCAAGAGCCTTGGCTACAGCGCCTAAACTGCTTCTCTTGGACGAGATTCTCACCGGTTTGACACCAAAAGAAAGTGATTCAGCTATTGCCTTGGTAAAACTCATTAGAAAACAGGGAGTAACCATACTCATGGTCGAACACGTTATGAGAGTAATTATGGGTTTATGTGATCGAGTAACCGTTCTGCATCATGGTGAGAAAATCTGTGAAGGAACACCTGAAGAAGTATGTGATGACGAGAATGTAGTGAAGGTGTACCTTGGTAAGAAATTTTCGTTTTATGAGGATTGAAGATGCTAGAAGTTGAAAACCTTTCCGCAGCCTATGGTCTAATCCAAATACTCTGGGACGTGTCCTTCAAGATTAAAGAAAAAGAAATAGTTAGCATAATCGGTCCTAATGGCGCAGGCAAAACCACGCTGGTGAAAACTATTATGGGGTTGTTACCTGCAAAAAATGGAACTATCCGTTTTAAAGGCGAAAACATCGAAAAGTTGCCCACATACGAAATCGTCAAGAACGGAGTAACATTGATTCCTGAAGGCAGAGAAATTTTCCCGAAAATGACGGTTGAAGAGAATATGCTTTTAGGCGCTTACACAATAAAGGACAAAAACGCAGTCAAGGAATCAAAAGAAAGAATTTACCAAATATTCCCTGTCCTGAAAAAGAAAGAAAAAGCTCTAGCTCAGACCTTGAGCGGAGGAGAACAACAGATGCTAGTGATATGCAGAAGTCTGATGTCAAATCCTGAACTCTTGATACTGGATGAACCTTCGTTAGGTCTGGCACCCATAATCGTAGGAAAAGTACTGGATACCTTGCGTAAAATAAACGAAGAAGGGGTCACCGTCCTTCTGGTTGAGCAGAACATCCGTGATTCTTTGAATATTGCCGACAGAGGTTACGTTCTTGAAGAAGGCAAAATTATTATAGAAGGCAAAGGGAGAGAACTGCTATCTAATGACCATATAAAAGAAGTGTATTTAGGCATTTGATGGAGACTTTTTTTATGGCTGATATATACTGGAACAAAAAATTTGAAACCGCAACACGAGACGAACTCGGGAAACATCAACTTCAGCTGCTCAAAGAAACAGTAAAGGTTTGTTACGAAAACACTGCATTTTACAGAAACAGATTCAAAAGTGCAGGAATATCACCCAGCGATATAAAGACACTTGAAGACGCTCAAAAAATTCCTTTCACAGTAAAGGACGACCTGAGAGACACTTATCCATTCGGAATGGTTGCAGTTCATCTTGATGATATTGTTGAAATACATGCATCGAGTGGCACAACTGGAAACCCTATAGTTGGAGCATACACCACAAACGACATGGATGTTTGGGCGGAATTAATGGCACGATCACTCTACGCCACAGGTGTCAGAAGACAGGATGTAATCCACAACGCTTACGGCTATGGCTTATTCACAGGGGGCCTCGGATTCCATTATGGCGCCCAGAAAATCGGATCAACAATCATTCCCGTAAGCGGCGGAATGACCCAGCGACAAATAAAACTCATGAAAGATTTAGGTTCAACAGTTTTGTGTTGTACACCAAGCTATGCAATTTACCTCGCTGAAGCAATGAATGAAGAGGGCGTTGATCCTCGAAAGGATCTCAAAATAAGGATAGGAAATTTTGGGGCAGAACCGTGGTCAGAGCGAATAAGGGAAAGGATTGAGAAGGATCTGGGAATTGAAGCTTTTGACATCTATGGATTGACTGAATTGTGTGGTCCAGGCGTTTCGGTGGAATGCAATAAACATAACGGACTGCATATTTGGGAGGACCACTTTCTCGTTGAGACCATTGATCCGAAAACTGGTGACGTATTATCCGCTGGAGAAGAGGGCGAGCTGGTCTTTACGCCTCTCACAAAAACAGGCTTACCCCTTCTGAGATTCAGAACGAGAGACATATCGGTTATTGAAACTGAAAAATGCGATTGTGGCAGAACCCATTCCAGAATGATGAGAGTAACAGGCAGATCTGATGATATGCTGATTGTACGAGGCGTTAATGTTTTTCCCTCACAGATCGAATACGCTATAATGGGCTTCCCAGAGTTAGCTGCACAATATCAAATAGTTCTTGACAGACCAGAGGCACTGGACGTATTCACCATAAAGGCAGAATTAACCGAGCAAACTTCAAAGAGCACCCAAGAGGAACTGAATGCATTAAAGCTTAGAATCAGGCAGAAAGTAAGCAACATAACTGGCATTTCACCGATTATCGAGCTAGTGAAACCTGGCGAAATTCCTAGAAGTGTGGGAAAAGCAAAAAGGGTTTTGGATCTGCGTTCAGGCAAGATTTGAAGGCTTTCTCGGCATGAATGCAAAGATTGCAGTTGACAAACCTGGCAGCTTCCTGTTGCTTAATGGAGACGAGGCTGTCGCAAGAGGGGCTGTAGAAGCTGGAGTCAAGGTAGCATCTTCGTACCCTGGGACTCCCTCCACGGAGATTCTGGAAACTATAGCGGAGGCAGCCAAGAGTTTTGGGATATACGCTGAGTGGAGCATAAATGAGATAGTGGCATTGGAAGTGGCTGCAGGTGCATCAATGGCAGGCGAAAGAGCCATCGTTTCGATGAAGCATGTTGGGTTAAATGTAGCCTCTGACGCTGCGATGACGCTGGCTTATACGGGTGTTGTTGGTGGTTTGGTTATTGCTGTCTGCGACGATCCGGCCATGTACAGCAGCCAGAACGAACAGGACACACGATATTTTGCTGTGCATTCAGATATTCCTCTTCTGGATGCAGCCAATCCTCAAGAAGCGTTAGATATGACTCGAGAGGCATTCAAAATAAGCGAGAGATTGCGGTTGCCCGTGATTGTTCGTCTAACTACTCGGGTGGCTCACGGGAAAGCAAGAGTAAAGATTAACGAGATTGTTAAGAGTTCTCGAAAAGCCGAGTTTGATAAAAATGCTTCAAGATGGGTTATGGTTCCCTCTAATGCTATTAAGCAGCATATAGTCCTTAAGGAAAAACTGCAAAAGGCAACAGAACTTGTAAACCGCTCAAAGTTCAATGTAATTGAGGATAATGGAAAAGAAGTTGGGATTGTAGGTAGCGGGATAGGTTATTACTATGCAAGGTCTGTATTGAACACAAGTCAATTCTCTTGGCTGAAATTGGGCTTCGTATATCCTTTTCCTACGGAATTATTCAAGAGTTTTGCATCCAAAGTGAAAAAGATAATTGTGGTAGAAGAATTACGACCCTTTATCGCAAACAACATTAAATATTTGCATCCGGAAATTCTGGGAAAAACCGAGATAGGATTGGACGAAATCGGCGAGTTTACTCCGGATGTCATTAAAGACGCTTTTGTAGGCTTGGGGTTATGTGAGAAGACTGAACTGCAAAAAGACTTGGATTTGCCAATCCGTCCCCCAGTGCTCTGTCCAGGGTGTCCACACAGAGCTTTCTATTATGCTCTAAACACGGTTAATCAATTTGTTGATTGTAACCCCAAAAAGTGTAATGGTTGCGTTGTGTGTGAGTATGCTTGCTCTTTGGAGAAGGAAGAAACCTTCAACCCCGTTAAGTCCAGAATAAGGGCAGTGAGACTTGATCCACTGTCTAATATGGCACTGACCTGCAGAACCTGCGAGGAAGCACCATGCGTTGCAGCTTGTCCAAAAGATGCGTTAAGCCAGTCAACCGAAGATGGAACAATAACAGTCGATGAGGAAAAATGCAATGGATGTGGTTGGTGCATTCCAGCTTGTAAATACGGGGCAATAACTCTGCACCCTGAGAGCATGAAAGCTATTGTATGCGACACATGTAACGGTGAGCCTGCGTGCGTTCAATGGTGCCCAGAAAGTGCACTTAGCCTTAAAGGCAAGACGACAGACAAAATCGTCACAGGAGATATAGGCTGCTACACCCTCGGGTTTATGCCACCAGTAAATACAGTTCAAACCTGCCTCTGTATGGGTGCTGGAATTTCACAGGCTGCAGGCATGATTCACGCAGGAGTCAAAGACAAAGTTTTTGCAGTCATTGGCGATTCAACATTCTTCCATGCAGGAATGCCAGGTTTACTCAACATAGCCTACAACAAATCGAATGTCTGTGTAGTCATATTGGATAACAATAGTGTGGCGATGACAGGACACCAGCCGACACCCGGCTCAGGAAAGAACGCTTTAGGCGAACAAACAAAGATAATAGAACTTGCGGATGTTGCGAGAAGTTTGGGAATCGAAACAGTGGAAGTTGTTGACCCGTTTGATGTTGAAGGAACTAGGAAAGTTATAAGAACAATTTTAGATTATCAAGGGCCTTCGGTTATAATCTCTCGGAGACCTTGTCCTCTTTTGGTTAAGCGGGGTCCAGCAAGGGAGGTTTTGGAGGAATGCAACGCATGTGGCGTGTGCGTTGAAGAGTTTGGCTGTCCAGCGATTTCCCTCACTTCCGAACGTGCTGAGATCGATCCGACCCTCTGTTATGGTTGCGGTGTCTGCGAAGAGATTTGTCCTTTTGAAGTGATAAGGAGCAAAGAATAGGATGATAACAAACATTGTTTTTTCGGGCGTAGGCGGACAAGGCATTGTCGTTGCCAGTGACATTTTTTGCGAGGCTGCCCTCATTGACGGCTGGGATGTGGCGAAGGCGGAAGTTCATGGAATGGCTCAAAGAGGCGGATCAATAGTCGCACATGTTAGGGTTGGCGAAAAGGTTCAGGCTCCGCTGATAGAGACGGGAACGGCTGACGTAATATTAGGTTTTGAACTGCTTGAAGCTGCACGGGTGTTGCCAATGTTAAGCAAAAAAGGAACCGTTATAGTGAACACCAAGTACATTCAGCCCAGCACTTCTGCTGCTGCTTCATCTGGGTTAAATGACGCAAAGATTTTGGACATAATACGAGGCAGGGCACACAGAGTTATTGAAATTGATGGAATAGACATCGCCACCAAACTTGGAAACCTTCTCGTAGTCAACACAGTCCTTCTCGGCGCCCTCTCAGCTATCACAAATAACATAGTTAAACCTGAGTCTCTGGAGAAGGCTATAGCCGGCAGACTCAAACAAAAATATGTAGCACTTAACCTTGAAGCCTTCAAAATAGGCAGAGATCAAGGTGAGTTGGGTTAATTTTATTAACAAAGCCCATGAGATAATAGGGAAAAAGGAGAAATTATTATGCAAAAGAAACTAATCGCAATCGTAGTTATTGCCATCGTCGCTGTTGCCGCAATTCTCGTAGGCTGGCAGTTAACACAAACACCCTCACCTGAGGCTCGGGCAATCAAAATAGGACTAGTTGCATGCTATGAAAAAGCTGAAGGACAAGACATGGATCGTGCAGCCAAAATGGCTGTTCAAGAGATTAACGATGCTGGTGGAGTTTGGGTAGAAGAATGGAACACCAAAGTAGACATTGAATTGGTGATAGTTGATACTGAAGATGATTCCATGGGTAAATCTGTTGGTCCTGTTACTCGGGCAGTACTGGAGGACGGTGTTGACATTCTCATAGGCGGGTACACAAGTTCAGGCACCCTTGCTAATCAAGTTGTAGCCA
>JGI2172J19969_10001271_pt1 | contig 11576 bp, 12 predicted proteins | sample DeeMarSWOR230_32_FD_19969 | JGI IMG/M metagenome (IMG submission 19969)
CAGAACAAGATTAAAAGGCTCATCGCCTACGGTGCTGTTTCCCAGATAGGGTACATGCTCTTAGGGGTGGGAGTAGGGTTAGCGACACTGGGTACTCCTGCTCTACAAGAATACGGAATCAAGGCTATGGAAGGAAGTATCTTTCACATATTGAACGATGCCATGTACAAAGGACTGCTCTTTTTAACAGCAGGCTCCATCATCTACTCCACGGGAAAACGAGACCTGAACGAACTGTCAGGGTTAGCCCATGATATGAAATTCACATCCTTATTTTTCATTATTGGGGCAGGAGCTATTGCTGGGGTACCCCCTTTTAATGGATTTGCGTCAAAATTGATCATCTATGAGTCTGTCTACAAATTCAATCCGCTCCTCTCAGTGATAGCTATTCTGGCAAGTATTGTCACCCTCGCCATATTTGTGAAAATCTTCCAGAGTGCGTTCCTGGGGCCAAAACTCTTAGAGGTAAGAAAAGAACCACGCTCAATGGTTTTTGCAATGCTTATTCTGTCAATAATTGTGGTTGCGTTCGGACTTTTCCCCAATATTGTAGTAGATAACATAGTGTCACCTGCGGTGAATGCGCTGATAAATCATATGGACTACGTAGCCGCAGTATTGGGAGGCTGATTATGATGGATTTGATTGATTTTGGAACACTGGAAACAGGATACGGTGTATGGAATGCGCTGTATTGGTTATTGAGTCTGGGCGTGCTTTTTCTCATCGTGTATTTCATCTACTGGCGCGGAGAAAAAACAGTGAAAACATCAAAAGATCAGGGGAGACCCTTCCTTGCAGGCAGTGTCACCAGCAAGGAAAAAACCCATGTCAAAGCAAGCAACGTGTACTGGGGATTTACAGAAGCATTAAAGGGATACTATGTCCCTTCACAAAAAGGACACACTGGAAACGTGAACGACTATATTAGCTGGTTCATCCTTGTTCTGGCAGTGATGATGATTTTAATAGGAGGACTTTAAATGAGAAAGGAGATGGTTCTATGTATATTCTGAGATCTGTACTCGGACCGTTTGTGGTAGCATTTATAGGTATCTTTTTTGGGCTTCTTTACAAAGGTGTTGACCGAATTCTGCATGCCCGCATGCAGAAGCGAGTAGGTCCTCCAGTTACTCAGCCTTTTCTGGATGTGAGAAAACTTCTCATAAAAGAAAATCTGGTGCCTGAAAATGCAGTGGACTGGCTTTTCAATTTAATGCCTGTACTCTCTCTGGTTTCAGTGACCAGTATTTTGCTGTATATTCCATTAGGATTTGAACCTCTCCTCTCCACCAAAGGAGACCTGATCTTGATATTGTATCTGTTGATGCTTCCTGCTATCTGCCTGATGGTGGGGGCATTTGCGTCTTCCTCTCCTTACGCTACAGTGGGAGCTCAAAGAGAGATGGTGATGATGATCAGCTACGAATTTCCGCTGGCTGTGACCATTATTTCTATGGTGTGGAGGTTGAGCAAAGTGCATGCTGCATCAAATCTGTTTACTTTAGAGTACATATCCACACATCCTCTTTGGGGCGAGGTGGGAGTGTTTGGAGCTATTGGATTGGTAATACTTCTTGTTGTATTACTCACTGTTATCCCTGTAGAATTATCCAGAGTTCCCTTTGATATACCAGAAGCTGAGTCAGAAATTGCGGGAGGATTACTCGCAGAGTATTCTGGGAAAAATCTGGCCATGTTCTATATGTCAGATGCAGTAAAGGCCATTGTGATGGCTGGATTGGTAGTGGCGCTTTTCTTTCCCTACACAATTTCCCAGTACTTTGGATGGCCACTGTATCTCGAGTACATAATAGATTTCGCCTTCTTTCTGGTGAAAACTTTTATTATAGTATTTGTGTCAGTAACTGTGGTCAGAACAGCCTTTGCCCGCTACAAAATCGATCAGGTAACGTATGTGTTCTGGGTGCCAGTGACAGTTGCATCGCTCATTGGGCTTCTATTGCTGTATCTGGATGTAATACTATGAGGAGGTTGTAATAATGTCTGAGAAAAAAAAGAAATTGCAGCGGATCATAAAAGCGATATGGATTTTCAATTGGTTCAACTCCTGTGGATTCTGCGAATTGGTTCCTGTCGTAGGGTCCCGATGGGATATGGAACGGTTTGGAATGATCATTGTGGGAACACCACGACATGCAGATGTTTTGTTCATTGCTGGATACCAGACCCTGAAATCCATAAAGAGGGCACAGCGAATATACGAACAGATGGCTCAGCCCAAGGTGGTTTTGGCTTTGGGTTCCTGCACAATAACTGGTGGTATGTACTGGGATTCATACAACACTGTTAAGCGGTTGGAGGATTATATCCCGGTTAACATGTATATACCGGGCTGCCCGCCGCGACCTGAAGCAGTATTTGAAGCATGTGCAAAAATATTCCAGCACGTTGAGGAGATGGACTAAATGGCAGTGAAAGGAGAGAACAACAGAGAGAAACAAACACAAAGAGAAGGAGAAAGAGATATACTAGAGAAAATTAGCCAGAAATTTAACATAGAAGGAGAAATAGAGAGAAATCAGAGGATATGGGTATCTGTAGACAAAGAAATATTGATAAAATTATGCAAATTTATGAGAGATCAAGGATTTGTGCATTTGTCCGCCATATCGGTCACTGACTGGCTGGATGAGGGGAAATACGAAATTGTATACCTCTTATGGTCCTACACAGACAAGATCCTTCTGGGAATAAAGACCAAAATTGATAGAGATAATCCCATTATTGACTCTGTTGTTCCAGTATGGATGGAGAGTGCACAGATACATGAAAGGGAACTACACGAACTCTTTGGTGTGGTATTTGAGGGAAATTCCGATCTGGCTCCTCTTTTCTTGGAAGACTGGGATGGTCCCCCTCCTTTTAGAAAGGATTTCGACTGGAGGGAGTATGTGAGAGAGGAGTATTATGACAAAGAAAATGTGAGAGAGGGTGTGTACTTTGATTGATCAATTAGAACCTGCACCTGAAAAGGGTGAGTACGACTTTTACTTTGGGCCTGCCCATCCAGGTTCAGGAAACTTTGGAGTGAAGCTCAAAATAGAGGGAGAAAAGGTGATTTCTGCTCGAGCTGATCCTGGGTACTTGCATCGAGGCTTTGAAAAGCTCATGGAATATCGACTTCCCCTCCAGAATGCTGTCCTCTCTGATAGGCTGTGCATATTGGAGGCTATGAACTGGAATCTAATCCACGCACAAGCAGTGGATCAGTTAATGCATATTGAAGTACCAGAACGTGCCCAGTACATACGGGTGATCATGGCTGAGCTGTCCAGGATTCAATCCCATATTATCTGGTACGGCGTTTTCTCCTTGGCCACTGGCTTTGATACAGGGTTTAAGATAGCCTTTGGGTACAGAGATTACATTATGGACTTGTTTGAATTGATAACTGGAGGGAGAGTGTATCCTGCCGGGTACTTGTGTCCTGGTGGAGTGAGAAGAGACTTTCCACCTAATACAGAACAGAAAATTCTGAGCGTGCTGGACCTGATGGAGGAAATGGTACAGCTGGAAGAATTGGAGAACCCCTCTTATTTGCAGCGAACAGAAGGTATTGGGGTACTATCATTGGAGGATGCTCTACGATTGGGTGCGACAGGACCTGTGTTACGCGCATCGGGGATGGCATCAGATGTCAGAAAAGAAGAACCATATGAAATATATGACAGGATTGATTTTGATGTCCCTGTAAAAGGGGAAGGAGATGCCTATGCCAGAAACAGGATAGGGATAGAAGAGATGATACAATCCATAGGAATTGTACGACAGGCACTGGATGAGCTACCGGGAGGAGAAGTGAGAGCATCTAAATTTAAAAAGCCTAAATTAGCCACGAAAATTCCTGCTGGAGAGGTCTATGTACGCAACGAAGTTGCCCGAGGAGAAGCAGGGATGTACATGGTCAGTAATGGAGAAAAAACACCGTACAGAGTGAAGATTAGAGGCCCCGATTTTCTGCACATGATCCCTGTTCTGGAATTCTTGTTGAAAGGAGCAGAGGTGGCAGACATACCTGCTATTTACTGGAGTCTGAATATATGTCCAGCAGACATGGATAGGTGATTCTATGAATATTTGGATATTACCAGCATTGTTGAGAAACCTGTTTTCAAAGCCCATGACAGTCAGATTTCCCTATGAGGCGATTCCCATACCCGATGACTACAGAGGAGAACACATATACGACATTGATGAGTGTATATCCTGTGAATTGTGCGCCAAAATATGTCCCAATAGAGCAATAGAGATGGTGGAGGCACCTGAAAAGCTAAAAGAGAAATATCCTAAGAAATACCCTCAGATAGATCTTGGAAAGTGCTGCTTTTGTGGATTATGTGAAGAAATATGTTCCAAAGATGCCATCAAACTGAGCGGAAATGTGTTCCTTTCCACCTTTGATAAATCTACCACCATAAAACATCCTTTTTCAGAGGAGTAACCTTCCTAAAACATCCTCGTACCGTTCTGGCATACCTGGGTTACAGGGAATGTCTATGAGCCAGGAGCTGTTTACTCTTTTCGTCAAGACAGAATATAATTCTATTTGGATTGTAATGCCTTTTGTAGATTCTATATTAGCAAGAATAATAAAGATGAAGTGATATTCATGAATAATGAATCTGGTCATCTGCAGGCTCTCATAACTGGTGCTACCAGCGGTATTGGGGCTGCCTTTTCAAAACGGCTAGCCCTGGACGGATTTGACTTAGTATTACATGGCCGCAGACAAGAAAAACTCAAGAACCTTGCTTTAGATTTAGAAGAAACTCATGATATCTCAGTTAGAGTCATCACTGCAGAACTCTCTCGCGCAGATGGATTACGAGAAGTTGAACATTGTATCCAATCATTGGACCTAGATATGCTGATCAACAATGCAGGTTACTGGCTACCGGGCACGTTTTGGGAGCGCGACCCTGATTCTTTAGAAGCTATGATCCAGGTTCATGTTATTGCACCAGTTCGGTTCACACGGGCTGCACTCCCTTCCATGCTGAAGCGACACAGAGGGAATATTATCAATGTTTCTTCAGCAGGTGCTTACTTTGCTATTCCTACTGTGGAGAATTACAGCGCAACAAAATCCTATCTGATCACATTCTCTGAAGCACTGCACGTCGCACTAATGGGAACAGGGGTTCATGTACAAGTATTGGTTCCAGGGTTTGTGTTAACAGAATTCCACTCACGGTTAGGAGTGGATCCGAAGGAAATTGGCTTCAAGAAGATGCTGCCAAGAGAGGTTGTAGACATATCATTAAAGAAGTTAGAAAAGGGTAAGGTAGTGTGTATTCCCAGCCTAAGAGACAAGACAGCGGTAACCCTTGTAAATGCGCTGCCGCGGTCTATCTACTATAGACTCATGCGGAGTCTAGGAGAGAGAACAAAGAAATTTTGGAGAAACTATGTAAAGTAGATGACAGCAGCAAAACGGAAATCGCGTAAGGAATTTGATTCCTCTTTTTGCTGAAAGAGTATCTAAGGCTGCAGCTTTAGAATTGAGAGGAGTTAATGCAGGATATTTAACTGGGGAATCGTCGAGAACTTCTTAAAGTTTATTAGCATACATGAGGAACTATTGGTTTTAGAAAAGTTTATAAATTTCTCGAAGTTACTACAATTATGGTACAAGAATACCAGCTAAATGACAATGAAAAGGAGCTGCTCACTGTCTTAGGGAGAAATCCAGAGATATCCTTAAAAGAACTTTTAGCCCACACCAGCTACAAGTGGATGAGCACTATTGTAAGAAAGATCGAAGAATTCGAAGAGAAGAACATACTGCGGGGACCTGTGTATCAATCTGATCATGGCAAATTGTGCAGGAATCCCCTCCGCAGTTTGTTTTGCATTGTAGAATTGAGCAAGAGCTATGAAACAGTTATTGAGTATCTGAAGTTAATTGAACCATTGGCATGGGTGTACCCTGTATTATCCTCCCACAAGAATTTGCTAGGTGCAGGGTTCCTCTCTTCAAACGATACAGAGGTAAAAGCACTCTTACAGTTACTCAAAGATTCAGACATTATTGCAGACTACATAGTCCGTGTGCGCTGCCACCGGGATGTTATAGAGACTCCCAATTTTTTTGGGGATCCTAATCCTTCTTTGGGCAACCTGTTAGACCCCTGTGACATCTGTGATTTTTCGTACGGACATTATGACACTGAATGGAATGAATGCGATATTGCGACCCTTTCCTATTTGCGAGGAGGATATAAGAGCATAAAACTAATTGAGATACTCAAAAAAGAAAGGAAATTGCATAATAGAATATGGACATATAACCAGATAAAATATTCTTATGAAAAAATGTGCAAGACTAGATTAATAAATAGAATATATTACATACATCCGTATCCAGTTGAACAATGTGCAGATTTTTATTTGTTTTTCAAGACTGACGATATCAAATTAACCCAGAGAATACTTCACAACTTTGCTAAGGGGGGACGGATATTCAGAGAATACTCGCTTTATGGTGAGTGGGGTTTGATGGGCTGCGTTTGTCACCCTGCATTTGTGCTTGGTTTGATGCATAATCTGGACCAAGTAGAGGAGATTATAGAGAAAGAATTGTATCATGTTCGCTCTTTTCCTCCTGGCATTTCTTATGTGGGTGGACATTCAGAATTTGATTACTATGATTATGAAACGCAGAAGCTGGAGTACCCGTACCACACATTTGAGGAGAAGATCAAAGAAAAACTGGAGAATGAATTGGGTAGGTAGATGCGCGTTGCCCTTGTTAACACTAGGTTTTTTGCTCTGTTGGAACAAAGGTTGAAGATGGAAGGTGAAAATTCTCTCCACGGAAAACCCAAAAGTTTTAAACCCCATTCTCCATGACACGACATGTTTAATCCTCAGCAATACATTGAGACAAAAAAAAGCGAACTGCAAAAACTGAAAGGAAGGGCAGTCGTGGCAGCTTCAGGAGGCGTGGACAGCACAGTGTGCGCCTTTCTGGCAGGAACTGTATTAAACGATCTCGAGGTAGTATTCATCGATGATGGACTGATGCGGGAAGGAGAACCTGAAGCAGTAGAAAGAATGTTCACTGATGGAGGGCTTGATACCGTAATTATTGAAGCGCAACAAGAGTTCTTTGATAATTTGAAGGGAAAAATAGATCCAGAAGAAAAGAGAAAAGCATTCAGGAGCACGTTTTATACAGTGCTAGGAAGAACACTAGAAAATCTTGAAGCAAAATACTTAATCCAAGGGACTATTGCTGCAGACATAAAAGAGACCAAAGGAGGCATCAAAACCCAGCACAATGTACTAGAGCAGATTGGTATTGACCCCCGTAAGTATGGGTTAGAAATTGTAGAGCCATTAAAAGATATCTACAAACATGAAGTGCGAGCAGTGGCTGAATCACTGGGACTACCTGAAAAAGTGTGGGACAGAATACCTTTTCCTGGTCCTGGGCTAGCCTGCCGAGTGGTGGGAGAAGTCACTTCTGAACGGGTTTCAATAGTCAGAAAGGCCACCACCATTGTTGAAGATGAATTATTACCATTACATCCTTTTCAGGCGCTTGCTGTTCTATTAAGTGACAAAGCTACTGGGGTCATAGATGGAAAGCGAATGTTCGGACATATTGTTGCAGTACGCTGTGTTGAATCAAAAGATGCCTTAATTGCATTACCTACAGAGATTCCCTGGACTACCTTACGAAAAGTTGCAGACCGAATAGTAGAAGAAATTCCTGGGGTAGTAAAGGTGGTTTATGATATTACTCCCAAACCTCCCAGCACTATAGAATATATTTGAGTCAACTAAATACCAAATACCAAATACCAAATACCAAATACCAAATACCAAATACCAAATACCAAATACCAAATACAGTAAAAGAGGATACTCATGTTTAAGCCCCCTTCATGGTTTTACACCTTTGTACCCTTCAGATTTGCTGCAGGGTGCTCTTCTCCATTGATTCCCTTACTGATTATTGCGTTAAAAGGAACTGCCACTGATATTTCTTTAGTGTCCACTGCCTATTCTGTAGCGTCCATGATATTCTTGGTTATCTGGGGAAAACTGTCAGATGCCACTCAGCGAAGAAAGCCCTTCTTAGTAATGGGATTTTGCGGATTTTCAGTAGCCCTTCTCCTTTTTTCACAGGCTGATACCTTGACTGATGTCTTATCCATCCATGTGCTGTCTGCTGTTTTTGCTGCTGCCATTGTCCCTGTATCCAGCGTGTATTTACTGCGCAGTGCCAGAAAAGAATTCTGGGATCAGGCTATTGGTGAATTCAATAAAATCTCAGGATATGCCTGGGCTGCAGGAATGCTCTTCGGAACCGGGTTATTAGCTCTTTTGGGAATGCAGTTCCTGTTCATTTTTTTGGGGGTTACATCACTAGTGTCTGCAGTGCTCTTCCAGAAAATGGTGAGGGAAAAACCCATATACATAGATAGAGACAAAATTACATCCTTTGCTAATGTGATTACTGAAAAATTCCGGTTAATGCCTTCATATGTGATTCACTTTCCCCAATTTGTGAGAGTGGAAAGTAAGAGACTCAGAGATTTTTATTTTGCCTCATTTGTCTTATTTGTGTCATCAGGATTAATCTTTACTCCTTTTGTGTATTTTCTTACTGAGAAGGGAGCTACTGCTTCTTTTGTCTTCTTTGTATCCTTTCTGAATGCAGTAATATCTGCCTATTTTTATTCCCGAACTGCTAAAAAGGTGGCTCTATTTGGAGGGTTTGCTGTTTTGCAGAGAGGGTTAACAGTGAGGGTTATTTTCTTTTTCATTTTGGTGGGGGCCTCAATTCTGTCCAGATTGTATGCAGTGGGAGTAGCTGCTGTCTGTTACTGTGTATTCGGGTACACCTGGTCTGAAATTACTATCTCCTCAAATTCGGTCATGTCCCGGCTGGCTGTCAAAGGGAAAGAAGGGAAAATCATGGGCATGTACAACTTCATGGCGTCACTAGGATTAATTGCTGGCAACCTCATTTCTGGAATAGTGGTTGATACGTGGGGATTTTTTGCAGAATTTGTGCTGGGATTGGTTGCTATTGGACTTTCTTTAGCGTGGATTCAGAAGATAAAAGCCAGAGAAGACAAAGAGATGAAAATGGAAGTAAAAGATGTGTTCGAGAAAACGATTGCTGAACGGAAGAAGTGGTGGAATGTTTTAACCTTCCAGAAGATTGACCAGTATCTAGATTTTGCAGGAGTCAAAAAAGGTGATGCTGTTTTGGATGTAGCTACTGGAGATGGAGTAGTGGCCTTTCAGTTAGCAAAAAGGGGGTGTAAAGTGGTGGCCATGGATATTTCACCTGCCCTTATTGGACAGAGAATGTATGATATTACCTACATCGTAAAAGATGCTGAACAAATGGATTTCCAAAAAGTGTTTGATGTGGTTACCTTACGTAATTCTTTCCATTACTTTCCCAATCCTCTGCAAGTTTTAAAAGGGATTCACCAAGCATTGAAAAAAGGAGGGATATTTCTGCTCATGGAGCCAGTGGCCACAAAGGAGAGTTACTCATTCTTGAAGAAACTCTTTGAGAAAAAAGCGCCTTTGAGAACTTTTTTTACAGCAGAAGAACTCAAGACTATGATAGAATCTGAGGGATTTTTTGTAAGAAAAATGAGAACTGAAGATTACATTAACTGGGTGAGGACTGATTCAGAAGAGAAAGCAGAAGGAGTGAAAACCTCTTACAAGAATGAGATTTTATACTTCCAAATATCTTCGGGGTATGCAATTATTGTGGCTCGAAAAAAGTCCAGGCACATCCCCTTTTCTCTTTGAGATGAGGGATATTCTCACCAATTTGACGTGTGATAGTCCTTCAGTAACCGCACAGCAGTAATTGTGGTTTCTGCTGTTGAATATTTCGAATCTGGCCACAGTCCTTCTTTATTTTGCAGGGTCTCCAGCCGGCTTATACCCTGCGCTACTAATGGTTCATCCTTTGAGAATCCAGCACCCTGTAATGCATCTAGCAACCAGGTCAGCGGTTGAGCATCAAGGTGAGAAAGCCAGTCCACTGTTTTTTCATAACATCTAGTATACAATGAAGGGTATAATCCACTCTCAAATGGGTACAAACAGAGCAATGCCCACAAATTGTACCAGGTTCCAGTCACCATATCCCAGTTCTCCCAGTGATTGCTAAGCCACTGTAAGGCGGGATTTGCAAGTGCATGCTTTCGATAACCCAGAGAAAATAACCGCATCAAAACGGCTGCTGTAAAATAGAAGCGATCAATTATTGTCTCTTTTTGAAGCCACCTGTGTGGTGAATGGGCAAGTTTAACCTTTGTTTCATAAAAAGAGCCATCCGAATCTTGGATAGTGGTCAAAAATTTCAATGTACGCGTCATCTGGGTGGTACTGCCCAGCTTGAACTCACGTATCCATCGAAGGCAGTGAATAGTCCCTCCTAATGAGCCAATTCTATCAGGTTCCTCTTCAGCTGTATTGTAGTCCCAGCTTCCGTCTGGGAATTGGTATGATGATAAAATCTTTTCTGCTTCAGCTGTTGTATAGGTTTCATGCAGTGCACATCGCAACCGCAATAAGTTAAGTTGATTACCCTTTTCGCGTACAAGTTTGATTGCTTTATCCAAATATTCCATTTTTTCACGTCCTCAGAATGTATTCTTCAAAGCTGACAGGAATTCTTATCATACACTCTTTCTCTCTTTCTCCAACTATAAATACATTCACTCTTCAGCTGCTCTTCACTGCATATTCAAGGTTTAATAATCCTTTGTAGCTCTCAATTGACCTTTCATTCTTGGAGGTGAACCCGAACTCCTTATACCACATCTTTTTATGAACACCACGTACTGTATTTATGCTGTCACCTCGCATAGCTCTTATCACAGCCATTGCTGCTGTATCTTCTGCTTCAATCTTGATCCGATTAAGTGAAGCTCCTTCTCTAATCATTGCCACCTACCGGTTAGGGTTAGCCAGTCTGTTCATGTTTATTATAGCATATGCAAAGCATGAACTTCCCCAATTACGAACAATAACCAGAAAAGATACTATTTACTTGATTTTATCTGGATTCTTTTTGTATATCCATTTTGCCACCTGGATCACCTCTCTTTTCTACACCACTATAGCCACCAGTGTCATTATTGTGGATTCTTCTCCTCTCTTTGTGGCTGTCCTTTCCTATGTATTCTTGAAGGAAACCCTCAGTCTAAAAGCAGTATCTGGCATTGTTCTCTCTGTTACAGGTGCTGTCTTAATCGGAGTGAGCAATCCAGTAGAAGAAAATTTAACTGGCATCTTTTTGGCTTTGGCAGGTGCTGTAGGGTTGGCAGCTTATCTGGTCATTGGCAGAAATTTGAGGAGAAAACTGGACACGTTCTCGTACGTATCCAGTGTTTACTTTGTCTCTTTTGCATTCTTGATCAGTACTACCCTCGCTTTCAGGATACCCCTTACTGGCTACTCCTCCACTCAGTACCTCATTTTTGTCTTTCTAGCTCTGATCCCTTCAGGGTTGGGCCACACACTGTATAATTACTGTTTGAAATACTTGAAAGCTGCAG
>JGI2172J19969_10001272_pt1 | contig 11575 bp, 10 predicted proteins | sample DeeMarSWOR230_32_FD_19969 | JGI IMG/M metagenome (IMG submission 19969)
TATGCAGAAACATAGATATAACCCGAGTCATCAACAGCTACGTGCATTTGATGGGACGAGAAGTAGAAATCTTCACTGTTAGGTATGTTCTCTATATGGAAAACGTATGTCCCGTCCCGAGTGTATTTCACTACTTTTCGGTCACCTGCGACATAGACATACCCATCCTTGTCCACAGTCATACCTGTTGGATTTTGCCAGGTATTTGTGGTGGTGCTCCATTTGCGCAAAAAATTGTAAGTTTGTTGTGCCTGGGAAAAAGTCACAAGGGAAAAGAATAGAATTAAATTAAAGATAATAATGAGGCTTTTTTTCATTTTATTTCTCCCCAAAATATATATTTCTCCCCCCTTATTTCAGAAAAAGAGAAGATATTTCTAAGCTTGTCAATAATTCCTTAGCTCCAAACCTCAAAGTAACCTAAATAATATATGCTACTATATGTTAATCATTGTATAAATGTCAAGGGGCAAAGGCTTAAATTGACTTAAATCGGGGATTTGGCTAAAATTCTAGCCTTCGGCGGTGTAGCTCAGGTGGTTAGAGCATGCGGCTCATATCCGCAGTGTCGGGGGTTCGAGTCCCTCCACCGCCACTTCGCATTTCTTGGTAAAGAGTAGACACGCATCTTATTTCCAGCCGTGCATGCAGGCTTAGATCCTATTTCCAGGCAGGTGTTAAGAAGGTGTCAATGAGTTGAGTCAGGTCTTCAAAAGACCTTTAGCCTAAATTAGAATCATGAAACAGAGTCAAATGATTAAAAGTAGAATTAAAAAAACCATCCGGGAATACAACCTCCTCGAGAAAAAAGATAGGATTCTTGTCGCCTACTCAGGAGGAGTGGATTCCACGGGTTTACTCAACCTGCTCCTTGAACTTCGAGGGGAATGGTCTTTTGAGCTTTTCCTGGGTCACTTCAACCACAAGCTTCGCCATACCGCAGATGAGGATGAACAGTTTGTCAGACGCATAGCTAAGAAATATTCCCTTCCGCTTTTTGTTGGCAGCAAAGATGTTCGCTCCTATGCCCGGAAAAAGAAGCTTAACATCGAGGAGGCAGGAAGAGAACTCAGGTATGATTTCTTAAAAAAGACTGCTCTTAAAATCGGGGGAGCTAAGATCGCCACGGGTCATACGATGACCGATCAGGCAGAGACTTTTCTGATGCGGCTCATGAGAGGAAGCGGACTTCGCGGGCTCGGGGGCATCTTTCCCCTGGTGGAAGGCAAGGTTGTCAGGCCTCTGATTCAGGTCGAACGCCAGGATATCGAGGCCTATCTTAGAAAGAAAGGGATAGAATTCCACACCGACGAGAGCAATTTTGACCGGCGCTTCTTGCGAAACAGGATCAGGCTTGATCTTGTTCCTTATATAAAAAAGAATTTTGAGCCTGAAATCATCTCCAGCCTGGGGAGGATTGCTTCCATCATCCGTGAAGAAGACAGTCTATTGGAAAAAATAGCCGAGGAGAAAGCGAAAAGAGCAATATCGAAAAAGAACAATAAAATCTCTCTTGAAGTAAAACCTCTTTCCTCTCTTTCCCGGGCAATGGCCAGGCGGGTTGTCCGGGGTTTTATTTCTGAGCTAAGGGGAAACTTAAGAGAAATCTCTTTCGAAGATGTCGAATCTGTTTTATGCCTGAAGGAGGGGAAAGAGTTCCCCTTAAGAAAAGGCCATGTTTTGCGAAGGGAGAAAGGCCAGATATTCTTGAAAGGCAAGATTCCTCCTAAGATAAAATATGAATACAGGTGGGAAGGGAAAGGACCTCTTGAAATAAAAGAGCTCAAATTGAAGTTTGAGGGAAAAAAGATAAAAAGAGGGAAATCTCTCCCCCTTGATTTCGATGATCAAACCAGAGCTTTTCTTGATCTGGGGAAACTAAAATTTCCCCTTCTGATTCGAAACCGCCGTAAAGGAGACAGGTATCAACCGTTAGGAGCCCCTGGACAAAAGAAGCTCAAGGAAATACTGAGAGCTAAAGGTATTCCCTTATCAGAGAGAGAAAGACGGCCAGTTTTTCTCTCCGGAGATAAAATCGTCTGGATTCTTGGGCTTCCGGTCTCAGAAAAGTTTAGAGTCGAGGAGGGGACAAGCGACATTTTTGAGATAAAAAAGCTATAAAAAGAAAAGACATCCCCCCCTTTATTTATCTTTCTTATTTATCAGCATTGTTTATTTTAAAAACTATTAGCCTCTTAGGGTGAGGAAGCTCGTATAACAAGGTTAAGGCTGTTCAGATAAATATCACCCTAAATTTCATCTTGAAAGGGCATTGAGAATGCAGCACATTAAATGTATTAATATAGATGTCATGTATAAGAGTGCTAAGTGCACATTCTTTATTTTATCGGGTGGAGGCTTGGGTTCAGTTAGCCCTGGTTTTGCTGCTTACCTGGTTATTACGAAGCGATGGACATCTTGCAACTATCTCAGAAAAGATATAAGATTAAAACAACAGGGACAGGACCAAGATTAAAAAAATTTCAAAAAGGAAATGCCTGGAGCAAGGAAGATAGCTTAGATTTCAGGGGAGAGTTACCATAGTGCCTGGAGCGCCTATTTTTCCGGAGCGAGGAAGATAGATAATGAAGAATATATCAAGAATTTCTCAGCACAAACACGCCAAAGCAAAGACCAGGGATAAATCTCCATCTGCCCGGAAAGGCTTCACCTTGGTTGAGATTCTGGCAGCCGTGGCGATAATAGGCATCATGGCTTTAATATTCTATCCGAACATCCTGAACACTTTGGAGACAAGAAAGATAGAGGGTTCAGCAAGAGAAATACTGACAACTTTACAGAGGGCAAAATTTCAGGCTGTTAAAACAAAATTGAACCATAGGGTGAAGTTTGAGGCTGTGGGCGAGGGCTGGTTTTATTCCATTGAAAAAGAAGATAATCCGAACGAATGGAACATAATACGTGGATTTCTGAAAAAATCAATCCCCTCTGAATTTCAAGTGGATGTAGATTTTCCGGATGAGATTGTCGAATTCTCACCGTTGGGTCTTGTTGCAAACTACAGCTCCTCACAAAACAGCATCACTCTCCAGAGTACTAAATTAGCAACTTATGGCAAGCCTGACCAGAGAATCATTAAGGTGATAGCTGGGGGCGCAATTCAATACATAGTAGCTGAAGGTGAATAAAAATGATTACTAAAAGAGAAATCTTTGATAAAAAATCACAGATTCCCGTTGAGGGATCGTTAGATAATAATTCCAGGAATGATGCTAAAAACAAGGGTTTTTCTATGATAGAAGTTGTGGTGGGGATAGCCCTTGTGGGTGTTGCCTTATTGGGATTGGCCCAGCTTTTCGTTTTAAGTGTGATGAATAATGCTCGCTCAGATTCGATGACAAATGCCACTTTTTTAGCTCAGCAACAGATTGACTTTCTGAGGAACCTATCAGCCGATGAGCTGTACAACTTATCCTTAAGTCCGATTGATGAACTGATGGATATCAATAGTGATGGAACAGTTGATTTCAGAAGAATAACTCAACTTGCGTCGTCAGGATTTTATTGGAACGTGAGAGTCCTGGTCTTTCCGGGACTCCAGGCACAAGTGGCGATGGAGAATCTTCTCGCCAGTCCTTCCGAATATCAAGTCCGAGCTGACACAAACACGGTTATAAGCAGGTGAGCGGATAACTATGAATAAGCTTAATAGAGAGGAAAAAATGAAGGCCAAAATATCAAATCAAAGGTTTTCATCTTTAAATGCTTCTTCTAGACGCGGGTTTACTGTGATAGAGGTTTTAGTCGGTAGTTTAATCATGCTGACCATCATTATGGCAACCTTAGCTCTCTACACGAAGAGCAACAAAGTATCAGTTGACCAGCAGGGATTTGCAGAGCTTCAGCATGATGTTCGGGCTGCCATGTATTTTCTTTCCAGAGATCTAAAATCCGTAGGAGCTGGCTTGCCTCTGCAATTGTCTCACAGTTTTCTTGAGGGAGAGAACAATGATAAAAAAGGCAATCCTTTGATTGAAACCGACAGGCTAACAATCCTCGGAAACTCAGACCCCTTAAGACTTATCATTCAAGACTTTGATCCTGGTTCTAACACTGTTACGTTTGAACCAAATCAATTTGATATCTATCCTTATACCGCAACTTCCTATCCTGATGATCCGCTGGGTTATATAAACAGATTAATTATTGTTCTCCCTAATCCTGATTTAAATGATAAAAAAGCAGAAGTGGGTAAAATCATATCTGTAAATTTTGTTACGAACCAAATCGTATTTGATAGAGTTAATGCGAAAGTGCCAAAAGATTTGAACCTGAATCCAGGTGGCGACCCAGATGACTACGTTGGAGGCACAGTCAACTTTATCGAGCTTAAAACATACTGGCTTGATGTCAGTGGCAGCTATCCGGGTTGCCATGCGGGAGATGACGGATATTTAGGGCAGCCAGGAGTTTTTTATGTCTCTCAATGGAATCCGATAAGCGATGGTTATGAGTTTTTGGCTCTTGCTCAAAACATCGAAGATCTCCAATTCCAATACCACGGTGACATGGATGCGGACCAGCAGCTCGATGACAATAACAGCGATGGGTTAATTGATGTGAATGATTTCCTTAACTGGGGCGATAAAGGTGATAAAAACTTCAATTGGAATGACGATGAAGTTACAGCCGGGATTCGTTCTGTGAGATTCTTAATTCTTGGAAAAACAGCCAATCCTTATATTGGTTTTTCAGGAACTCCTTCAGCTGCTGTTAGGTATATCTACGGAAAACCCGCTGTTGCTGATTCTCCTGTAGGAGAGGAAGCAGATAAACACAGAAGGTTTTTGCTTGAGTCGACTGCCCAAATCAGGAACATGTCCCTGAACATATATAACAGCGGTACAAATTAAAGAGGATGAAATGAGGGAAAAAAAGAGATTTCAGAAAATAAAGGGTAAATTGCCGGCTTCGAAGCATGAGAAAGGAATGGCCTTGATTATTGTCGTCATAGTACTTGCTTTTCTGCAAGTTATCGGGCTTGTGCTTCTCCAGGTGACAGGCACCGGTCCCAAGGTTGCCGGAAACATTAGGACCCAACAGCAGGCTCTTAATGCTGCTGAAGCAGGGTTTGATGTTGCCTGGGTAAATATCGAAGANTATTTTGGACTCGGCGAATGGGCCCATTTTGACGGACATTATGTCGTTGAACCTTCAGGGATTGATGACCCTCAATCGGATAATTATTTTAGAAGATTGAGCGATATAGAACTTCTGAATCTGATTGATTCTGACTGGGATGGGATAGCTGATGTGGAAAACGTTATTTTCTGTCGACAGACTTATGTTCAAACAGAGGGCAGCCCGGACAATCGTTACAGGTACACTGCGTTTTTAATTGATGATGAGGCTGGAGGGGGAGTCGCTGACCCCACCGATGCAATTCTAGTCTGCATCGGGAGTGTTGAGCTAGGAAACACTATTACGACCACAAGGTTAGAAATAGAATTGGTCCTTGAACGGCCAGGAACATGATTAACATGATTAAACATAAATAAGCGGGGTGAAAAAATGAATAAAATAAAGAAAGCCAAGGTGTTATTTTTGCCGCTGTTCATACTGATCTGTTTTTTTGCTGTGATGTTCTGGGCTCAGGAAGACTGTGTAGAATATCTGGGAGGAATTTTTACTGAAAATTTCAACACCGAAGATTATAAAGATACAGACCATACTTCAGTCGCCTACTGGCCTCCAGGACCGATATCGCTGAACTGGTTGGGCGGAAACTTAGAGATCACTGCTCCTTCAGGAATGGGATCACAAATTTATGTCTGTGATCAAGGTGACTTTAATGGTGATGGTCTTCCTGATTTGATTGGTCTAGATATCACAGATATGGACCCAGGTCCAGGGACAGATAGACGTTATGTATTGATCTTTATAAGAAATACCTTTGAAGATCTTGATGATGATGGACTAGATGATGATGGCCTTATTTTTCAGACAGTTGAGAGCGAAATCTATGAGGAAGACTTAGATGTTGGGCCGGCGTCCATAACTACTGGAGATTACAATAATGACGGATTAATTGATTTTTTCTTCTATAAGAATGATGATGACGACCCAGTTTATGATAAATTTGTGGTAGGCATGTACATAAACAAAGGAACAGCAACTGACCCGGATTTTAGCCCCCACGATCAATCTCCAAGCTTGGATTTTACAAGCAGGTTCATGAGTGCCGGGATCTACTGTCGATGGTCTGCAGACCATTTGGTTTCTGTGGATATAGACCAGGATGGAGATATAGACGTACTGGTTATCAGTAATAATCAAATATTTTTGGTGAGGAACCCTGGTCCAAGCAGTTTTCATATTAATAATTTTGACATAGTTGAATTGAATTATGACCAGCCTCCTGGTTTTGATATAGACATGGGAGGCTCTACTATAGATGCTGCTGATTTTGATAATGACGGAGATACAGATATCGTGGCAGGTTCAGTGGCAGATATTGCCTTTTTAGTTTTTTATGAGAATGATGGAACAGGATACTTTACTCGTCATGAACTTCCGATTCCCAATCCTGACTGTATAGGCGCAGTTGCAACCTGTGTTGGTGATTTTAATCAAGATGGATGGATCGATTTGATGTGCTCCAATGATGTATGGCGGGCTGGGAATGATGCCAGGATGTGGATGTATACGAATAGGGGACTTGCAGAAGGCGAAGGTATTCCCATAGATTTCGAATTTGAATGCTTAAATGATTGCGATCCCATTACACCTCCAACAGAGTCAGGTGAACATGATGTGGATATGGGCATATCCGTAGATTTTGACATGGACGGAGATATTGATTGGGTTTTTGCGGATGCCAACCATTCTGGAGATTACTATCTGGCTGTAAACGAATTAGCCAATGTTTATACAACCTACGGAGAAGCTTGGTCCACCAATATCTCGGCCGGACTTGATCCCGAGCTCTTTGCCATAACCAAAGTGCAGATTAACAATATCAACCAGAAAACCCGCGGGAAGTCGAAAGACGGTCTTAAAGTGGAATACTATCTATCCAATAATAACGGACAAGATTGGGAACACCTCGCTACATACGAGGGGAATGATATCAAGAATGAAAATAATCTGGAACATACATTTACTCACTTTGGTTCCCACCTCAGGTGGAAAGCTATTATGTCTGCCCCCGAGGATCCGATGGAAGAATTTTCGGGTGCATCATTCGATACTCCGCTGATTGAGGAGATTGATTTAGAATATATTCTTGTTGACAAAAAGGAATACTCTCGCACCTCTGTCATGGTGACGAATGTTGTGGACGGCGGTGAGCAGAAAAAGTATCTCCTCGCCAGCACGTTTTACTTTCCAACCTGGAATGGGCATCTAAGGGCTTATGATTTGACATCTATGACTCCTGAGACTACATCTTACTCTGTTCTCAGGACAGTGAGTCGTCAAGATTTAACCCAGGAATCAGGAAGAGATATTGTTCCTTCCGGCGTGGAAATAGTTTGGGATGCTGGAGAGCTCTTGGATTCCCGCTCAGCTGCCAGTAGAACAGTATACACGGCCATTGCCGAGGATTCTGTTTTAACAAGAGTCGATTTCACTGTTTCGAATGTGGATATCCTGGGGCCGATTCTGCAGGATGTGAACAACGATAATGAAGGATTGATAAATTTTATAAGGGGAGAAGGACGCGAGTGGAAACTGGGAGACAGCAACCATTCCAATCCCGTTGTTGTCGGCCCCCCATATGAAACACCTGCTCTGATGGGAGACGGATACCAGGAGTTTATGAACACATGGGAAGACAGACGCAAAGTGGTTTATGTGGGAGCGAATGACGGAATGATTCATTGTTTTGATGTTCTCACCGGAGAAGAATTATGGGGCTTTATCCCTTACAACCTTCTTCCCAAGATAAAGAATATGTGGGCAGTCGCAGCGGTAACTGGAGAGAGGTTCTTTGCCAGAGATGATTATGTAGACGGGAGCCCGATGGTTGCCGATGTTTACATAGACGTTAATGGAGATGCCAGCAAAGAATGGACAACGATTCTTATCTGTGGTCAGGGGGCTGGCAAAGGAAGCGGTCTCGGAGGTGGAACAAATTATTATTTTGCCCTGGATATTACTGACCCTGATGATCCTGAGCCGCTTTGGGAGTTCACTCATGATTTTTTGGGAGAGACCTGGTCTGTGCCTGTAGTGGGCAAAATCCGAAAAAACGGAGAGGACGCCTGGCTTGCCTTCATGGGATCTGGTTATGACAATAGACCGAGTGAAGTAGTCGGCAATGTTTTTTATGCAGTAGATACAGAGACCGGGGAATATTTTTGGGCATTTTATGCAGGGGAAGTGGACACCACAGGTGATTTGGGTTGGAACATTCCCAACACCATCCCTGGTTCCCCTTCGATAATCGATATCGATCAAGATGGGTACGCAGATAGAGTGTATGTGGCAGATTTGGATGGAAGAGTGTGGAAAGTAGATGTAAGTATAGAATATGAAGATCCCGACTCCTGGGAAGCAGTGACAATCTATGAAGACTCGAGAAATTATCCGATTATAAGCAAACCAGCTGTCTGGATTAATTATGTTTCAGGAGGATCAATCCCTCGTCTGTATTTCGGGACAGGGGGCGATGATAGAGCTCCGAGTAATGCCACCTACTCTTTTATTGCTCTTAAGGATGCACCTGTTCCTGAGGTAGAGTGGTATCTCGGTAACGATAGCATTCTTGACCTGCCAGCAGAAAAAGATATGGGAAATATAAGCAGTGGAGAGAGAGTGTGGGCTGATCCTAAAGTCGCTGATTACGTTGTTTATTTCAGTACCCTAACTGGAAGCATAGATAGTGTTGATCCCTGCGAAAGTATAACGGGTGTAGGAAAGCTGTATGCAAGATATATCCAAGCTCAAGCTGGGACCACTCTGGGCGGCACTGCCTTTGAAACAGCTTCTGGTACTCATGAAAGCCTGGACCTGGCTATAAAGACAAAAGCAGCGGTCACTATAGGCGAAAGAGAGAGAGCTCCGGGTGGCGCCAGGAAGAGAGAGGTCTATATTCAGGAATATGATTCGACAATTCAGAAGCTAGAGCAGGCAGGCACTTCTATGCTTAAGGTTAAATCCTGGAGAGAAGTCTACAGGGTCATTAGATAAAAGATAAAATCGGGGGCTGCCATAAAAGGGGACAGCCCCCATTTTTATCTGCATTTCTTTACTAAATCATATCCCTACATTTGTAGGGGTTTGATTCATCAAACCCACCTTATTTATTCTGTTGGGGCTTGATTTATCTTGTGCAGGGATTTGATATCTTGTGTAGGGGCTTGATTCATCAAGCCCACCTTATTTATTCTGTTGGGGCTTGGTTTATCTTGTGCAGGGATTTGATATCTTGTGTAGGGGCTTGATTCATCAAACCCACCTTATNTATTNTGTAGAGGCCTGNTTTATCTGGTGTAGGGGCTTGATTCATCAAGCCCACCTTTTTTTCTTACAAATAAACTGATGGATATGTAGAGCTAGACTACTGCAATCGGATTAGTCATTCCCAATAAAGTGGCTAGTCCTTAATTTTCAATGGCTACCCCAACATCGGTTTTTTTACTATCAAACCAGATCTCTATGTTCCCCATTTTTTATTATAATAAAAAATGGGGGCATGAAAAGCGTAGCTTTTTTATCTTTCCTCTTCTTTTTATTCATTCCTTTCTCCTAAAAGCCTCTTTTTCCTGTCATCGAGTTGATTAGTCCTGGGGGGTGTGGGGGGTGATATAAAGACCATCTTAAAAATCGCCCCCTAAGATGATGCAATTTTAGCCTTTTTGACCGACTAAAATAGTGGTTACAAAAAAAAGGATATTAGGAGGCTAAGGAGATGAAAGTAATAATCAAAATAGAAAGGGGACGGAAGGATGGCTCCATCCTAATTATTGGAATGACTTTCTTGGCATTCTTGCTTGTTTTTGCTGTCCCNCATCTATTCCAGCAATCTCCTGAGAACAAAGTCACCGATAAATCTGCCAATTACTCTGCAGCCCTCTCTCTGGCTGAAGCTGGCGTAGAGAGAGTGATCTGGGAGCTGAATTATGGGGATATTTCAACCTGGAAAGGGGATAGCACATCGAGGACCCTGACTATTGCTTCTTATCAAGCTCCTGCCAGCGAAGTGATCGGGGATATCGAGATAAGGGTTGAAGATCCTGATGGAGAGAATCCTCAAGTGAAATCTACAGGTCGGGTGGCCTATACAAGCTCTGTTGCAGAAGGAAAGACTGCCAGAGTGTATTTGGAGAGAACCACTAGAGTGGAGTTGGCAAGGGATGGATATAACTGGGTATGTTCCTTTCCCCAAAAGCAAATTCCAACATCTCGTGTGCAGGGAAGCACTTTCTAGTTGAAAGGGAGAAAATAATATGCAGGAACCAACAAAGAGAAAAGAATCAACCATCAAAAGAAAAAAAACAGAAGAAGGACTTACTTATATCGAAGTTTTGGTCACCATGGTCATTTTAGCCGTGGTCTTGATCGCTCTCCTTAGCTGTTTTCTCCATGGCTTTAACGTCCTTTCCAGGATGAAACAAATGGCCATTGCCACTCAAGCCATTCAGGAAGAATTAGAGCTTATTCGTAACATGTCTTTTAATGATATTTTAACTCTGGACAGTTCTTTTACGAATGAAAGTCTCTCTNTCCTGGAAGACAGCACTGGAGCTGTAAATGTCGAAGATTCTATAGGGGATGAAATCAAAAAATTAACTGTCAGTGTTTTCTGGTCATACCGGGATATGCAGATGCGTAAGGATGTCGTTACTTATATAACTAAGAAGGGGATTAACAGGAAATAGGCTTTGTTTCAAAGTTGATTGATAGCCTGTTATTGCGAGCGAAGCGTGGCAATCTCCTAGAAAAAAAAGTATTGAGGACAAAATGAGACTCAGTAAAATCAAAAAAAAGAAATCCCAACCAAAGGGTATTACCCTTATTGAGGTCTTGGTGACGGTTACCATCGTCTCTTTTATGGTCCTGGCTATGCTTTCTCTCTATGTTGCCGGGCAGCGATATTTTATGAACGGAAGCGCCAGGTCTGATGTCCTTCGGGATAACAGGCATGTGCTCAATTATATCTCTCGAGATGTAAAAGAGGCGATCCAGGTTGTGCCCAGCTGGGATGTCTATGCTACTTCCACAGACTGTATTATTCTTCAAGTCCCCTCTCTTGATTCGAATGGTCTTATAATCGATATTGATAGTCAGTTTGATTATATCGTCTATCGTTTAAATTCTGAATATCCTAACAGGTTGGAGAGAGTTATTGATGCCAATGATGGGGTCAGCAGCAGGACAGACAGCAGCAGAACTATAGCCACAAGAGTTAATTCTTTCCAGTTAGGCTCTGGAGGAATTGAGCTTTCTGGTGTAGCTGATTTCAGTCAAGTTGCCTGCGTGGATATCACCTTGATAACGACTCAGAATCAGATGGGTCGCACCTTCCAGGAGACCCTTAGTACAGGAGTGAAGCTGAGGAATAAAGCTGATTAAGGGAGAACTTATGAACTTATCATCATCTTTTCAGCAG
>JGI2172J19969_10001278_pt1 | contig 11565 bp, 10 predicted proteins | sample DeeMarSWOR230_32_FD_19969 | JGI IMG/M metagenome (IMG submission 19969)
TGGAATCCAGCAGACGTAAACCATGACTTAAGAGTAGATATCTACGACGCTGTGCTAATCTGTGGCGCCTACACTGCCACCCCTTCAGCACCCAATTGGAATCCACACTGCGACATAGCAGAACCCTACGAAATCATAGACATTTATGACGCAGTGCTTTTGTGTGACAATTATGGAGAAGAATATAGTCCCTAGGATTCCTGCATGCATGCATTGGTTTTACTTTTTTGCCCGATCGACCTTGACGAGTATCTCCATTCTTGAACGGTTGGAGCAATTTGGACATTTCAAGTACTTCCAAGCACCCTTCCTGTCTACTCCATGAGGGCTAAAGAAATCGGTGAATACAGATATTTCGCAATTGTAACCGCATCTTGGGCAATGGTAACCAGTAGCTTTAGCATGCCAGAAGACGAGGATAATCAAACCACCCGCTGCCAACGCCATCCAGACATACCAGTATGAGAGGAGCAGGTAGATACCTGCAAACCCAAGAACCATCAAATATACTGTAATGTAAACAAGTGTTTTCAACCAGTCTTTTTTCCTCGATTCACGGTAACTGGTCAACTCGTACCTGCCTGCAATCAAATATGGTCGAACATCAGGAATTTATCTCTTACCTCTTTGTCTTGCGCGCGCGCCAAGAGTTACGGTATCCTGCCTCTTGCGCCAAGTGATCTATTGTAGTGCGAAAGGTTTTTAGTGTAATTTCTGGAGAATCCCCTAGGGGGTTTTGATGGAAAATCTGAGGTTGAAAATACGAAAATCGAAGAATGGAACATACTACATTCCTAGTCTCTCGATGAGAAGGCTTAGACAAGAACGGAAGACATCGCTGCATGCATGCTCCGGTCTGCAATCGATTCCCTATTTCGAGAATATTTCATGAGCTGACCGACAGTCTATTTCTCCCTTCTTGGAGATTGTTTCTTCATACACTTCTCTCTTGAGCTTCACCAACTGGTCTTTCGAAATCTTCTTCATAAGCGCGTCATGCTCTTCCAAAGGCAAGGTGTACTCCAGCACGTGAATCATTGGATTGCTCTTCGTTATCCGCCAATCTGATGATCTTGCGATAAGCTTGTTGGAATAAAAGACGAAAATGAACTGAATCGCAAGGAGAATTATCGGCAGTAGAGGCCCAACAAAATAAGATAGAAATAGTCCAATGCTCATGAAGAGAATCATCAATAGGATTTGTGTTTCAAGAAACATGCGTCTGAGCGACTTGTTCTCTTTTCCCGAAATTTTCTCAGGTACTATTGATTCCCCCTCCCTCCAAGCAAAAAACAAAGTGTTCCTTCGAACCTGTTCCTCAAAGAAATCCACAGCGATGTCAACGTCTTCCTTAGACTTTGAGATTTCTTGCTCAGACACTTCACTAACTAGAGGGTTTACATCAACATTCAATGGCTTGCCGCCCGCAATACGAACCCTAAGTCTCTGGTTTCCCAAAGAATCTAGGACAGTATAGACAAGGGAAGGTTCGCCTGAAATCATCGTCCTAGAAATGTCTGCGAAACGCTTTCTTTGAGGAATTAGAAATTGCCTGTAAATGAATTCGTAAAGGTTTCTAACGTAAGTTGAAGGTACTCGAGGTTCAATCACAAAAGAGATGGTTTCTTTTGACATCCAGCTTCTCCAATGTTCCTTCTTATGCATGCGTGCTCTTATGGTTTAGTTCGTTTCTTGGCGCATGATTGACACAGACAGTCTAACCAGGAACCGTGTCGGATGGGATATTCATCCCCCACTGTAAGCTCGCGGAAGCAGTCTTGGCACGCGATTGGTTGTCCGTAGCGGCTTTGCATTGAGGACGCCGCTCCTTCAGTGAGGGTCCTAAGCTGCCACCCACGACCTAGCCTTTTGCAGAGTGCGCATTTCTCGTCAGACTCAACACTGTTTTTCTCCTTGGAATTGCCAGTTGCCGATTCCTTGATTCGTTTTTGTTTGGTGGTCTTCATATTTAGTCCGTGAGTCTCAGCTCGCAGATAGCAAACTCACGAGGTTCTATAAAAGGGCAGGTAGAGAAAGCTTCCACTAGTCAAAGAGGCCGCAGTTCCGCGCCCGTGAACCTTCACTTATCAATGTCATGCATGCATTTGGCGTTCCAAGAAAAAGGGCGTGAAGTGTTTGCTGGTTAGGCTGGGTATTCGTATGCAATGACTGCGTAGTAGAATTGATAGTCGAGGTGGGAGGCGGATGGAGGAATGTCCACGCCTAAATAGTAATAGTATCTGCTATTGTCAACTGTTGCATAGTCTATGCTAATATCAACGGTGCCACCAAACCCGATGTCGCCAATAGATTGTACATACGCCATTTCATTCCAATGGGTCAGGTTGTGTCTCCTCAGCCGAGTCATGACGTCTTGAGTTCCGACATCTCTCCAATAGACGGCGACGCTGGTGATCGTGGCCCCATGAGGAAGCTGAACCGATCCAACACAAGCGGCTATAGAAGCGTCGTAATTCGCCAAGTAATTAGTAGTGAGAACCTGCTTGGTGTTGTCCACAGGCACAAATGCAGCAGGAGGAACTGAAATATACCCTTCTTTCGGAATCCGAGTTTCAAGGGCTGCAATCCTAGCCTCCAGCTCAAGCAGGAATTCTGTCTTGTTGAGTGGAGTGCCCGTGGCGCCGTATCTTCCTGCAATATCCACTATGTCATAGATGTCGATGTCTCCGTCATCATCAAAATCATACCAGGGATCATAGGGAGTGCTAGAAGTGATTCCTACAAGAAAAAACGAAGCTATCAGCAAGATGGCTAACGTAATGGTGACTGATTTCATACTGTCTTCTCACCTCCATTAAAACGCTCTTCGAACTAGAATTCGCTCTGGAGAGATAAAAGTCTAATAGAAGTAACTTCTAGCTAATCACACTGATTAGCCCCGGATTTGCGCACGTCTTCCGACTTGCATGCTTGCATTCCGGATCGCTGTGATTGCATCTGTGTTTTTCTTCAGCAGTTAGAACAGAGATAGAATCGAACTGGTAGAATCTTGTCAGTTCAGAGTTTCTTCCATTCTCCTTTATGATTTTTCAGCCTCAGTTCTGGAATCCTGCAGAAGTTCATGCATGCATGACTACAAGCTGTTTCGCAAGCGAAAGTGACAGGTCGAAACGCGAAGATATCACAATACCGAAAAACTATAGCACAAATTCTATATTGGGCATATTATGTACATAACATGCTTGGTGGCGTCTGTGAAGCTTGTGACTGTTTTGTTGCCTGAAGCTTATTTGGAGGGGCTGGATGAGCTCGTTAGAGCCAATATGTATCCTAGTAGAAGCTCAGCAATTCGCTCTGCCGTTAGAGATATGCTGAAAAGGGAACTGTGGCCTGAAAGGGGAGAGAGACAGTAGCAGGTCAACATCCCAGGGTCTTTAGTTTGCATCATTCAAGCTCGCTCGAGCGGCAAGTTTGAAATCTTTTGCGGCTTGTGCAGGGTCATCGGCTAGCGTTATGGCTCTGCCCACTATCAAATAGCTGGCCCTACTTCTGACCGCTGTTTCTATTTTTCCTCCCTGGGCTCCTATGCCTGGCGCGTAGATTGGCACCTTATCTTCAAGAATAGAGTATACCTCTCTAATTTTCTCAGGATACGTAGCTCCGACAACTGCGCCATCAGCGCCCCATTCCAATGCCTTTTGGGCAAAGACTCTGTATTGGGGAATCGGCTTGCCTGTCTTCTGCTCAAGGGTTTCTTGTCCATAACCTTCCCACGCCCCTTTGTGGCTCATGTACACAAGCAGTATAATACCGCAGTTCATGTGCTTGGCTGTTTCGAAAACGTTTTCAAGTCCGTCCTTCCAGCCTACGAATGGGTTTGCTGTTACGGCGTTGAAGCCTGCTTTGAAGTAGTATTCCGCTATTATCCTGTTCGTATTACCGATGTCGTTAATCTTGCAGTCCATTATCGTCGGCATCCCGTAGTCTTGTGCTTGTTTCAGAAGCTTCTTCAGATCCCCAGACAGGCCTAAGGGCAAGACTAGGTGACGATTGATTTTGAGGGCGCAAATTTCCTCGTGCACTGCTCTGAGGATTTTCTGGGCTGCCTGAAGAAGCTCTTCGGGCTTGCTTGGAGGCAAGTCGAGAGCCAAAACGATGTTGGAGCCTTTCTCTTTTGCAGCTTGTTTCATGTTTAGTTTGAAAGACAATCTGGAGGCACCTTGACTGTGCACCGTGTAGCTTCTCAGTGAAAAAGTTTTTCGGTTAGACCACTCGCGCAGGTGGCTTTCTCGCTTAATAGCAAGGAAACGGCTAACTAGTCTTGGGATCTGGCTTGAAGGTTCTTGACTACGAGGATCTGCTGGCTTTGGTCAGTGGAGCGGCTATCTTTTCCGCTGGTGGAGGTGGTGACCCTCAAGTGGGCGCCCGCATTGTGGATCAACTAGCTTCTGAAGGCTACGCGGTGAGTATTGTAGCTCCTTCAGAGGTGCCTACAGAGGCTAAGATTGTGAATTTCGCGTGCGTTGGAGCCACAACCACTTTGGAGTACGACTCAGAAGCGGCGGTGCGAACTCTAAAGGTGTTGGAAGACTACCTGAGATTTTCGGCTTACGCTACGATACCTGTCGAGCTGGGAGGTTTCAACACTCTGGCCGCCGTTGATGTGGCTGCGAGGCGTGGCATCCCTATTGTTGATGGAGACGGCGCCGGCAGGTCGGTTCCAGAGGTGCATTTGAAGGTCTACACCATAGACAACATTCCCTTGGCTCCGATGGTTGTTGCCGACACACACGCCAGAAACGTCGTTATAGTGAAGGAAACGGCGGATTTAAAGGCTTGCGAGAGAATCGCTCGCAGCCTAGCAGCTGAATGGAATCACAGTGCCTATACAGCTAGAAGGATTCTAACGGGCGTTCAAGTCAAGACTTCGCCGATACAGCTCAGCTTATCGAAGTGCATGCAGATCGGAAGGTTGCTGAAGGATAGTGTCGATCCATTCGATGCGATTTTGGAAGCCACAGGAGGCTTCAAGCTTTTTGAAGGCGTCGTGGAACATGCGGAGCGGAAAACCCGAGCCGGATTTACTTATGTTAGCGCTAAACTTCAAGGAACAGGCGCATACATTGGAAGCATCTTCGAACTGAAAGCTAAGAACGAAGTACTAGTTGCTTACAGAGACAAGAAGCTTGCAGCAATAGCCCCTGACATCATTACTCCAGTGCATCCCAAAACAGGTAGATGCGTGACCGCGGAAAAAATCGAAGCCGGCGACAGGCTGGCAGTTTTAGGCCTTCCTTCGCCAAGAAAATGGAGAACCAGCAAGGGGCTGGAACTGTGGAAAGATGTCCTGCGGAGGTCGCGAGTATTCGAGGATTATGTAGCCGTAGAGAAATTGGCATCCCAATGAGGGCTTCAAAGTTTGATTCTCTGCGGGCCGGAGTAGACGTTCATTCGCTTCCCCCTCACAAACCCAGCCAATGTAACATCGGCTTTGCTTGCCACTTCCACACCTGAGCTGACAGCGGCGGCCAACGACGCCAGAATCGGAATCCCTGCCCTAGCCGCCTTCAAGACAATATCACCAGTCAGCCGTCCACTCAAGGTTAGGAAGCACTGCCCCAGATCCCTGTGACTCAATGAAGCCGCGCCGATGGCTTTGTCAACTGCGTTGTGGCGGCCTACATCTTCCGCGAGGGTTATCAGCTTTCCGCGACGGCTGAACAGAGCTGCGGCGTGGACGCCTCCTGTCTTCCTGAAGGTCTCGGCTAGGAAGTTCAGTTTCCTGACGCACTCCCCAACTGTTTTGGCAGGAACCTGCCATGATGGTAAAGGCTTCAACTCTATCTTGTCAAGCAGCTCAGAAATCGACCTGTATCTTACATCGCCGCAGGCCGAGACAATTAATCGTGCAAAAGGCTTTGAAGCAACAAAGTGGTCCTCGACGTTGGTCTTTCGCAGATTTACACGACATCTATCTTCTCCGTGAAAATCCAGACTGATAATCTCATTAATCGATTGGATCAGGCCCTCCCCTAGCATGTGTCCCACTACTAGCTCTTTTAAGGAGGATGGGGAGCACATGATGGAAACGAAGTGGATTGAGCCTAGGAAAACGTGCAGCACTTCTTCTCTGGCGACTGCGTCAGTTTCCTTCTGCGCCTGCTCAGCGCTCAAGTCTAACTTGAGAATTTCGACGTCCTTTGTCATCGTGCTCATGTCAACGTTTCACCTCAGACAACACGAAATCAACGATGCAATCTGCGATGTTTACTTTAGTCACTGACTGTAGCCCGCGCCACCCGGGTTGACTGTTGAGTTCAATCACCAAGTATCGTCCTTCGTGTTCGAGTATGTCTACTCCGGCAAGTTTGCAGTCGACAGCTTTCGCCGCTCTTAGGGCTAGGGCTTCCAAATCCTTGGTAAGGTTGATAGCGACAGGCCTTGCACCTTGGCTCACATTTGTCTTCCATGAATCTCCTACCCTTTGCATGGCGGCAATAACTCGGTCGCCGATCACAAAAGCACGGATATCTGAATCTCCGTGGGACAAGAACTCTTGTAGATAGAGAACTCCATGATTGAACTCAATAGTGCTGAAGATCCGAGCCGCTATGTCGGCATTGAAGATTCGGGTAGAGCCGATACCGCGAGAGCCAAAGAGGGGCTTCAGTACTACATCGCCCCCCAACTCATGAAAGCCTTTCATTGCCTCCCTGGCCTTTTCAGTCACCAGAGTACGCGGCACGGGGAGCCCATTCTCCTCAAGAAGAGCTAGCGCATAGTATTTGTCCACACACCGCTCGATAGTCCTTGCTGGGTTAATCACTATAGTCCCTTTTCGCTCTAGGCTGAGCATCGTGTCCATTCGGAAGATGATTTCCTCGAGGGATCCGCGTCCAATAGGGCGAATGATCAAGGCTGCCAGGTCCTTGACAATGTTAACGTCGTCTATTATCAAGGCAGGTTTGTAGCCGATTCTTGCGACAACCCTCAGGGGGCTGAGAAAGGCTGGCGAGACCCCGCGTTTCTCGAGAGATCTCATCAGCTGGAGGGTGCCCCAGCCTTCTGCGTCCCTTCCAAGAACGCCGATAATCATGGTTGCGAACCTCGTTGAATACAGAGCGGGTTAGGGATAAAAAGCCTACAGAGCTTTCGCATTTCTTAAGACGCAAGGTTTATATCTCGCTTCGGGCCTAATACTACCTAGAATATGTCCCAAAGAGGACATATTGTATCTTTGAAGAACGGAAAAACTGTCCAACAGATAAACAGAGGCTAAAGATTTGCGCTGTCCTTACCTTTCGAGCGCATCAAACAAGGAATGCGTCAAAATGCTAGAGATGAATATAGAAGGCGACCTTTCCGACTTCGACCTAAAACGATTCTGCGACGGTAACCCAGTATACTGCTACTATTTCCGGTTGCCTGCGCTAGAAGCAGTTGAAAGAATCTCAAAACCCGAGCATTCCCCGAACCCCTTGCCAAAAGACATCCCGCTGCCTACAGCCTTTTGCAAGCACCTTTCTGCAAAGGTTGAAAAAGACTCGTGGGAAGACTAAGTTCTTCATCATTATGAACCCAGCTCTTTGCTGCAAAACAATTTTCGACCTATGGAGTCGGGACGGTTGGGGTCATCGCGCCAGCCGATAAAATGAGAATTTATAACAAGAAGCGATAGAACGAAAAAAAAAGAGGACTGGGGTTTACTTTCCGTAGTTTCCAGCAGCTATGACTATGTCGTAGATGTCGATATCTCCGTCGCCGTCGATGTCACAATTTACGAGGTAGCCTGGCTGTCCTTCCTTCTTTCCGTAGGCGCCTGACATCATTACAATGTCATAGATGTCAACGTCAGAGTCTGCATCAACATCGCCTGCTATTGTGACGCAAACATCTATCCCGGCAGAAAGGGAATTGTCAACTAGATCGTCCTCATCCGGTAATGCTGGGATCTCAACGCTGATCGTGTAGTTGGCCTTAGTCCAACCTGTTGTATCCCAAAGAACAACAACGGTTGTTGATTGTGAGGCAGGAAGCGTCAGTTGAGTTGTGTTTACCTGCGTTCCATTTGCGTAGACTGTGAAGTTGAAGCTTTCGCCAAAGGTTCCTTCGTTAGCTACGGTGACCATGATTCTACAGTTGTATCCTTGACCTACCACGGTTGTAGATGAGACATTTGTGACAGCCATGTCGTGGACTCCTGGCGCAATTTCGACTGATCCATTGACAACTTTGTTGATCATCGGTTGATTAAACTGGTCTGTTAGACTGCTGTTTACTATTGTCAGGCTGCATGTGCCGCTGGCTAGAGCTTGGAACGTCATGTTGAAGACTGTTCCATCCCGCTCGAATGGTTCGGGGGCTGTAGATTTGGCTGCGATCCAGTATATACCCGTCGTCTCGTTGACTTTGTTCTTGGAGATTGTGACTGGGTTGCGTAGGACACCCCAATAATAGGTATCCCTCGGGATGTATACTTCGTGATCCACGTAGTCTAGGAGTGTAGTGTTCCATAGGAATTTGAATTCCAAGCCCCAAAGGTTTTCCGGATCTGTCAATGTAACGCTTACAGTTACGTTTAGGCCGGCTTGGGTGTAGGACGTTTGTGGCTCTACACGAATGGCGGGCAGTTCTTGGACTTTGACGACCCATCTGTCTTCTCCAACCCTACCGTCTGCATCCTTAACGGTTAGTCGCAGCGTGTATGTTGCTGGTGTGACAAGGTTGGTGTCCCAGCTAGCTAGTGTGTCATTTACTATTGGGTCCTGGCCGCTGTTCACAAGTTCGATTCCGGTTGTCATCCAGGTTGCCGGGTTGTTTCCAACTCCGTAGTCGATGGTGTAGTTGCTGAAGGTCGCTCCTGCTGCGGTTCCCTTCTTGGCCATGCCAGTCAGGTTCACATATCCTTTCAACGTGGGAGGTTCTAACCTCATCTGAGGGTCTGTGTCGAATTGGGCTGTTGGCGCCACGATTTCAGTTGTCACTGGGGTTTCGGGGTCTCCGATAAGGTTGAGCTCAAAGTAGGTCCATCTCATACCTTGGCTGAGGAAACCGGCCAGGTTTTCTTTTGAAGTCTGCAGTGCCTTGCCTAGATTTGTCACAGTGTCATTCAAGACCTCGAAGAATTCAATGTCGAAAACGTCTCCTGCTCCGGTCATCATCCCTCTGTAGTACCATCCGTACCTTGAGTTGCTTATGAAGGCGAAGGCGCCGTGGGGGCTGTATATGTAGTGCTCTACAACGCAGTCAGCGTCGATGGCACCAGCGTAGCAGCCTGTGCTGTATCCGAGGAAGTATTCAGAGTTTGTGATTAGGGTGTCTACCTCGCTTCTGCTAATATCCATCATGATTTCCATGTTGGTGTGTCCTGCATGGTTGAGTATGTGAATGCCGTTGTTTATCGCGCTAAGAACATTGCTCTTGCTGTATGTGCCATCTCTGCTGTACAGTCTTCGATGAGTGTATTGAGGTATTTCGTCGGCGCAAACGTCTTTGATGTTACCACTTTTGGTTTCCGGATCCAGAGTTTCGCCTACCATTACTGTCTTCTTGAAGTATTCATCATCAGTGTTCTGCTCATACCACAGAGTCTTGTCGACGAAATTGTCTATCTGCTCCGGTGTGGTTACGGTGGCTCGTCCAATGTATACTTCAGCGTAGAAGTCAGCTTCGTCTCCTTCAGTAGCTGTTTCAGGCCCGGCAGGGAAAATTCCTTCGCCCCACACAGTATCATTGTCGTTGTCCCAGCTTCCATCTAGGGCTCCGAAGTACATGTCGCAAGGGATGTTGTAGTCGACTTCTTCGCCTTCACCGCCTGCGTTGACAATGCCGTAGACGCCTCGGTGTGGAACAATGCTTGTGTCTCCGCCCAGCAATACGTACTCGGTTTCCCAGTTCAAGTAAATGTCTTTGACGAAGTTTCTGACGCGAGCGGCCGTGCTGTTGAACATCAGGGTTCCGTTACCGTCGCCGAACATACCATTTGAGAAATAGTCAGGGTTGTTTGTAATGTTTTCAACCAGAACTGTTGTTGCATTAAGTCCTTTCAGTTTTTTCCAGTCAATTAGCGGCTGGAATGAAGCGTTCAACGCGCTAGTGGTTATTACTACATAATCATATGATTTCGACGGATCTACGCTGGCTGGTCTATTTTGCGTTGCCAGCTCGATGGCTGCCGTAGTGTAGGTTTCCACGGCCTCAGGGTTATCCACGAAGCTTCTGACAAGTTTCTGATCCTCCTGAAGGTTTCTCAACAGGGGAGAGGTTTTGTCCGTTTCCTGCAAGGTGACAGTTAAAGTCATAGCGTCGAAATAGTACAATTCGCCGGTTTTCGGAACGTATTGCACTGGGTGAAGATTCATTAGCAGTATTTCGTAGCCTCGCATATTTTGTTCTGAAACCTCTGTAAACAACGTTCCCGGGAATGGGGCTGTCGAACCATAAATTCCTGCATTGGGCTGATCCTCGATGGTGAGGTCGTGAGAGAGGGATATGGGGGNCGCTGATCGTCCATACTCTAGGAGGAATTCACCGNTTAGGAGCTTCTTTCCATTGTGTNCCGCTTCAATGCTCTGCGGTTCCATGCCGTTGGGNATGAGGATTTTCAGAGTCTTGAAGGGCAAAACGGGCTCGCCTATATCTCCGNNCACAAGGAGATCTCCCATCTCTACGGTGTGACGACCTGAAACTTCAGCTACGNTNGGTGGCGGGAAAAGAACACGCATTACTATTGAATCGGGAAGCATATGNCTTTCAACCTTTGCGGAAACCATGCTTGGGTTTCCNNTAGACTTCTGTCCTGCATCGTTTACAACATTGCCCTGAGGAAGATCGCTCTTCGACGCGTTGATTGGAATTGAAGTAACTACTAGAAAGCAGCAAATTGCAATGACAACAACGAAACGCTCATAATTCTGCATAGCGCATCATGAAGATGTCCGCGCGCGAACATTTATCCTTTATGGAACCTTTTTCTATTTGTTTCATTGTTATTGGTAGGGAGAGATGCTGACGAAGAGAGACGCGTGCGCGTCCATTGGACCATAATATTCTTGAAACAAGGCTGCCTGCTCTGCTTATATTTTGCGTTAGGATTCTAGCTTGTTTGCGAGCGGAAAACAGTGAAGAGCTGAACAAAAACTGAATGAAATCGAGAGGANACTACTCAATGTCCGGAGTTATTGTCGCGGGTGGCGTTTCGAAGCGTTTCGGCGAAATGAAAGGCTTGGCAAAACTCAACGGGAAACCTCTGATTCTCCACGTTTTGGACAGGCTAAACCCAATAGTAGATGATGTGGTTGTTGTAGTGAGCTCGGAAAGGCAACGAAAGGAATTCGGCAAGATAGTAACGGAAAAAGCCCGCATTGTAATTGACAAAAGGCAAATCCAATCGCCAACAGTTGGGGCTTTGACAGGTTTCGAAAACGTTCAAAGTGCATACGCATTGTTGCTGGGCTGTGACACTCCTTTTTTGTCCCCGGAAATCCTGAGCTTTCTCTTGGAAATATGCGAAGACAGGTCGGCGACGATTCCAAGATGGCCTAACGGAAATATAGAACCCTTGCATGCAGTGTACAAAACCGAAGCCGGTGCTAAGGCAGCAAG
>JGI2172J19969_10001283_pt1 | contig 11537 bp, 14 predicted proteins | sample DeeMarSWOR230_32_FD_19969 | JGI IMG/M metagenome (IMG submission 19969)
TTATTCAATATATAGTAAACAGTACGCCCTGCCCCTCTGCCAACGATTACTAAATTAAAAAAGGCTGCAAGGGCATGAACACCTCGCAGTCTCATTTAAATGCGCGTCTTATAAACTAGATTTTTTGCCTGCCCCAAATACAACCACATTTCTATCTCACACAATCAAAAGGGGACAAAACTAGTTATTTAGCAATGAAGGAAAGAGACATTATACTTCCAAAAAACTGCACATGTCAATACGATACGCGATTAGTACTGCTTTGCTTGAATCATTTCTAAAGAACAAGGTCTAGTAGTTTCATCTTTCATCCCTGCGTTTTGGATAACGTGGCGCCTGGATTATGTCATCTTCCTATCCGTGCAAATGAATATTTGAGCGTATCCAAGAACCAGTAATCATCCCGCACAATTGGTCTGCTCCTGGTTATTTTTATCTTCCCCTTGAACATTGGAGCACAGGTTACAAGGGTATGATATTCACCATTTTCCCCACAAATGTCAATATTTCTATCTTGCAGGTATCTCAAAATTTCCCTATCCACCTTGTGCCCAATCCATGCCTCATCAAATAAATCAGCTTTAGCACTCACTATCATTGCTTCAAAACCTGTATCTATGAACTCGAGGAGAATCTTTTCTGGCTCTTGCCCCCATAGTGGCTCAATCGCTTCAATTCCCAACTCTCCGCAAACACGTTCCACCCAATCTTTATGCTCCTGGAGATAAATATCGCCAAAAACCATGCCCTCTACACCATCAGGAATTAAACTTCGCACTGCATCTTTGAATTCCTGTTCGTATCCATTCCACGTAGTTTCTTTCTGCAACAGGGGAATGCCAATCGCCTCAGCCTGCAATTGAATTAGTTTAGCTTCTGTCCCATGAAAACTTACCCTTCTATATTCTTTGGAGATAAAATTTACGAGGTAAGAAATATCATATCCATTAAGAATTGCTTTATGACAGGCAAAACAACTGTCCTTACCGCCACTCCATGATGCGATATAGCTCAAAGAGCACCATCCTTCGATTATTTAGATATGTTTGTAAAACCGAGCCCGGCGAATATGCAAACATTAGGATTATCCTATGTCCCGTGTTGCCTGCAGATGTTCAGCTCTTTGCCTTGCCAGTCTGTTTTATCAGCCAGTACTCTATGCTGTCCGCCAGAGCTAGCCAGCTAGCTTCGATGATGTTGGTTGAACTACCCACCATCCTCCAGTGCTCTTTTCAAAGCAGCCCTTGCCAGGAGCCTGGTAGAATCCAATGTTGGCAAGGGTGAATTTTCCTGGGTTACTAGGAGTGGTATCTCAGTACAGCCAAGAACAACAGCATCACAGCCTTGTTTTCTTAATCCTCCGATTACCTCGCTAAGATACGCGCGAGCTTCTGTGGAAAAGCGACCATAAACGAGTTCACTGAGGATAATCTCATTAATGCGCTTCCGGTCCTCCGCCTCGGGAATTATATGCTCAATATCAATAGCAGCGAGCTTGGTAAGATAAACTGGACCCTCCATCAAATAGCGCGTACCTAAAATTCCAAGACATTTATAGTTTTGGCGTTTTGCCTCGGCAGCAACTTCTTCAGCAATATGAAGCCATGGAATAGGTGATTTCTCAACGACAAGGTCAAATGCCTGGTGGATTGTATTATCGGGACATATGGCGAAATCCGCTCCTACTCTTGCTACCTTAGCGGCTGAAGATAACATTAAACTAGCTACGCCTTCCCAATCACCTGCTTTGATGTATCGCATATATTCGCTAAGGGGAAAAGTGTGCATAGTGACCTCAGGATGAGCATATCTCCCCATCAAATTTGCCCCCTCTATGCAGATTGTGCGATAACAAAGGGCTGCTCCCTCCGCACTACAAGCAACTATCCCGATGTGTTTAGCCATACCTTTTCCTCCATTTTGGGTGTTTTGTGTTTAACGTTCTGCGTGCGCCTGAAGTCGCTGAGGGCATTTAGGCGAACAGAGTAAGCTACCCAGTACATCCTAGTCGGCTGAAGGGCAAGGTTGTGAAGCAACCGGAGAGTTTCAAACCCCGTCGCCAAATTTTTCTGGCTGGGATTTTCTGATTTGCTGTAAATTTTTTATGTTTCAAATTTTGGTCCGGTACTATGTAGTTTGCAACAGCCATGACTGTAATTAGCCTTGATCAGCTTTTTGCTTTGCCAGCCTGTTTTATCAGCCAGTATTCTATGCTGTCCGCCAAGGCTAGCCAGCTAGCTTCGATGATGTTGGTTGAACTACCCACCGTCCTCCAGTGCTCTTTGCCATCACTTGATTCAATGAGCACGCGCACCTGCGATGCAGTGCCTGCAGTTTCCTCTAATATGCGTACCTTGTAGTCAGTGAGCTTAACAGCAGTTAAGTGAGGATAGAATTGGATTAACGCCTTACGCAATGCCTGGTCGAGGGCATTTACCGGACCATCGCCCTCAGCAGCAGTGTGCACTACCCGGTCATCCACCTTCACCTTGATGGTGGCTTCCGAGAGTGGTTCCTCTTGATTGCCGATGGTGGGAAGGCGTCGCCTTTTTTCCACCACCACCATGAAATCAACCAGCTCGAATGGTGGACGATAATCATGTTGAGCACGATGAAGCATTAAATCGAAAGATGCCTCAGCGCTATCATATTGAAAGCCCTGGCTCTCCAGCAGCTTGACCCGGTGCAGTACTTCCTTAACTTCCTCATCCCCAGGGATAGGTAACTTCCTTTGTTTAGCTTTATAAATAATGCTCGCCTTTCCTGATAGCTCAGAAACAATAACATTGGGCTGATTACCTACTATTCCTGGATTAATATGCTGATAACTATCCTGCCATCTGGTCAAAGCAGAAACATGGAGTCCACCTTTATGGGTGAAAGCATGGGCACCTACATAAGGAAGAGAGCCGGGATGAGGCAGGTTGGCTAGCTCAGAAACATAGCGGGAAATGTTGTTCAGCTTACTCAGTTGCTCGTCTGAAATACAATCAATGCCCATCTTAATCTTTAGATTGGGGATGATGGAGCACAGGTTGGCATTGCCACACCTTTCACCGTAGCCATTTATGGTTCCCTGAATTTGAACCGCTCCTGCCTCAACTGCAGCCAGTGAGTTAGCCACAGCAAGATCAGCATCATTATGGGCATGAATCCCTAACGGGACAGAGGCTACTCCCTGAACTGCCTTGATAGCCGCCACTATTTGTTGAGGCAAGGTGCCGCCATTGGTATCACAAAGTATTATGCATTCAGCACCAGCTCGGGCAGCACCCTCAACAACCTGCAAGGCATATTCAGGATTTGCGCTATAACCGTCAAAAAAGTGCTCAGCGTCGAAGAAAGCCCTCAGCCCCTTCGACTTGAGATAGCTTATGGAATCTGAAATCATGCCCAGATTTTCCGCCAATGTGGTTTCCAGAACGTGTGTCACCTGCTTATCCCACGCTTTTCCCACAAGGGTGACTACCGAAGTTCCGGCCTCAAGGAGTGCCTGAAGATTGATATCCTTCTCCACACTACCATTCGGACGTCTGGTGCTGCCAAAGGCAACTAATCTTGAATGAGCTAAGGTTAAGTCCCTTGCCCTACTAAAGAACGTGGTATCCTTAGGATTGGAGCCTGGCCAACCACCTTCAATAAAATCAATGCCCAGCTCATCCAACTTCTGGGCAATCTTGAGCTTATCCTCAACCGAAAAGGAAATCCCTTCCTGCTGAGCACCATCTCTCAGAGTCGTGTCATAAAGCTGCACTATCGGCATTCTATCCTCCGAGCGATTAAATCGCCCATTTCGTTCGTCCCCGTCCTGAGTTTACCCTGCTCCATTATATCGTAAGTCCGATAGCCTTCTTCAAGCACAGCAAGCACAGAATTTTCCACCATTTGAGCCTCATTTTCCAGTTCTAAGGAGTAGCGCAGCATCATTGCCACACTTAGAATGATGGCGATGGGATTAGCCATGTTCATCCCCGCTCGGTGTGGGGCGCTGCCATGTATTGGCTCATACATGCCAAAAGTTCTGCCTTTGGGAATTCCCGCTAGACTGGCTGAGGGCAGCATCCCCATAGAGCCAGCAAGCATTGAAGCCTCATCGGTGAGTATGTCACCAAACATGTTTTCCATGACCATAACATCCAGGTCAGCGGGACGCTGGATCAGCCGCATGGCACAAGCATCAACCAACATATGGTCCAGCTCGACATCAGGGTATTCGGTAGAAAGTTCCACGGCGATTTGCCGCCATAATCGAGATGACTCCAGAACATTAGCTTTATCCACCGAGATCAGCCTCCTGGAGCGGCTACGTGCCAGCTCAAAGCCAACCCTCAATATCCGCTCAATCTCTCCTTCAGAATAAGATAAGGTATCAACAGCTTGTCTTTCTCCATCATCCTGCCATCGTTTCTTGGGTTGCCCGAAGTAAAGTCCACCGGTGAGCTCCCGCACTACCAGCAGGTCAACATTCTGGATGACTTCGGGCTTTAGCGTTGTGGAATCTACCAGCATGGGGAAAACCTTCACTGGACGGAGATTGGCAAATAATCCCAGTCCTTTCCTCAGCGCCAGAAGCCCGTCCTCAGGATGGACTTTAGCCAGCGGATTATCCCATTTCGGTCCACCAACGGCACCAAGTAATACTGCATCGCATTGCTTACACATCTTCAGTGTTTCTTCGCTCAGGGCTGTACCTGAAGTGTCTATAGCGCTACCACCAACTAAGCCGGCATGAAGATGGAACCTATGCCCGAATTTCCCACCGACAGCCTGTAGCACCTTAACTGCCTGAGTAACAACCTCAGGACCAACACCGTCTCCCGGTAAAACAGCAACATTAAATTCCATATTGCTTACCTTTGTACCTTATAGCATTCCCCTTAATATCTTGTAGAATTCCTCTGCCTTCACGGGAGAGGCTAGGCGAGGACGAATTATACACGATTTCTCCTCAACTTGCTTTTGGTGTATTCTACCAGTCCCCCAGCGGTGATGATTTCCATCATAAATTCAGGATAGGGCCTGGCGACAAGTATTCTGCCTCTGGAAATATTTGTAATTTCACTGCGGGACAAATCAACTTCCAGTGTATCACCAGCCTCGATTCCACTGACCGCTTCAGGACACTCCAGAAGAGGCAAGCCAATATTTATGGCATTGCGGAAAAAGATGCGAGCGAAACTCTGGGCAATGACACAGGATATACCACAAGTCTTTATAGCCAGAGGAGCGTGCTCACGTGAGGAACCACAGCCAAAGTTTGTAGAGGCAACAATAATATCTCCAGGCTCAACCCTGGCAACAAACCCAGAGTCAATGTCCTCCATACAATGCCTTGCCAGCTCCTTCGGCTCAGAAATGTTAAGATACCGCGCTGGGATAATGACATCGGTATTTACATCAGCGCCAAACTTATGAACTTTACCCTTTAGCTTCATGTTACTCATGGCTGATTCGACTACTTTACTATCTTGAGAATTTCCCTGAATTTCGACCCTTTTGCCACCTTCAGCAATTCAAATAGAACGCTCTCCGTGCTTATCAAGGATACTCCTACTTCTCCTATTTTCTCAAGGCCAATCAATTCATTCTCCTCTGTCCTTGAGGTATTGTTGGACCCAAGCCTTCAGGGTGCTGCTCCGTCCAGAGAATTGGTATTCCCAAAATTTTCGCCCCTTTGATGAGCTTCTGGAGCAACCAGCATATCATAACCGCGACAGTCTGTTATTGTGAAAAGGCCAGTACCTTCCACAATTTCTCTTGCTCTTGACATTTTCATGTGTCCTGGATCCATGAAAAGAATGCCGTCCTGTTTGAGTATTCGGTGAATCTCCCGAAACAGTGCATCGCAATTTCCTATCAAGTGAAGGGTATCAACGAATAAAACCAAGTCGATACTCGAATTTTGAATTCCAGTATTATAAGAATCGTCTAGGATCGCCTCTATGTTTGCTAAAGACTCACGAGCTGCTTTCTTCCTTACCGTGCTAATGGCTAATGGTTGGATATCCACGGCAAAGACTTTGCCTTTTGAGCCAACTAACTTGGCTATGGGCAGCGTGTATCGGCCTGGCCCACATCCATAATCAACCACTGCCATTCCCTCTTTCAATGGAAACTTCTCCAAACGCCGTTGTGGCTTCCAGATGAGATCTACGAATTTATACAACCACATCATGCACTTGAAACTGACATTGGGCATGGGTTCAAGTTTCTTCTCATTCTCCATCACTTGCCTCCTATCTTTTTCCAGCTCACTATTTCACCTAACGTTTTGCGTGTATATGATGTTGCTCATACCGGGAACTATTCGGGCAGGCGGAAGTGGAGCCATATGTGTGTGTTGGGCGAAGCGGCAATGTGAGAGTCTCCCAAAACCGTCAACATCAAATACGTAACGTCCATTATTTAGTCTAGAATTTCTTAATCGCCTCTTTCAATCGTTCACGGGCGTCATCGGAATACCAGCACTCTATGAAGAACTGCTCTCTCTCTGCCAGGTGCGCTATAAGCTGTGCTTCAACCACCTCTACACGATTACGTTTATTCACCCCAAATGCCTCGCGGGGCAGTGCACCCAACAGTCCAGCTTTCTCGATCGACTCAGGTAACACCTGCTCTAGCGGCAGCACTCGATCCACCATACCCATTTGAAGTAATTCCTCAGGTTGATAAAGCTGACCTGTATCCGATATCTCACGAGCGTGCCGAGTTCCAACTATCTGCCGCAGGATACAATCAGCCAGATATGGAACAGGCACTCCAAGCTTAATCTCGTTAAGTCCCATCAATTTTCTACTTTCCGCAATGAATCGATAGTCGCAGCAAATAGCCAGGATGCAACCACCTGCTATGGCATGTCCCGCTATTGCTGCTATTGTAGGTTTAGGTAACGTATACAAATCCAAGCAGAGACGATTGAATGTCTGGTAAAAGAATTTAAACTCATCTCTACTGAGTTCGTAGAGTTGTGGGACGTCAAAACCAATAGAGAAAAACTTCTCGTTAGCACCGGCCAATACTATGCTACTCACGGAAGGATCATGTTTCAACTTCTGAAGAGTCTCGGATATCTGTTTAAGAAATTCTGTGTTCAGAGCATTGGTAATACCACTGTTTAGTTTCAATACAGCTACTTTGTTATGATATTCGACTTTAATCGACTCCATACATTTGCCTCCCATATTGAACTGCCATTTCGCCTAATGTTCTGCTGATAAAGGAAGTCGCCGAGAAGCCAACTTGAGGGAACTAAAAATTCCCCGTTCATCCGCTGCTAGCCGGAGTTGCCATCTCATTTTCCTAATAGCTTATGAACAACTTGCCCTCCCGGGCAGGTATCATTGTAACTGCACTTTGGACATATAATGGGGTAAAAGAGAACAATATGCACTACTATAAGGCTCAGGAAAACAACAAGATAATACCAATTCAATGATAGCAGCCAATAAATAGGAAATAGCAAGGCAATAATAACGGAAATTTCCGTTAAAGTTGCGTTGATTTTGAAAAATCTTGGTTCGAAATTTCGTTTTTTATAAATCGTAGCTGAAAGAAAATTCGCAAGATACATGCCAAACACTGCAGGGCAGAACTTACCTCGATAAGGGCATCCAATACAACAGCCTGCCTGGAAGAAGTTAGCAATAACATAGAGCAACAGAAATATGACGGTCAAATAAATTGAAACAGTCGCCAGTAGATATGCAACTCCTATGAAAGCTACTAAGAAAGGGATTAGGATTGCAGAATACAGAAACTTATCTCGCTTAGACCACTGGTACATGCTCTTTTATCCTGCGGCATATTGCCTTATCTCTTCATATCATCGGTCTTAAAGGCAATCTCGGCTAACGTCTTGCGTATTTGCAAAGCGAACTGCGAACACGCCGTTATCCGACGTTATGCTTTCTGTGGTGGCTGAAATTGGATGGAAATTACCTCGCTCCCTGCTTCAAATAGCTCTGATTTTATTTCGTGCACAAGCCTCCATGACTTAGCTTCCTCTGGATTTAGCGTTGTTCTTTCATGCATGGCGTTTATTATGTCGCTTGCGCTTTTATTTGTATTTGCTGCAAGCACCTTGGCAATGTTTTCGATATCAATTCTCAATCCCTTCACCCTTTCTTCCAACTGCTTCTCCTCTAAACTCTGCTCTCCTCTGAACTGGGCGCTAACACCATGAAGCAAGAATCTCGCTTGAGGCACTGACAGTCTTTTTGAACCGGAACAATATAAAACAATGCCTATTGAGTCAACACTGCCAAAATTGTGTGTAGTTATTTCCACAGGCAATCCCTTCAAATAATTGTACGCGCTTAAGCCATGGAAAACGGAGCCTCCAGGTGAAGAGATAGTGATGATGAATTCCTTTATCCCTTGTTTCATCTTTTGCTCAACAGCGTTCATTAAGGCGTTGACGCTAACATCAATGACAGGAGCAAAAAACTTAATTACCACTGGTTTTGCAGCCATATTCATCACCTCCTTGAATTAAGAGTAATGTTATCACGTTTTGCGGATATGGGAAGTTGCTCGACCAATGGGAGAGCAATTTGGGGGAGCACCTTTTAGGTACGACCCTTGTACCCGCTGTTATGTGATGTGCTAATTTTGCGATTTATAATACTCCTTTGCCTTTTTAGTAACAGACAAAATGAAGTCGCTTTTTTCTTCTGTGTATTTAACTCTATCGTTTAAATATTCTTCAGACAACTTTCTCTTCAGCTCATCGTAGCGTTTGGCTTCAGTAGGAAATTGCCGTAGATAATCTCTGAAATAAAGTCTGTCCCATAGTTCAGAATCCTCCTCGACCATGTGAATATGATGTGTGCGTTTACCTTCCGAATTTCGCTTGATGAACCAAGCGTAGTACGGCGGGCCATCATTGCCAAAAGCTGGACGCCAAAAGTATTCATAACCTTCAGCATCTAAAATAGGCACAATTTGTTTTTTAGTATCTTCAAGGCTTGAAACCTCCACCAAAATATCAATGATCGGTTTTGCAGAAAGGCCAGGGACAGCTGTACTACCAAAATGCTCAATTCTTCTGACCAGATTCTGAGGCAATTTCCTGCGTAAAAAAGCGGCTTCTTCTTCAAATATTTTAGGCCATACTGGATCGTAAGGCACGATTGTAACTTCTTCACGTACTAATTCTTCTATTCGATTTTTCAATTTGTCGTCCATAATTGTTTAAGCAAAATTAGCATTTCACATAACGGAATCGGGCTATGCGAAGTCGGCGATAGGCGATTTGGACAAACGAAGTGAGCCGTATAACCCATGTCATATGAGCCAAATGGAGTGAGGGCGAGCAGCAAAGCGACGCAGAGTTCCAAACCCCGCCAAAATATTTCATTTTGGCTTCACATACCAATATTTTTGGCCTTTAAGAAATTCCTCAGTTCCTTGTTTGTTAATTTTTCTTAAATTCTTTATATGAGCAACCCCATGACCTAGCTTTAAAAAATCCAGTTTTTCGCACGTTTCAAATTCATCACATTCCCAGCAGCCTTCAATACCCTTTTCCCGACAGCATTTTCTTATTTCACAAAAAGGTGGACCTCCGCCATCTTTGCAGATCTTTCTGCACCGGAGTTTTACCATTGCCCCTAAAACCTCATAGCATTGCTGATAGTTATTGAATGCCTCAAAGAAGGAGATTCCAGACAAAGCTTCTGCTGTCTTATCAAAGTCTGACTGTCTTAACTCTTTTCTGAGATCTCTTGCCAGATCAGCAATCTTCCCATTGTGAATAGGGCAATCTCCACAATAGAGGCCACAGTATGCGATTAGATTTTTGTTTTCTTCAACCATAGTGTCATCTCTATCATTGTAATTTTACCGAATATTTTTCAAAATCGAGGACAAGACACCTTTTGCCTTTTTGAATTACTTTATGCCCTTCTTTTTCCAAAAGTTTNTTTTGAGCCTCTACTCCACCAGGGTATTTTTCGTTTATTACTCCGCCTGCTTTTAGTGTTCGCCAGTAAGGAGTAATATCCTTCTTTCCCTCCTCTTCTGCTTCTACTGCCGCCTCAGCCGCGATATGCGCGAAAATCCCGGTAGTCATCGGACAGCCAACTGTGGCACCGTGTTTCCGAGCAAGTGCTGCACGAATTTCATTAATGGTTATGAGCCTCCCTTCAGGAACCTTTTTCATAATCTCGTCCACTTCAATTGGTGCTGGAATCACCACTGTATCACCAACTTTTGTTCCCCATCTGCTACTCATTTTGGGAGTAATCTTCTCCACTTTAGGCAGACCCTTATTATCTACCAGTTTTTCTTGCCAGGATTTGCGCTTTGTAGGCATTTTTCACCCCCACAATTTTACTTTCCGCCTTTTGAATATTTCCCAATCCTTAAAGACGGGAGCCGGAATTTCACATAGCGTTCGCGGGTATATGAAATTTGCCGAAGGCAGATTTGGGCGGAACAAAGTGGAGCCATATACCCGCTGTTAGACGAGTCTGTTAAGACCAAATTTCTTAAAGAAATTTGAGTGCTCGCTCGCCGCCTTTTTATTTCCTCCCAACATATATCCCATACCCAAAATATTCAAACATGTCCTTAGCAGAAGTTATATTTTTTGCTGCTATCATCATTTTTTGTATTCCTTTCCTTTGATCAGGACTTGTGATATACATGCGCAAAACTCTGCACCATCCTCCAAGAATCCATATCAGGCCTGTTCTTCTAATCCCATCAAGCCATTGGGTTATGGCATTGATTCTGTATGGTCGTGCTATTATATCTTTCAATCCGGCATTTTCTAACAACTTTCCCCAGCCTTCTGGAGTTTCTAGTTTAACACCACCAGCAGATTGAAATAGATATTCAACCAATTCTTTTGGAGGTTTTTCTTTTATCCAAGTGCACTCGTTAAGCCCAACATATCCTCCCGGGTTCATCACCCTTACATATTCATTTACTGCTTTTTGTTTATCTTCTGGGAATGCAGTTATTGACTCGCCAATGACTGCATGAAAAAGGTTATCTTCAAAAGGTATGTTTTGCACGTCTGCTACTATAAATTTAACTCTGTCTTCTACACCTTCTCTTTTAGCCCTTTCTCTTGATCTTTCAATCATCCTTTCGTAAATATCTATACCGACAACTTTGCACCCGTACCTCCTTGCAAGGTAGCAGGGAGTTATTCCAACTCCGCAGCCAACATCTAAGACGTATTTGTCTTTGTCTATATGGCATAATTCAATTAACTCTTCTGTGGCTTTTATACCTCCCATATGTTTTGTTATACCAATCTCAGCTTGCACTTCAAAGTAATATCTTTCTGTTTCTGAGTGTTTTTGTAGTTTGTTTTTCACTTTTACTCCGAATGAACTTTTTTTGATTCTTAAGAAGATTTCGGTGGCGAGCGAGGATTTTGCCTAATTTATGCATAACCGCAATGCGGTTATTTTCGATCTAGCTTCATTCTATCCAACGGGCTTTGAATTTAGTATCTCCTCAGGGCTAGCGATTCTGCCCGAAATGGCGCTGGCGGCGGCTACTGCCGGGTTAGATAGGTAGAC
>JGI2172J19969_10001284_pt1 | contig 11534 bp, 7 predicted proteins | sample DeeMarSWOR230_32_FD_19969 | JGI IMG/M metagenome (IMG submission 19969)
GTTCCATTCTATCAGATCAAAAAATACTCCACCGGAAAACAACCACAAAGCTCGCTTAGGTCATTGTGCGTGTATCCTTTTCTCCATCTAGACGAGGCTATGCCCCGCAAAACAGGTTAACGCATAGGCTTCTCTTTCTTGCCGAGTACCAGCTCCTTGAGCGAAACCCCGTTGACTGTGATGACCTTCCATCGAACCCCTGGGATGTCGCCCATGCTTCTTCCACGAGAGCCTCCGATTCCCTCCACTATCACTTCGTCATGTTCATCTACGACATTGAGGGCGCCGTCACCTGGCAGAAAGGCTGTGATGACCCTTCCGTTCTTGATAAGTTGCGTCCTCACGCACTTTCGAATCGCACTGTTAGGCTGTTTGCTCTCAACCCCAACCTTCTCCAGGACTATTCCTCTGGCCATTGGAGCGCCTTGCAGAGGATCAGATTTGACATCTAACCTCAGCATTCGGCGTTTGTAGTAGATGTCTTTCCATCTAAATTTTTTCCGTTTTTCTTCGAGTTTTCTTGCGGCGAATTCGCCTTTTGGAGCCTTTGAACCCATGCTTTTGTTTCCTCTGTCGTTACGTATTCATGGAATCTCGTATTTAAACTGTAATTCTTGACGACCTCGTTCTAGTTCAGTCGCCAGAAATAAATGCTTTGGGCCTGAATACTAGATAGGTTAAATTGGACAATTGGAGACTGCTGAAGCTAGAGACGAGAGACGGCTTCACAAATATGGCTATCGATGAGGCAATCCTAACAGCAAGGATTCAAGGTAGAGTGCCTAACACGTTGCGATTTTTCATGTGGAGACCCTCCGCGGTGTCTATTGGCCGCTTTCAAGATGCTTCCAACGCAGTTTACTTGAGCAATTGTAGAAAACATGGCGTAGATGTTGTGAGGAGAATTTCAGGCGGCGGTGCAGTGTACCATGACCAGCGAGACGAGATAACATACAGCGTAATCGTGAGTGAGAAGGACTTGGGGTCAGTTGACGTATTTCAGGCTTATAGAATTATATGTACAGGACTTATAGAAGGGGTTAAGATCCTTGGAGTAAACGCTGATTTCAACCCAGGAGACCCAAGAAAGTGTCCAAACATTACCATAAGCAACAGAAAGATCTCTGGAAGCGCACAGTCCCGCAAGAGAGGAGTGTTGCTCCAACACGGAACATTGCTGATAGACGTAGACCTAGAAAAGATGTTCACGTATCTGAGAGTCGCACGGGCGAAAACAAGCATGGATGTAATGAACATAGCTAAGAATAAAATCACCTCGGTCACAAACGAAACCATGTCAGGAGTCTCCGTTGAAGAAGCATACGAAGCATTGGTTATGGGATTTAAAAGAGCATTAAAAATTCAGCTTGAAGAAGAAGAACTCACAAGTCATGAGCTAAGTCTAGCTAATACGCTTCGCAGAGAAAAGTTTGCAACAGACGACTGGAACCTCAGAGGTTTGACTTTCTAAGAAACCAATATGAAAAAAAGAGTCAAAAAATATAGCACAAGAAAAGGTTTAGGCGAATCGCTCCTGCTCATCAACACCTCATAAGTTTATTATGAAGTGAGCAAAATGGGCGTTAACGTACCAAACTGGGGATGATCGCAAAGCATGGCGTGGGACTGAAACATGAAACGGCCTCATTTATGGTTCACTGTCTACAAATGTGCCAACGCGGCTAGCTTTCAACGACGCCCTACCTTGTAAGTAAAGCAACTTTATAAGCAGGAATAGGGATTTTTAGACAGTTTCGATGGAACGGTAAACAAATGATATGGGCATATACCATAAAATCCAAAAAATTACGAGCATGCGATGCTGATTCCCTGGACGAACTTGAAGAACTCAGTGGAAAGGCTGATTGGCTGTGGGTAGACTGTTTGGAACCGGACGATAGGGAACTTGAAATTGTCGCTGGACTACTAAGGGAAACAAATATTATTGATGCCATTAAGAGGCAAAGGATATTTTCACGCTATGAAAGAAAGCATGATTATACTGCGGTTTCTATTCCTCTTGTATTGTTCGAGAGTAGACTGATGGTTCAGCCAATTTATGTGTTCTTAAACGATAAAATGTTTGTAACTGTGAGGGACAAGGGTTCTTCTGGACCGATTGATAACACGCTGAAGACTTTGCAGGATTGTGTTTCAGGCATTGTCTGCGTCTCAGGAATCAAAGCGATAAGTTCATCGTTTGCTCTCAGTAGATTATTTCATGAGGCAACCAATGAAAATCTGGATGTTATCATTTCTCTTAGAGAGAGAATTGACAAGGTGGAAGAAAGGGCGCTCGCAAATCCACGGGACAAAGGGATCAGTCACTCAGTTTTTGCACTAAAGAGAGAGATATCTATCTTTGAGCGGACCTTATGGTCTCAGAGAGAGTTGATGCTAAGCATGAGAGAAGGGGTAGTCCCAACCCTTCAGCTTAACGAGGAGATTGTGCCTACTCTGAATTATGCGATCAATAACATTTCACGGGAACTTTCTCTCCTCGACTCGAACAACAGCGCGCTGGATAGCATTCTCAACCTACAAGATCTAGGTATGATACATGGAGTGGAAAGAACACTGATCTACCTCACCTTAATCATTCTTGTGGCTAACGTCATTCTGATCCTTTTGGGCTTAGATATTCTGAACCTCTTCACGCAGTGAAGTTCAGAGGGCACGCGTTCTGCGATCTAAGCCACATCAAAATTTATAATCGAGTTAAACGTATGCTAGAGTACAAACAAGTGACGAAAATGAGAAGCACTGTCTTCTCGGCGTGGTCAACGCATGACAAAACGCGTTAGAACTCTTTTTCGAAAAATTCGATCGTATCTGCGGATTACGCAGATGAGCCCCATTGCCAGAAGATACTTCATTAAAAACGGCTTTGACGGCTCAATGACTGTACTGGGCATCATTATAGGCTCTTGGATTGTGGAAGTCACAAAGCCTGAAATAATCGTCACAGCAGGGTTAGGAGCATGTCTTGCTATGGGGGTGTCTGGCCTCTTCGGCGCCTACATGACTGAAAGGGCTGAGAGAAAGAGGCATCTCAAAGATCTCGAGGCTGCCATGCTCACCGATCTTACCAATTCTATACAGAGTGACGCTTCTGACTTCGTTTCTGTTTATGCCGCTCTTATTGATGGCGCTTCACCTATGTTGACAGCGGTTATCTCTCTTATTCCCTTTATACTGGCATTGACGGGAGCGTTTGCCATCTGGGATGCCTACATTATCTCACTAGTCCTCACATTAGCCACACTATTTTCCTTAGGCCTTTACCTTGGAAGAATCGCTAAGGAAAACATTCTGTTATACGGTGTCCAAACGGTTGCAGCTGGACTACTCATAATAGCCATAGTCTTTGTTCTAGGGGGCATCTAGCCAATTACAAAAATAAAGGCGCAAAAACCGTCGCAGCAAGCGCCATAACTGTTATCATCGTATTCAGTGACGGCCCAGCTGTGTCCTTAAACGGATCTCCAACTGTATCGCCAATAACTGCAGCCTTATGAGCGTCGGAGCCTTTTCCTCCAAATTTTCCTTCCTCAATGTATTTCTTTGCATTATCCCATGTCCCACCAGCATTCGCCATCAATAGGGCAAAAATTATTCCTGTAATTATGCTTCCGCCAAGGAACCCAGCAAGTGCTGCCTTGCCCAAAGTAAAACCAACTGCCAACGGAACTGCAATAGCCAAGACCCCCGAAGGAATAAGCTCCCTCAAGGCTCCCTTAGTTGCAATGTCTACACACCTTGCGTAGTCCGGTTTCGACGTACCCTCCATCAAGCCTGGAATTTCTTTAAATTGCCTTCTTACTTCTTCAACCATTCTATAAGCATTTTTTCCCACCGCCAATATCAAAAGTGCAGAGAACACAGGCGGCATCATTGCACCAATAAACACCCCACCTAGAACGTATGGATCCATGAGGTTTATTGTTTCAGGAATTCCAACCTCCATTGCGTAGGCAAAAAACAACGCAATAACCTGCAACGCGGCGGCACCAATGGCGAACCCTTTTGATATAGCTTTCGTAGTGTTACCCGCGGCATCTAATCGATCTACCACCTTAATCACGTCTTCGCCCAACCCAGATTGTTCTGCAATTCCTTTCGCATTGTCCGCTATAGGACCGTAAGCGTCTGCAGCAATCACCGTTCCCAGTGTGGCTAGCATGCCAACTGCCGCTGAAGCAATACCATAGAAGGGATTAAGATTATACATTAACGATATGTTCCAAGAAGCCAAGATTGCTAAGACAATCCCAATAACGGGCGGAATTATGCTCAATAGACCGTACGAAAAACCAGACAAAATGTTTATTGCGGCACCAGTCTTCGAGGATTCAGCTGTCCTCAAAACGGGAGTTCTATCTATTGAGGTGAAAAAGTCTGTCGTTATCCCAATGATCACTCCAGCGACTAATCCTGCTATCGTTGAAAAGAATATACCGAGCCCATGTTCCCCTATCTTTAGGGAATCTATCGTCAGAAACAGTAGGACTGCAAATATTATGCACGTTGCGAATGTTCCTCTGTTAAGCGAGGCGCCGGGGTTTCCTTTGATTCCCACCCGTACAAAAAGTATTCCAAGAATTGAAGCAATTATTCCTAAGGCTTTAACTATTAGTGGTAGAATGACATAGATTGGTTCGTGATATATCGCTGCACCAAGTAGCATGGTTGCCATCATGCCGGCGATGTAGGAGTCGGTCAAGTCAGCGCCCATTCCAGCCACATCACCTACATTGTCCCCTACATTATCTGCGATGACAGCTGGGTTCCGCGGATCATCCTCGGGAATGCCAAGTTCAACCTTACCCACAAGGTCGGCGCCTATGTCAGCTGTTTTTGTGAATATGCCTCCGCCAGCCTTTGCGAAAAGCGCAAGAGCGCTTGCTCCAAAACTGAAACCCAAAACAGTAGATAACGCTGTCTCAGGGGCATGGAGAATATTGTTGTAGATAAAATAGAGTATGCTCGTTCCCAACACAGCCATTCCCACAATAGATAATCCCATAACTGCTCCGCCAAAATACGCCACGGGAAGCGCCACGTTTACCCCCTTTTTGGCGCTGTTTGCGGTTCTCACATTCGCCCTAACAGCAGCATTCATCCCAAAATATGCGGCTGCAGTAGTGCAGATTGATCCAAGAATATAAGCTATTGCTAAGTGGTAATTAGCGAAGGCGACCCCAAGTATTATCGCCATAACAGCAACGAACAAGGCCAATGCCATGGTTTGCCTCTTCAAATAAGCGTTGGCTCCTATCCTTATTGCGTCGGCGATCTCCCTCATTTTTGGAGAACCAGCGTCGTGCTTGTTAACGTAGCGATAAAGGTAAAGCGCGGAGACGATCGAGGCTAAGGCTGCAATAGGTGCAATTATCTGCAGTTCCATTTGTAATCGCCTCAAACTCTTACCATTAGTAATTTATAAATCTATGTTGCTAACATGAGATGGTTGGGTTGGCATCATCTGGAGTGCACGCGCGCATAAAGAACGTTTATAAGTGATTCTCTTAAGAGAACGCTTCCAAATGGTGAGATTGATTGTCTGAAACTACGGCCATAGATGTTTTGCTTAAGGAAAAGAGAGTTTTTAGACCATCCAAAGAGTTTGTTGAACAGACTAATGTTAAGAAATGGATGAATGAACATGGCATCAAGAGTTTTGACGAGTTGTACGAGAAGGCGAAAGATTTGGAATGGTTTTGGGGTGAAATCGCAAGGGATGTTGTAGAATGGTATACACCTTACGGGAAGGTTCTGGAGTGGAATGAGCCCTATGCCAAGTGGTTTGTAGGCGCTGAGTACAACATTGTCCACGACGCTTTAGACAAACACGTGAAAACCTACAGAAAGAATAAGGTTGCCTTCATTTACGAGGGGGAACTTGGAGATGTCAGAAAGCTAACTTACCGGGACCTGTCTGTACAGGTGAACAAGCTGGCAAATGCCCTCAAGAGCATTGGGGTCAGAAAGGGTGACCGTGTTGGAATCTATCTGCCCATGGTTCTTGAGTTGCCGATCTCTATGTTGGCATGTGCTAAGATCGGGGCGATTCACAGCGTCGTCTTTTCAGGCTTTAGCGTCGGTGGTCTGCAAAAGAGGATAGCAGACGCTGAGGCGAAGGTGTTGATAACTTGTGACAGTTTTCACAGGCGTGGAAAAACTGTTCCTCTGAAGACTCAGGCAGATGATGCGGTAAGGGGCGCTCCTTCTGTTGAGAGTGTAATTGTTCATAAGCATACTGGTGAGGAGATTCCATGGAATGAGGACAGAGATCGCTGGTGTCACGCTCTTTGTGAAGGTCAACCAACGGAATGTGAGACTGAGAAGCTAGACGCAAACGATACTTTATACATTTTGTACACTTCTGGCACGACTGGCGAACCAAAAGGAGTGATCTGCGCCCACGGCGGATACGCTGTTGGAGCAGCCGCCACTCTGAAATGGGTCTTTGATATGAAGGATGAAGATATATGGTGGTGTACAGCAGACATTGGATGGGTCACAGGACACAGCTATATCGTGTATGCTCCCTTGATTTTAGGAGCCACGTCGGTAATGTACGAGGGAGCACCTGACTATCCCAAACCAGACCGATGGTGGTCAATAGTAGAAAAATACGGAGTAACAACCTTTTACACCTCTCCAACAGCCATAAGAATGCACATGAGATTTGGGGAAGAATGGGCGAACAAGCATGACTTAAGTTCGTTGAGGCTGCTGGGATCGGTTGGAGAAGCCATAAACCCAGAAGCGTGGATGTGGTACTACAAATATATCGGTAAAGAGCGCTGCCCAATAATGGACACTTGGTGGCAAACAGAAACCGGATCCTTCGTCATATCCCCGTTGCCAGCAACCCCACTCAAGCCTGGTTCAACTACAAGATCTCTCCCGGGCTTTTCTGCTGACGTGTTTGATGAAAGTGGCAAACTGGTCAAACGGGGTGGGGGCGATCTATATTTGCTTACGCCGTGGCCGGCGATGCTGAGGGGCCTTTACAAGGCTCCTGAGAGATATAAGCAGGTTTATTGGAGCAGATTGCCCCACATGTACCTTGCTGGTGACAAAGCGAGAAAAGACGAGGATGGCTACTTCTGGATACAAGGAAGAGCAGACGACATCCTCAAGGTAGCTGGGCACAGAATAGGCAACTACGAAGTTGAGTCGGCGTTAGTGAGCCATAGAAAGGTAGCTGAAGCTGTTGTAATAGGGAAACCGCACGAAATAAAGGGCGAGTCCATAGTTGCTTTCGTAGTCCTGAAAGAAGGAGTGCTCCCGAGCGATGAGCTTCGAAACGAGTTAAGGGAACACGTAGCGCATGAAATGGGAAAAATAGCGAGACCCGACGAACTCTGGTTCGTCAAGGACGTGCCGAAGACCAGAAGCGGAAAGATCATGCGGCGCGTGGTAAGAGCGCGGGTGCTTGGAGAAGAATTAGGAGACCTCTCAACTCTTAGAAATCCAGAGGCCGTAGATGAGATAGCCTATGCCGTGTAGCTATACAAATATTCATCAGTAGTTTTTTCGTTCATGAAAAAACTCTATAAGAAAGATTCGTCTAAAGCCTTGAGGAAATATGCTGTAGCTAGGAGAAAGAATTTGGGACAACAAACAGTGCAGATCGCTTCCGATTGGCATGCTATGGATACTGAAGCAGTTATGCAAAGCCTGCAAACCAACCGCAAAGGGTTGAGTAAAGAGGAGGCTGAACGTAGACTCCGCGAATTTGGATACAATGAGTTGACAGAGCGGAAAAGAGTGACTCCTCTTCGAATATTCCTTAATCAGTTTAAAGATGTCTTTGTAATCATGCTTTTGATTGCCATCGTGATTTCTGTCATAGTGGCGTGGTACAGAACTACCGCTGCTCCAAGCGCAGAAGGATCTATCGAAGAATATGTAGACGCTATTACAATTGGAGCTATTGTGGTCCTTAACTCTGTTGTTGGCTTTGTTCAAGAATATCGGTCAGAAAAAGCAATGGAAGCCATGAAAAAGTTGACAGCCCCTAAGGCGCGAGTATTGCGTGAAGGAAAGGAAGCGATTATACCAGCAAGAGAGGTCGTTCCAGGCGATATCGTTCTTCTTGAAGCAGGTGACCGTGCCCCAGCGGATTGTCGACTATTGGAGACAGTAGATTTGAAGACTGATGAAGCAGTTCTGACTGGTGAATCTACTCCGGTGGAAAAGGAAATAGGGGTTGTTGACGACAAGACGCCCGTGGCGGATAGAAAGAACTCGGTTTTCATGGCTACTCATGTAATTTATGGTAGAGGAAAGGGTGTAATAACGTCCACAGGCATGAAAACTGAGTTTGGAAAAATCGCTGAAATGGTTCAAGCTGTTGAAGAGGAGGAAACTCCTCTAAAGCAGAAGCTAACGCGTTTCGCCAAGAAATTGGGAATAATAATTGTGGCCGTGTGTATTGTCATATTCGCTCTTGAATTGTACGAGATATTCATTCTTGGGGTGACGGAAGGCCCCGACATCATAAAAAATATTACAGACACCTTTATGGTGGCGGTGGCACTCGCGGTTTCAGCGGTTCCAGAGGGCTTGCCAGCGGTAGTAACTATATCGCTTGCCCTTGGCGCTCGTGAACTTGCAAAACGCAATGCAATCATCAGAAGACTCGCTTCAGCGGAGACATTAGGAGCCACAACCGTCATTTGTTCCGACAAAACTGGCACCTTAACCAAGGGAGAAATGACTGTACGCAGGCTCTATACAAACGACAAGACTATCGATGTAACCGGCGTCGGATACGAATCTAAAGGCGATTTTCTCCTGAACGGCTCTCGCATAGACCCAAAGGACGATACCAATCTCGCTTTGCTGTTAAGAGCTGGCGTCTTGTGCTCCAACGCCTCTTATGATGGGAAAGGCGTGATCGGAGATACCACAGAAGGGGCATTGATTGTAGCCGCAGCCAAGGCAGGAATGATAAAAGAAAACTTGGAGCAGATGTACCCTCGTATGCGAGAGGTGCCCTTTACGTCCGAAAGAAAGCGCATGACAACAGTGCACCGATCACCGGAAGGAAAGATTTACGCTTATGTCAAAGGGGCTCCCGAAACTATCTTGGAACGATGCGACTATATTCTTCACAACGGCAGAGAGAAGAAGTTAACCAAACAGAAACATCAATCAATTCTCAAGATTAATGAAGAGATGGCAAGCGAAGCTCTTCGCCTACTAGGGTTAGCCTACAGAGAACTGCCAAAGGATGTCTTAGGAGATTTCGACGAAGAGAACGTTGAGATGAGACTGGTTTTTGTCGGTTTAGTGGGCATGATCGACCCTCCCAGAGAAGAAGCAAAGGAAGCTAATCGACTGTGTCAGAACGCTGGGATAAAGACCGTGATGATCACAGGCGACCACAAGCTAACCGCGGTTGCAATAGCCAAAGAGTTAGGTATGTTGAAAAGCGATATGGTTCTGACGGGCACTCAACTAGATAGTATGAGCGATGAAGGATTCGAAAACATAGTCGAAGATGTAGTAGTTTACGCCAGGGTTTCTCCAGAACACAAGCTCCGAATAGTAAGGGCACTAAAAAAGAAGGGCCACATCGTTGCTATGACGGGCGACGGAGTGAACGATGCGCCAGCCCTTAAGCAGTCAGACATCGGAGTGGCCATGGGAATTACTGGCACAGACGTAACGAGAGAAGCAGCAGACATGGTTCTAGCAGACGACAACTTTGCAACAATAGTCAACGCCGTTGAAGGAGGACGAAGCATCTATGACAACATACGAAAATTCTCCTTCTTCCTATTGCGCTCCAATTTCGACGAGCTACTGGTCATCGGCACCTTTGCATTACTCGGCTTAGAACTTCCTTTAACTCCCGGCATGATCCTATGGATAAACCTAGTCACAGATGGAGGACCAGCCATAGCCTTGAGCATGGACCCCCCTGCAGACGATGTGATGGAGCGGAAACCACGCAATCCAAACGAGGGTATACTACACGGAAGAATAGCTTCAATCCTCGCTACATTCGTAACACAGTTTTTGGGAACGGGGGTCTTATTTTATGTTGCGCGCTATGTGTTGAATGAGCCTTTAGCAGAGGCACGGAGCCTAGCTTTTGTACAAGCAACGTTACAGGAGCTGATTATCGTATGGAACTGCCGTTCAGAGAAGCATAATGCGTTTAGAGTAGGATTTACATCAAACAAGTTTCTGTTGTTCGCCGTGCTGATATCGGCAATTGGAACCTTTCTCGTACCCTACGTAGGTTTGTTTGGCACAGCCCCCTTGCAACTCATCGACTGGGCGATGGTTATACCGATCTCACTTTCAGGCTTCCTAATATTGCCAGAAGTTTTCTACGGAAGAAAAATACTACGCTGGCAATGACCTGCATAAAAACAGGTAATCAGAAGAAGGCTAGTTTCTGTCGCCGAACCACTCAGATATTTTCATATCTCTTTTCTTTTCAAACCTTACGTTCATGGGACTAAACGTTTGACCTAGGGCAGTTCTAAGGTTTCGGATGTAGTCCTCAACGTTAATCTCTGAAATGTTTTTCACCTGGCCTGATGGTTTAACAGTGAAACGCTTTCCTCCGTAGTTGAATGGTTTGACCTTGACGAAGGAAACCGTGTCGCGTTTCTGTACTTTTCTCCCCAAATCGATGAGTTGGACAGCACATTGGTAAGGTTGAGGCAGAGATCCCTTTGCCTCAAGCTTCTCATTTGGATCGAAATACAGTTTCACCGAAAACCCTAGATCTTCGAGTTTAACCTTCCTCTGTCTTAGTTTTTCTATGGCATCTTGGACTGTGGTTACGATTCTTCTCTTCGCTGCTTCATAATCCCTCATATCTTTCACATGTTCCAGCTCCTTAATACATCTCTGAAACACGTTTTGGATAAAAGTGGGCGCATTTGACTTGATGACCGTTAGCCCTTTGAGGTCGGGCGTGCCGTCTTCTAGAATGCCAAAATAAGCCTTCTTTGCCTCAGATAAGACGCACAATGCATACCGCTTTTCAACTGCTAGATCTAATCGAAGTTTCTCTTTCACAGTGCTAATTAACGAGTTCACTTCTTCTTCCGACGGATCATCGAGAAATATCGAGTCGGTATCGCCGTAAATTGGGCGCAGGTTTCTGTCTTCAGCCATGTTCCAAGCTGTCTGAAGGGCGTAACGACCGTAACCTGTTATGGATTCGGCTAAAGGTGTAGACGCAAGTCCGTGTATTCTAACAGTCACTCCGTAGCTTGAGACCGTTATGAGTTTGAGCAGCTTTGCCGTAGTCTCGGCCAAACGCCGCTCCTCCTTCGAGATTGTGGCATCCTTTGAAAGGGGTTTGAACCAGTGAATGCGAAGATCCTTCAAGGCTCCAACCAGAACTGCGTAGAAGCCTCTTCTCTTTGTGCAGACGTGATGATCCAGCTCAGAGATCTTGTTGTCTCTGCATTCACTGTGTTCGCAGTCAATTGTCTCATACGATAAATTGTAGGTGTCTATGCAGCTGGGATAGAGGCTTTCAAAGTCGGTTA
>JGI2172J19969_10001295_pt1 | contig 11498 bp, 13 predicted proteins | sample DeeMarSWOR230_32_FD_19969 | JGI IMG/M metagenome (IMG submission 19969)
TATAATCTGGCTCAGAAGACGCCGAATTCAAGGGACACCATACCAATCAGGCTTACTACAAATCAGATGTTATGTCCCCGGAATACCCCGCGGGATTGTTCTTAGTAAATGTAACCATGCAACTTGCCTTTGTTCTTGACACTTAAATCACATAAGAACTAAACTAAGAAAAGGAATATGAAAACAAGAGTTGCTTCGATGGTGCGATAGGAAATTAGAATGAGAAAGATAATTATTGAGGAGCTTCTAAGAGCCGGATGTGTCTTCATATTTTTGATGTGGATCCTTGTGAACCTTAAGAACGCGGGTTTGCTTCCTATCTCTGCCTCAAGTTTGTTTGCCGCGAGTGGTGGAGTCTCAGCGGCTGTGTTTTCAGTTTTGGTCGTGTTGAGGAGGAGAACCGGAAAGGAATTAATGATCAAGCGTCTACGCTATCTGTTGATCCTGGGATTGATGTTCGGTGTGGGTGTGTTTATTTGGCTTATGCTGACCGGAGAAGTAACTCGAGCTATCTTCTTTGCAGTTGCAATACTACTCGTATACCTATTGCTCTTTATTTTTAGGGAAAAGGCTGGACTGAGATGGTAGATTGGGGATTCATTATTGCGCTATCTATAGGTATCGCTCTATTAGTCGCAGCGGTTGTCTGGGCTGTCTGGTGGTTCAAACGTGTGATGCCCGCACTGAAGGATACAATTACAGATATCGCCAAGCACTTGAAAAGATAGTATATCGAAGCTTTTGGTGATACCCACCTCTCAGCTTGTCTCTGGTAATGCTACAAATCAGGTATTATGTCCCAGGAAGAAATGAATGAGCAGGAGTCTAATACCTGCTCTGTCTTCCTCTATTAGGTCCGCTGCCTCTTCTGTTGCCGTAAAACCCACCGCCTCTGCTCTCAGAAGGTGGGCGAGCTGCGTTAACCTTAAGCGTCTGGTCCTTCAGTGCCTTCCCATCGAGGCCGGCAATTGCAGCCTGACCTTCGGACACTGATGCCATTTCAACAAACCCGAATCCCCTNGATCGCCCACTGTACCTGTCTGTTATGATGTTTACAGACGTCACTGCTCCAAAAGTCCCAAATTCCTGACGTAACTCTTGTTCAGTTACCTCATAGGGTAAGTTACCCACATAAATCTTCATACTGATACTCCTTTCGCTTAATCTCGTAATTCTTGCTTAGAAAATGGCGGTGGGACTTTGCTCCACGCAGAATCACATCGAGATGGCACATCGCCACATTCTGAAGACATACACGGGCAGGGTATACCCGGCCCGTGTATGTCTGTGATCAAACCGGCATTATCTACTCAGTCTGACTTTACTGTAGCAATCGCTACAATAGACCGGCCTGCCATTGGTAGGCTCAAAAGGCACTTCGGTGTCTTTGCCGCACTCGGCGCATATGGCAGGAAACATTTGGCGTGGGAGCCCGTAGCTGTTACCACGACTTCCATGCCGCTCTGTCTTCCTTGCCTGTCGGCACGGGGGACAGCGCTTGGGCTCATTAGTATAGCCCCTGGTTTGAAATAACTCTTGTTCCTCAGCGCTGAAGGTGAAGTCAGTCCCACAATCGGCACACTGGATCGTTTTGTCCTGAAAACTCATTNGATGACCTCCTTTCTNAAAATTNTTAGCTGGGGTTTGGGTCATCCAATACTTGATATGAATCTAGCAGAATCCTAAGAAGCTTGTAATAACCTAAACTTNCACTATTAAATANATCATACACCTATTATTAAGTTTGTCAAGTCCCGCCGTTGCTCTATTCGTGCCTTAAGTCTGCCTCAAGCGCTAAGTGATAAATCCAATCCTGCCTTGGGTAATCTGGCTCAGAACACGCCGAAGGGCAAAGAGCGAAGATTCAAAGCATTCTTGATAGAACTTAGCAATTGCTCGACCACCCCGCAGGTTTCAAGGAGGTTAAACAAACAATCTGGTTGATTTGACTAGACATGCCCCCGCTATTCTCATTGTTGATTTCTAAGGGATGCGGACTTGAGTCGCCTGCCTCTTAATTGCCTCGGCATCGGCTGCGATTATCCAGCGGTCTTTGAGTAAGGCATCCGTGTGCTCGATAACCTGGTTTACATAGTGGTCGTGGCTGGGATACAGTTGCTTGAGGCGCTTATCGTCGAAGGGCGTCACCTTGCCATTCCAATTATAGGTGACAACAGGTACATCAACATAGGGAGTTCGGACACCACCCTTGACGTTGCCAAACTCATCGAGAGCGAATTCTACGTTGGGATATGTACCGGTCGTGACTAGCCGGTCGGCCCGCGGTGGCGGTATCGCCTTGCGCACCCACAGGTCGAGGTTGGCAAAGGCACCATTCACGATATACCGCAACGGGAAATCATAGTATGGTACCACAAAAGGCCCTCTCCAGACTCCTCCTGCGGCTACCACATCCTTTTCACAAGGGCTGGAGAGAAGGGGATACACGGCAAAAATATAGGAGCCAGCCACCTCGTATAGGCGGAACTGTTCTCCGGGTTTATCACTGTCCGGTTGTCGGTATAAGTATGACCAGTCTGGATGGAAGCCTTTGCCTAGAATATCACCTTGTGTCATCACGCGGATTACCGGCACATCGACATACAATCTGCAGCGGGGGTCATCAAAAGGGATTTTAGGTTCGCACTGGTTAACGCTGCCCGGAGAACCAGTACATTTGATGACATAGCCATCATAGATAGGCTTACCATTATCAAGGGTAGCCAGTGGGTGGATGGCACTGACATAGGCTGAGAGGTCGCCACCCGTTGCCCCGGTTGCGTAAACATATTCAACCTTGTATCCAGCCATCGGACTCGACGAGTCATCACCCCTCATGAGATCACCCACCTGGCTGATAATATCCCAGATGAGCCCGTCTTCCGTCAGCGGAGAAGATGGACTATTCGGGTAAGCACCGGGATTTGGGCATGTCTGGCTGAGTGGAAGTGGGTTAGCAAATGACAAAGGAGCATACCGCACGGGATCGAAAGTCTTTAACCCTATAACAGCAGATGGTCTGACGGTAATACCAACCCAGGCATCACCGTGGGCAAGGAAGTAGTCATGGGATTCCGCCCACCCGCCCCAGGGATTATCGTACTTACTAGCCCAGTTGAACAATTCTACAATTACATTGCCACTGAACAGCTTTGGATTTGTAGGCCGGCGCACCAGAATACGGGTCGTGTATGGAGCCTCAGGTGTCTGGACTGTAGCCGGGCTGGTGCCACTTTGATACCACTCGTACACGTTAGCCAGACCACTGACAAAGAACTCTTCCTCAATATATCCGTAAGAGGCGAGGTTGATTGGGACGAACTGCCGGCTGGCCGCATTGAACGAATACGAATTCTCTGTAACCGGGATCGGGCCCATTACCGAAGGAAGTTTCACTCCTGGATTCTTGTTAGAAGCTTTATTACTCATTTCTCAGGTCATAAACAGAAATCTTCAGTTATCCATGTTCATCGTTGCTGACGTTATGTCTGATGATGAGATGTTCATAGTCCTCACCTTAAAACACTGTTTCCAGCAAACAGCCTAACCGGACGGATATAGTAGTCAATGCTTCTAAGCACTGCGTAATAAATTCAATTCCCCTATGACTCAAGTTCTTTTTCTCTCTTCGAGGCTTAAAAAGTCCGAGTTATATCCCTCAATGAGCCCGGCGTTGGCAACTTTGCCTATCTTTATTGCTCAGTTGTGGCGGTGCTGGGCTCGCTGGTGGGTTTGCGTCCGCTCAGCACTCCGCCAGTAATGGCGAGGGCGCCGGGAAGCAGCATAAGACCGGTCAGTACCATAATTACCCCTCCGACCATACCCCACTTAAACCCGGATTCACCCCTTTTTGTCTTTCTCCACGCGACCAGGGCGAGAACCCAACCGGGGAGTCCGAGAAATAAAACCAACCTGGTGATTATGCGCTCCCACCAGAACTCAGACCCTGTCACCACTAAAGGTATCCTTCCAATAAGAAACATCAGGGCAAATAATACCCAGATTATTCCTCCCATGATGAAGCCAACCAGTAATACCGACCTTCCCTTTCTTTCTTCTTTCAATTCTTTCCCCCGAAACCTGTCCCACAGCAAGCCGGTCAATGCACCAAAGAGCAGAGTGAACATGATGCCAACCAATATGAAGCTAACCGACGATAAGACAACCGTTCCACCGTAATAAGTCCCGCGAACGCCAGACCACTCAGGCATTGTGTAAACAACCTCAATTACAGTGACTATCCAGACGAACGCCGAGAGCACCACTCCCTTCACAATGCTGATAGTGCCGGGGAGGAAATTGTACACGACCGCGAAAATAACTCCGAATATGATTCCGCGGAGTATATTGTCAAAGATACCGAACGAGGAGACAAAGCCTGGGTAAACCGGTGATACGACCGGAGCGAGTCCGGCTGCGTCCAAGAAGTCTGTAAGATACAAAGACTCGTAGAAGGATATGACGCCGACAATTATATAGATAACCAGGTAGATGATTCCGGTGATTACGCCAGCTTTGAGGCCCCGTCCAAAATCAGCCAATTATCTCACCTAACTATACATTCGAAAAGTTGCTTATCATTGTTGCACAATTTCGATGGTGCTGGACTCGTCAGTAAGTGTTTGCCCGCTGAATACTCCACCGGTAATGGCTAGGCCACCGGGGAGTAGCATAAAGCCGGTCAGTGCCATAAGCACCCCCCCAGCCACACCCCATTTAAGTCCAGATTCGCCCCTTTTCGTCTTTCTCCAGGCGACGAGAGCGAGAACCCAGCCAGGGAGTCCGATAAAGACAACCGACGTAGCAAGTATATCTGTCCACCAAAAATCAGGCCCTATTGCAGGAGCTCCACGAATAACCACACCTATAAGGAATCCCACAGCCAATACTACCCAAATTATTCCTCCCAAGATGAAGCTGATGAGCAATACCGGACTTCCTTTTATTGCTTCTGCCAGTCTTTTCGGCCGAAACCTATCCCATAGGAAGCCGGTCAATGCGCCAAAGGCCAGAGCTGATATAATGCCAGCCAATGCCGGGCCAACCGATGACAGGACAATCGTTCCACCACCGCAATAAGTCCAAGTAGTGCCGCCATCAATAGGCCATCCAGGGGTCATGTAAATAAACCCAACTGCACTGATTATCCAGACGAACGCCGACAGCACCGCTCCTTTCTTAACGCTGGCTGTACCGGGAAGGAAGTTGTACAGGGCTGCAAAAACCGCCCCGAACAAGATTCCGCGGACCAAATATTGAAAGAGTAAGATAATCACGGATGAGGGGTGCATCAACACCCCCCATGTAAATAGAGTTAGCCCGGTTCCGTATAAAAAGTGCGGGAGGGACAAAGATATGTAGTAAATTGCTCCCAGTATCGCAGAGATAGCTAGGTAGATGCCTGCTGTGGCCACGCCAGCTTTGATGCCCCGTCGGAAATCAGCCATTTTTTACATCTTTGACTATTCACATCATTCTTTTTACACTAAGGAAGTTATTATAGCATGGAGTTAGCCCGGGCAGGGACTACAATGAAGAGCAAAAATCCGATAGTTATAATCGCTTTGGTTGGTCTGGCCATTATTGGTGCCGTTGCCGCCTATACCTTTCTCAAACCAGAGCCTGAGCCTAAAGTCCATTCTGCAACTTACGGTTATTATTTCCAAGAATCCAGAGTAGGGGAGCTACAATTCGCGTCAGTCGGCAATAGGACTTATCAATTCGAAGGACAGTTCAACATAGATACCACCGTCGGAGAAGTTGGGGTGAGTTTTGATGGAGAGGTTGGAGATTTCCGGAATTCAGTACCTCGATCCCACTCTTTTGGATGGAGTTCCGAGGACTCTACTCTGCCATTTCCGACGGCAATAGATGCAGGCATTTTTGTTGACGTAACTAGGGAAATGACGTTATTACTACCGCCAGAACACTGGGGAGCCATTGATGTGGGGTACTCAGAGCAGTTCACCCCTATGATCTCTTATCACGGTATAGCAGAAGTAAACGTGGAGATGACTGCCATCGGAAAAGAGGATGTTGTTGTCCCTTCTGGCACCTATAATAATTGCTTCGTGGTGAATGGAACACAACCTGACATGGACCTGGAGATTACACTCTGGGTAACTGAGCAAGGTGTCGTGCCCCACGCGGAAGTTACAATGGCTGTACGAGGCGTTGACCCTCTTACGTTAACAATGAAACTTGAACATTACGAATAAAAGAATTATAGAATTCCCACATACTTTGTTAAGGTCGTTAAATTCCGTTCTGGTTTAAGCTCTTTTTCCCTCTTTGAGGCTTAAGAAGTCCGAGTTATATTCCTCAATGAGCCCGGCATCGGCAAAGCTGAAGTAGCGGTTTTCACCTATTATGATGTGGTCCAAGACCTTAATCAGCATAATATTTGCAGCATACACTAGGTCCTGGGTTATTTGTTTATCGTTATCGCTGGGCTGAGGATTCCCAGCCGGGTGGTTGTGGACGAAGATTAGGGCTGCAGCATTATGTTTGACAGCGCCCTGGATAATTTCGCGAGGATAAATAGCACTAGCATTCAAAGTACCTTCAAAAAGGTCTTCGATCTCGACAACTCGATTCTGGGAATCAAGGAACATGACCTTGAAGACTTCTTTTTTCAGGTCCCGCATTGAATGGTAAAGGTAATCGAAGACCTCCCGGGAGGACCGGCAATAGGGTTTATCGAGGACTTGTTCCTTGAGAAATTCCCTGGCTATCTCCTGCATGAATTTGATGACAAAGATATTGTGGGCAGTAATCCCTTTGATCTTCTGTAATTCCTCGGGAGGAGCCTCCAGAACACCTCTCAGGGTCTTGAACCTCTTTATAGCTTCCTTTGCTTGCGGTTTACAGTCTTTGCGAGGCGTCCCCAGTGTCAGCAGCAGTTCCACAATTTCGTAGTCGAGGAAGGCTGCCAACCCCGATTGATTGAACCTTTCCCGCAGCCTTTTCCTGTGTCCTTCCTGGCTTTTGGTTTCCATGCTTAAAGACTCTNTGTCGTAACTTCCCTGGGCTCTCTTACCTCTAAGAGCGGAGGTTTGGAAAACTCTCCTATTACTCCTTAATTATATATTCTGACTACGGTTATGGGAATTTTGTATTATGTTCTCCATTCTATTGGCGGCAGACCGATGACCCGTGCCCCTAGGCTTGCTACCACGGTTGCCGATTAGAAGTATTTATGCCAGTCATTAATCCAGGATTGCTACCACCCGGCTCCAGCCGGCACTGCCCCCAACTATCTTGATGGGGAAGCAGGCAATCTTGAAACCAAAGGGCCGGGGTAACTTATCCAGGTTGGCCAGCTTCTCGATATGGCAGTACTCCTTCTCGATGCCGGCATAATGACCACCCCAGATAATGCTTTTATCCCCCGTTTTGAGAAACTCTTCTCTTATAGCCCAAAAAGGCATGTCCCATCCCCAGGCATCCGTCCCCATTACTCTGATACCTTGCTCAATCAACCACAGGGTCGACTCCCTGGTCATGCCACAACCAGCATCGAAATATTCAGGCGTACCCCAGTACTTGTCGGCTCCGGTCTGAATGAGGACAATGTCACCCGTCTTCAGTGTATAGCCGACTTTCTTGAGGGCTTCCTTGATGTCATCAACGGTAACGGCACTGCCCCTCGGTTTATGCCGCATGTCCAGTACCACTCCATCACCATAGAACCATTCCAGCGGCATCTCGTCGATAGTTCTGGCCTTCTTTCCCTCAGATACAGGAGAGTAATGCCAGGGAGCATCAACATGGGTGCCCGCATGAGTGCTGAGAGTTAAAGTGTCCACCGCCCAGCCCAATCCCCGAGGAAGGTCATCCTTGCTGCACCCGAAGATTTGTTGCATTCCAGTCGCACCCTCCTCATGCGGAATATGGGTTACCTCCACATCCTGTCCCTGCCCGGAAACAGCCTCTATAGGCACGCCCAAGTCTATTATCTTCATGCTTTTTATCTCACCTCCTTACTCCGGCATTCTTGTAATCCCGGCGTATTCTAGCACCTGCCTGACCTCATATAAAACGCAACGTTTACGGGAGTACCCCAGAAGATTTGACAGGCAATACGCACACGGTTATAGTTGGAAAGAAAGCTATTCTTTTACCTAGATACAGGATAACGACACAGGAGGCTGCAATGAAAGAAGAAGGCGTTGAGCGAGTCGCGGTTATCGGTGCCGGGCTAATGGGCTTCGGTGTGGCCCTGGAGTTTGCCAGATTCGGTTATCAAGTCAGCTTGTACAATACCAGAGAGGAAACCAGCAAGCGGGCCATGGATCAGGCGAAGGAAGCCCTTGATTTGATGGTAGAGACGGAACTAATTACCCGCGATGACGCTATAGCAGCTTATGCCCGACTGCGGCCTACCACCGATATCGCGGACGCGGTAACGGGCACCAATTTTATCCTCGAATCCGTGCTTGAGCTACTGGCCCTCAAGCGAGAAATTTTCGCCAAACTTGATGAGCTATGTCCGCCGCCGGTAATACTCGCCACCAATACCTCCAGCCTCAGGGTTACTGACATTGCCTCAGCAATTAAACACCCAGAACGTGTCGTGGCAACACACTACTTCCAGCCGCCCCACTTCGTCCCCCTGGTAGAGGTGGTCGGAGGAGAAAAGACAGACAGGAAGGTTGTAGAGAAGGCGGCAAGAATGTTGCGAGGCATCCGGAAGAAAGTGGTGATTATTGACGTTGACCTCCCTGGATTTATTGGCAATAGAATTCAGGGGGCCATAGGGCAGGCAGTCCAGTCCCTAATAGACCACGGCGTATGCAGCTCCGACACTATAGATGATGTTATCTCCTTCGGCTTCGGTCGCCGCATGACTTACACTGCTTACTTCAAGCGAATGGACCTGATCGGGCTGGACTTCAGTTACCGTATGGCAAAAGACCGCGGCGTAGAGCCGTGGAAACCCATCGCCGAACACGTAGAGAAGGGCGAACTGGGAATGAAAAGTGGCAAAGGCTTCTACGACTGGCCCGGCGATACCGCTAAACAACTTCACCACCGATTCAATACTGAGCTAATTCGGTTGATGAAGCAGGATATGGAAGCAGGGCTAATCTAAATCCACCCACGAAAATCACAAGATCAACAAACCTTATACGACGGCAACCGAAGTGCTGGTATAATACTAAGGCGATGAATTTAGCCCGGCAAATAGAGCAATATGTCCCCCAACCACTCCTGGAGCTAGTCAAGGATATCAGTGGTCAGGCGGCTAAAGGGGGGCAAAGGGTATATCTCGTCGGTGGTGTAGTACGAGACCTGCTTCTAGGTTATCCCAATTTCGACCTGGATTTGGTGGTCGAGGGTGATGCAGTGAAATTGGCCCAACAAGTGGCGGAAACCAGCCAAGCCAAGTTGCTTGCCCACCACCGCTTCGGCACCGCCAAGCTCAGATATGAGAATTTCAGCCTGGACCTGGCGACAGCACGAAAGGAAACCTATGCCAGACCGGGGGCATTGCCTACGGTTACCCCGGGCACCCTCAAGGATGACCTCATCCGTAGAGATTTCTCCATCAATGCCATGGCTGTATCCCTCGCCTCAAACAATTACGGTGAGTTAGTTGACCCCCATCAAGGCAAAAGCGACCTGAAACAATGCCTCATTCGTATTTTGCATCCTGGAAGCTTCAGCGACGATGCCACCAGAATTTTACGGGGCGTCCGTTACGAACAACGGTTTGGTTTTAAGCTCGAAACACAGACTGCTCAGTTACTTAAACAGGATGTTCCTATGCTGGATACAATAAGCGGCGACCGAATCAGACACGAGCTAGAATTAATTCTTAAGGAAAAACAGCCAGAACTCGTCATCAAGCGGCTTGCCGAGCTAGAAGTGTTGCCAAGAATAAGCCCCTTCCTCAAAGGTGATGGTTGGATAGCTGACAAATTTGACAAAGCGCGCTGTCTAAAAAAGCCCAGCCAATTGCCTTCGCTCTATTTCTGCCTTCTTATTTATTCATTTAGCGAAAGGAGCATTGAGCAATTTCTCGTCCGTCTTAACATACCGGCAAAATTGTCCCGAGCCATTCACGATACGCTCCGCCTCAAGACCAGCCTCCATCTCCTTGACAAACCTTCCCTGAAACCCAGTGAGATTCATTATCTGCTCCGGGAATATGAGCCTGTGGCGATACAGGCAAATGCCATAGCTTCAGAACCTTCAATGGCACAGCGCCATCTCCAACTATTTCTGACGAAACTGCGCTATGTGAGAACTGCCCTCGACGGAGAAGAGCTAAAAAGACTGGGCGTCTCCCCCGGACCGGAGATGGGAAAGGTCCTCCAGATACTGCATAAGGCACAATTAGATGGAGAGGTCAGCACCAAGGCAGACGAAAAAAAGCTAGCTCGCTCTTTAGCACTGAAGCTAGAACGGTAAAGGAGGGAGAAGACCCAAAATTGCCCCGCCAAAGTAGCAGATGAAAAAATACTTGACAAACTTCGCTGGCCAGCAAGGCAAGAGAAACTTCCATAAGGGCAATCTAGAGACTCCAGCCAGGAGTCCAGCTATGTCAGCTAGAGGCTGAAGAGAGACGAGGAAAATGCCCCAGGGGCCATATCGCTGCATCCAGCCTGCAAACCTGTCATATCCCGGTGTGCTTTCAGCGAGTGCGATCCTCTTTCCCCAGTAGCCAGCATAATAACCAGTTATTTCGCCCAGGGCACCGGCTACGCTGGCTACCAAAACTACCAAAACAAGGTTACAATTACAGGACTCTATTGCCCACATCATAGTGGAAATGTGGAATACCACCGGAACAAAGATGAACGCGTTACATACCAGGGTGACTCCAAAAACAATCAAATAAGCTATTGGGGCAAATCCTTCTACCGGGATATTAAAATAAGTCATTAAGTATTGGAGCAAAAAGTAGAAGCCGAAACTGATACCAGCGAGGACGACAAGGTAAAGTACCATCTTAAGCCATCTTTTCTGCTTCAGCCGTTCCATTGCCATCAAATTATTTTACCCTTCGGGTCTTCGGGCCTGTAGCTATGCCCCGATTCTATAGGTGTGGGAAAAGAGAATGCTAAGTAGCACTCCAATCCTTGTTTTTTCAGCCGTGAAAATAGCTCACCGGCTTCTTCCTTCCCTGAGAAGAGAGTAAAAAGACACGGTCCGGAGCCCGCGAGATAAACTCCCGGGGCTCCGGCTTCTTCTAGAGCCTTCCGATATTTGTCCAGCCCGGGGAAGAAATCAAAGGTCACCTTTTCAAAGACATTGAACATAAGACCAGGGTCGATCGCTTTCCCTTGCCTCAAGGATGACAAGGCTGCCTGAACAAACTGGCCTTCCGTGAAATCAGCAACGCGTAAATTCTTATACATTTGCTTTGTTTTCCCCGAGATTTTGGGTAATGGCGGCACTAGCAACACAAAACAGATTGAAGGCAAGGATGGCAGCGAGGTCACCTTTTCGCCCCTCCCCTCTATCANAGCCGTACCTTTATGGATAAAGAA
>JGI2172J19969_10001298_pt1 | contig 11477 bp, 4 predicted proteins | sample DeeMarSWOR230_32_FD_19969 | JGI IMG/M metagenome (IMG submission 19969)
GGATCGTATGCATGGGTAAGCGTCAGGAGAATGAGAAGCGTTGATGAGTTCCACTCCAGCGCGAACGAGGTCTGACAAGATAGGTCTCGAAAATTCACAGCTTCTTGCCTTTTAGTCCGAGAGACATATCCAGAAAGGGATTATTTGTGCTAACAGCAATTTTTATTCACTCTTACCTTGCATTGTCCAGGAACAAAGAGGCATGAGCCGAAGAGCCCAAATTATCTTGGCTTATATAGTCTGCCCTGCAGGAAAGCATCCTTGTTGATAGATTACACATCGAAAAGTGTAGTCATAAGTGTAGCAGAGCATTTGCCGAGATGAATGACACAGGAATGATTTTTTACAAACCTTTTAATTTCAAAGATTTGGGGAAATCGGGGTGATAGGATTCGAACCTACGGCCTCCTGCTCCCAAAGCAGGCGCTACGCCCATAAGTACTTGCCCTTCACACTTTTATGTGCGTTATTTCGGCGAAAATACAGATTATATACTGGTTACATACTGCCTGCAGACTTGAGGCATAGTGGGAACCTAAACAAAACTGACGCCGAAATAACGCACAAGGCAAGATACATCAGACTCAATTAAAAGGGGCTCTGACAAAATTGTACCAATAGTGTGAGTACTTTCGCCTTTTTATCTTTGGATAAAGCTATGTTATTCTCCATTAAGAATTTCCCCTTTTTCGTTGAAAAGGTTCAAAAATCTACGTTTTGTGAACTTTTTGTAATCCTAACAACTATCAGGCATAGTCGTCCCACTTGATTTGGACTTTGCTGCTTTGAGATTCATCCATCAATTTTACAAATTTCTCAAATAGAAAATTTGAATCATGCGGACCAGGTGAGGCCTCTGGATGGTATTGAACACAAAAAGCAGGGATTCTCTTGCAGCGAAATCCCTCGAGGGTTTGGTCGTTGAGATTCATGTGTGTTAGCTCTACATCCTTATCGTTGAGCGAGCTAATATCTATACAAAAGCCGTGGTTTTGACTGGTTATTTCAATTTTACGTGTTTGAAGATTCATAACAGGATGATTGGCACCGTGGTGGCCGAACTTAAGCTTAAATCTTCTTGCCCCCAAGGCCAAGCCGAGTAATTGATGGCCGAGGCAGATGCCGAAAATAGGCACTTTACCGAGTATTTTTTTTATTTCATTAATGGCATAATCAACGCCACTGGGGTCTCCCGGACCATTGCTTAAGAAAACGCCATCGGGTTTCCTGGACAGTATATCTTTAGCTGATGTTTTAGCCGGTACAATCCATACATCACAGCCATGCGAGCGAAGCAATCGCAAAATATTAAGCTTAATACCAAAATCAAAAGCAACAACTTTATATTTAACCGGTGCTTTTTTCTCCTGGCCGGTCAATATATCTATTACACCTTTATCCCAGCGATATGGTTTTTTTACCGTTACGTCTTTGACTATATCGCGGTCAATAAGGCCAGGATATTTATTTAGTTTTTCTTTCAATTTTGAAATGCTCAGTCCATCTGACGAGATAATACCCCTCATGGCACCTTCTGTTCGGATGTGCTTTACAAGCGCTCTGGTGTCAATACCCTCCAGGCCGACAACATTGTTGGCCTTTAGATAGTCGCTCAGCGAATTTTTGTTTCGCCAGTTGCTGGGGTAATTGCAGTTTTCCTTCACAATAAAACCCTTAGCGAAAACTTTTTTGGATTCGATATCCGCTTTATTAGTTCCGTAATTACCGATCAAAGGATAGGTCATGGTAATTATCTGCTCGTGGTAGGATGGGTCAGTCAATATCTCCTGATAACCAGTCATGGCCGTATTAAAAACAACTTCACCGCACTTGGTACCTTTAGCACCAAAGGATTTGCCCTCAAAAACGGTGCCATCTTCAAGTAATAAAATAGCTTTCACTGGTGGACTCCTATCGATAGTAAGACTGTATAGGTTTGACACCGACCTTCTTGGCTTTTAGTGCTTCAATTGCCATAATCGTGGCCTCTACACCCCTGATGGTAGTCACGTAGGGGATCTGTTTTTCAATAGCATTTCTTCTTATCGGAAATGANTCCCGAATCGATTGCTTGCCGATAGTCGTATTTATGATCAGGTCTATTTTNNNGTTTATGATATAATCCACTATGTTGGGCCGGCCTTCGGTCATCTTTAGGGCAAACTCCGCCGGAATATTGTTGTTGATGAACTCAATGCAGGTGCCTTTAGTGGCAATGATCTTAAAACCAAGATTATGAAACCTGCGTGCAATCTCCACAGCCTTGGCTTTGTCACTGTCTTTGACGCTGAAAAGGACATTGCCGGAAATCGGCAGATTATTTCCTGCTGCTATTTGTGATTTTGCAAAGGCAATTCCAAAATCATCCGATATTCCCATAACTTCACCGGTTGAAAGCATCTCCGGGCCCAGTAGTGTGTCTATCTTAGGGAATTTAATAAACGGAAATACTGCCTCCTTAACGGTAAAATAACTGCGTCGTACTTCCTTTGTGAATTTCAATTCGTCCAAGGTTATTCCGGTCATTACCTTGGCTGCAAGCTTGGCAAGCGGCACGCCGATTGATTTACTAACAAAAGGTATAGTTCGAGAGGCACGGGGATTTACTTCAAGGATAAAAATCTGACTATTCTTGATTGCCATTTGCACATTAATGAGACCCTTCACTTTTAATTCCAGAGCCAATAGTTTTGTTTGTCTTTTAACCTCTTGGAGAATCGTTCTGTCAATCGAAACTGGTGGTAGAGCACAGGCACTATCACCAGAGTGCACACCTGCCTCTTCAATATGCTCCATTATTCCCCCTATGACAACTGTCTTGCCATCACTAATGGCATCGACATCTAATTCGATAGCATCGTTAAGAAATTTATCAATCAAGATAGGATGTTCGCCTGAAGCTTCAAATGCCTCTTCCACACAGGCTTTTAACTCTTGCTCGTCATAGATAATTTGCATTGCCCTGCCGCCGAGCACAAACGAAGGGCGAATTAACAGCGGATAGCCGAGTTTGTTAACAATTTTTAGAGTTTGCGAATATGTCATAGCCGTACCGCTGGCAGGCTGGCGAAGTTTGAGTTTTTTGACCAGCCTACTGAAATGTCTGCGGTCTTCGGCATATTCGATGCTCTGTGGCGAGGTGCCGATTACCTTTACTCCAGCTTTTTCCAGAGGCACCGCCAATTTCAATGGTGTCTGGCCACCAAATTGCACAATCACGCCATCGGGATTTTCCTTTTCCACGATAGAAATTACGTCCTCAAAAGTAAGCGGCTCAAAGTAAAGTCGGTCTGATGTATCGTAGTCAGTGCTTACGGTTTCCGGATTGCAGTTTACCATTATTGATTCTATACCGATTTCTCGCAGTGCAGACGCTGCGTGACAACAGCAGTAATCAAATTCAATACCCTGGCCTATTCGGTTTGGCCCGCCGCCGAGAATGATAACTTTTCGCCTGTCGGTTGGATTGGCTTCACACTCTGCCTCAAAGGTAGAATAAAAATAAGGCGTCATTGCCTCGAATTCGGCACCACAGGTATCAACGGTTTTGTAAACTGCGTTTACACCAAGGTCCTGGCGGTGCTCGCGTAGCTTTGACTCTTCTGTTTTCAAAATAGATGCTAAGTATTTATCACTGAAACCTTGTTCCTTGATCTCCCGTATATCGCTGCTTCTTAGCTTTGCTAAACCGTTCGACTTTATCTTTTCCTCAAATCTGATAATATCCTTTATATTGTTTAGGAACCAAGGATCGATTTTGGTAAGCTCAAAGATTACATCGGTGGAAAGTTTTCTTCTGAAGGCTTCGGCGACATACCATATTTTGTCCCAGCAGTTTGTACGCAGCTTCTCCTTGAGCTTAACCAGCGAAAGGTCACCATCGATATGCTTTTTGTCAAGAGAATAACGATCAATCTCAAGTGACCGTATGGCCTTTTGCATGGCCTCCTTAAAAGTCCTGCCTATAGCCATAGCTTCGCCAATCGACTTCATTTGCACGGTCAATTCAGAATCGGTGCCGGGAAATTTTTCAAATGTAAATCTTGGCCATTTTACTACACAGTAATCGATAGTAGGCTCAAAGCAAGCAGGTGTTTTCTTGGTAATGTCGTTTGGAATCTCATCAAGGCTATAACCGACTGCAAGTAGGGAAGCGATTTTAGCGATAGGAAAACCGGTGGCTTTAGAAGCAAGCGCTGAACTTCGAGAGACCCTGGGATTCATTTCAATCACGTAGAGCTTACCGTTTTCGGGATTGACAGCAAATTGAATGTTGGAACCGCCAGTTTCTACACCGATAGCCCGCATAATCTTAATCGCAGCATCACGCATTATCTGATACTCTTTGTCAGTGAGAGTCTGGGCCGGTGCAATGGTGATACTGTCACCGGTGTGGATACCCATTGGGTCAAGGTTTTCAATAGAGCAGACAATAACAACATTATCTCTTTTATCTCTCATTACCTCCAGTTCGTATTCTTTCCAACCGACGACGGATTCTTCGACCAAGACCTGACTGACAGGACTTAGATTTAGTCCCCAATGAATGTAGCGCTCGAACTCTTCGGCGTTGTAGGCAACGTTTCCGCCTGTGCCACCTAATGTATATGAAGGGCGGATAATGGTAGGAAAACCAACATATTCGATGATTTTCCGCGCCTCCTGCCATGAATGGGCATAGCTACTTCTGGGTACCTGCAGACCTGAGTCCTCAATGATTTTCTTGAAACGGTCTCTTTCCTCGGCTTTTTTGATAGTTGGAAGTTTTGCCCCGATGAGGCGTACGTTATATTTTTTCAATATACCTCTTTCGGCTACTGCGACGGCAGTATTAAGGGCTGTTTGCCCACCCAGCGTCGGCAGGAGACTATCAGGCTTCTCGGCGCGAATAATCTTTTCGACGATTTCAGGCGTAATCGGCTCGATGTATGTTCTGTGCGCCAGTTCGGGGTCGGTCATTATAGTAGCGGGATTGCTGTTGACCAGGATGACCTTGAAACCTTCCTTTTTGAGAACTTTACAGGCCTGTGTGCCGGAATAGTCAAACTCACAAGCCTGGCCAATGACAATCGGCCCAGAACCAATGATTAATATCTTGTGGATGTCCTTTCGCTTCGGCATAAGCTACCTGACTTTTAACTAACTTTCGATAAGCCACCGGTTAATTGCCGCAGCAGCCTCACGGCCGCTATTAATAGCATGGACCACGAGTGAAGCTCCATCTATTGTGTCGCCGGCAGCGAATACCCACGGCTCGCTGGTTTGATAGTTGTTCACAGCTACATTGCCTTGCTCATCAAGCTGTAATCCCAGCTGCTTTATAAGTCCATCATACACAACATGCTCAAAGCCAAGAGCCAAAATCACCAAGTCAGCCACAAGAACGAAATCAGTCCCTGCCAACTCCTTTGTTTTCCACCTGCTGGATTGGTTAATCCATTCAACTCTGCAGCACTCCAACCGGCTGACGCGAATCTCGACTCCTGAAAACTTCTTAGTCATAACGCTCCACATACGCTCACAGCCCTCCTGGTGCGAGGAAGACGTTCTCATTACTCGCGGCCACATAGGCCAGGGAGTATCGGGCGGTCGAGTATCCGGTGGTTTCGGCAGTATTTCCAGCTGATAGATTTGCTTGGCTCCTTGCCGGCGGGCAGTTCCTACGCAGTCGCTGCCGGTATCACCGCCACCTATTACAACTACGACTTTGTCTTTGGCCGTAACAAAAGCGTATTCATCTATTGCCTCACCAGAGCAACTCTTATTCTGTGATGATAAGTATTCCATTGCAGCCAAAATGTTTTCATACCCTCTACCGGGTATATTAAGGTCCCGTGGTTGACCTGCCCCCATCGCCAGGCAGACACAATCGAACATTTTTTGCAGATAGCGGGTTGAGATGTCCTCTCCTACACTGACACCGGTCTGAAACTCGACACCCTCAGCCTTAAGCTGTTCCAGCCTGCGGTCGATAATGCGTTTTTCGAGCTTGAAGTCTGGGATGCCGTAACGCAACAGGCCACCCACCCGCTCATCTTTCTCAAAAACGACTACATCATGTCCGGCCCGTGCCAGTTGTTGTGCAGCCGCAAGACCCGCCGGACCGGAGCCTATTACAGCAACACGCTTGCCTGTCTTATGCAGGGCCGGTATCGGCTTTATCCAGCCTTGCTCGAAACCGCGTTCGACTATTTGCATCTCTATGTGTCTTATCAATACAGGTTCGTCATTTATAGAAAGCGTACACGCTGCCTCACAGGGCGCCGGGCACACCCGGCCGGTAATTTCAGGAAAGTTGTTCGTAAAGTGCAGAAGCCGGCAAGCCTGCTCCCATTTTCCCTTATATACCAGCTCGTTTAGCTCCGGTATGCAGTTGTTGAGCGGACAGCCGGTACCGTGACAAAAAGGTATTCCGCAATCCATGCACCTTGCGCTCTGCTGATAAATCTGCTCGGGTGTAAGGGGCAGGTCGAGCTCGGCAAAATCGTGCACTCTTTCCTCAATTGGCCGATGTCCAACCTCCTGACGCTTATATTTTAGGAAACCTTTTACCTGGCCCATGAAAATACCTCCTCGGTTGCCGGGATAGTTTCAGTGTCCCGCTGCTGGGCGGCACGCATCTTTTGCAATGCCTTGCGGTAATCTATGGGTACAACTTTCACAAACTTGCCGACCATATCCGGCCAAGCATCCAGGATGTGTTGTGCACGTTTGCTATTAGTATATATGAGATGCTGCCGAATTAAATTGTTCAACAGGTCTTTGTCTTCTTCTTTCCAGACACTTTCCAACTCTACCATGTCAAGATTACACAGGGTATCAAACAACTGCGCTTCATCGAGCACGTAAGTGAGACCGCCGCTCATACCGGCTGCAAAATTACACCCTGTCTTTCCGAGCACAACGACCAATCCACCCGTCATATACTCACAGCCATGGTCACCGAGGCCTTCAACAACGGCGGTTGCTCCACTATTTCGTACGCAGAATCTCTCGCCCGCCATTCCGTTAATAAAAACCTGTCCGGATGTAGCTCCGTAAAGCACAGTATTACCCACAATGATATTTTCATGGGGCATAAACGGCGAACCTTCCGGCGTTTTGACAATAATCCGTCCGCCTGAAAGACCCTTGCCCAGATAGTCATTACTATCTCCGAGAAGCTTCAACGTTACACCGGGTGCTAAGAATGCCCCGAAACTCTGCCCGGCGGAGCCGGACAAGACGATTTCCAAGGTGTCGTCGGGCAGACCTTTCGGGCCATATTTTTTTACTATTTTATTGCTCAAAATCGCTCCAACCGTCCGGTCTATATTTCGGATTGTCATCTCAATAACAGTATGCTCGGCTCGCACGATTGCCGGTTTGGCTTGCTCAATTATCCGCCAATCGAGGTGGTCATCGAGTTTGTCCGCCTTTGAATTCACCGACCTTAATGCTTTTTGGCCCGAGACATCGGGTTGATAAAAGACCATAGAGAAATCCAGGCCCTTTGCCTTCCAGTGATTAATTGCCGTTTTGGTTTGCAATTTGTCAACTCTGCCAATCATATCCTCAAATTTCTTAAAGCCGAGTTGTGACATGATTTGGCGCACTTCCTCAGCTACAAAATACATGAATCTTTCAACATATTCGGGTTTCCCCGCAAATCTTTTTCGCAATTCAGGGTCCTGTGTACCGATTCCGAAGGGACAGGCCCCCTCGTGACATTTGCGTAACAAGGTGCATCCAAGCGTCACCAGGGCGGATGTGCCGAAGCCGAATCTTTGGGCCCCAAGTAAAGCCGCAACAACAACATCTCTTCCTGTTCTAAGCTGGCCATCAGTCTGAACTCGGATTCGGTCTCTCAGGTTGTTCATCACCAGGACCTGCTGTGTCTCAGCCAAACCGAGCTCCCAGGGGCAGCCCGTGTGTTTTATTGAGGAGAGAGGACTTGCCCCGGTGCCGCCGTCATGGCCGCTGATAAGCACCTCATCCGCCTTACCTTTAGCAACCCCTGCGGCAATTGTGCCCACGCCCACCTCGGCCACGAGTTTAACCGATACTTTGACGCCCACGAGTTTAACCGATACTTTGACCCCCGGATTGCTGCACTTGAGGTCGTAGATTAGCTGTGCCAAGTCCTCAATCGAATATATATCATGATGTGGTGGAGGCGATATCAGCGTCACTCCCGGAGTCGAATGCCGAAGCCCGGCGATTTCTTCTGTAACCTTATGGCCCGGGAGCTGGCCTCCTTCACCGGGTTTCGCGCCCTGGGCTATTTTTATTTGAAGCTCTTTTGCATGAGCAAGGTAATTCAATGTGACGCCAAACCGTCCGCTGGCAACCTGCTTAATAGCACAGTTTTTCGAATCACCGTTGGATTCGAACTCATAACGGGTCGGGTCCTCACCACCTTCACCGGTGTTGCTCATCGCACCAATGCGATTCATGGCCACAGCAAGACACTCATGCGCTTCTTTACTTATTGAACCGTGGCTCATCGCACCGGTGCAAAATCTTTTGACTATTTCACAGGCGGGCTCGACCTGCTCAAGCGGAATTGCTTTGCCCTCAACAAATTCGAAAAGTCCCCGTAGAGTATATAACTTTTTCGCCTGTTGGTTTATTGCTTTGGCATAATCATCGTAAGCCTGCCGGTCTGTGTATGTGACAGCATGTTGCAGACTCGCTACGGTCGTGGGATTCCAAAGATGCTGCTCGCCGTTATTTCTGAAATGATACTCACCGCCAAAATCCAGTCCAAGCGCCCCGGCAGGGCGCTGCTGGAAAGCGGCCTGATGTCGAGATGCCGCTTCCTGAGCAATTTCTGCCAGGCCAATCCCGCCGATTCGTGAGCTTGTGCCTGTAAAGTACTCGGCTACAAAAGAACTATTCAGACCAATAGCTTCGAACAGTTGCGCCCCCGTGTAGCTTCGAAGGGTGGAGATGCCCATCTTGCTCATAGTTTTTAGGATACCTTTCTTGACGGCAGCTATATAATTATCCGCGATCTGGGTCGGGTCCATCTTCACGGGCAGGTCGTTCAGCCGGTGCAGCTCGTCAAGTAATTCGAATACCAAATATGGATTAACCGCATTAGCTCCGAATCCACATAAAAGGCAAAAATGCATAACCTCACGAGGCTCACCGCTTTCAATAATAAGACCAACCTCACCGCGAAGACCACGATTAAGCAGCCCATGATGAACGGCGGCGGTCGCTAAAAGCGATGGAATCGGAGCTCTTGTTTGCGACGCTTGCCTGTCACTGATTATTATTAGTGAAGCGCCTTTTTTGACGGCTTCTTCGGCAGAATCAACCAGGTTATTCAATGCGAGTCTTAAACTGTGGCTGATATCAGAGACGTTATAATCAAACACGGCCGAGATGCCGATGGTTTTAAGGTCTTTCCTTTTTACGGTTTGCAGTCGCAGAATATCTTCGTTGGCCAAAATCGGGTGAGGCAGTTTAAGCTGACGACAATGTTCAGGCGTCTCTTCGAGGATATTCAACTTTTTGCCTACGAAATTCATCAGGCTCATAACCAGACCTTCGCGCAGAGGGTCTATGGCAGGATTTGTCACCTGGGCAAACAGCTGTTTGAAATAGTTAAAGAGGAGCTTCGGTCTGTTGGAAAGAACCGCCAGAGGTGTATCATTTCCCATGGAACCTACCGGCTCCTGAGCGTTCAACGCCATTGGAAGTAAAATCATTTTCAGCATTTCGCGAGTATAACCAAACAGTCGAAGTTTGCGAGCCAGTGTTTCAGAGTCAGCTTGTGCCAGTTTAGGGGCATCGAACAAACCGCGGAGCTCTATTCTGTTTTCATCCAGCCATCTGCGATAAGGTTTTTGACGGGCGGTTTTACTTTTTATCTCGTTATCAGAAATTATTCGCCCCTCGAAAGTATCGACCAGGAACATATGCCCCGGCTGTAAGCGTCCCTTATGACGGATTTCATCGGGTGGAAACTGCACGACTCCTGCTTCACTGGCCATGATGACCAAACCGTTATTTGTTACAAGATAGCGGCATGGCCTTAGACCATTGCGGTCAAGTGTTCCGCCAACAATCCGGCCGTCGGTAAAGACCATGGCGGCTGGACCGTCCCAGGGTTCCATTATAGATGCGTGGTATTCGTAAAATGCACGTTTATCCGTACTTATATGATACTTCGGCCCAAAAGCCTCCGGAATCATCATCATCATCGAATGAGGCAGGCTCCTACCTGAGCGAACCAGTAACTCCAGCACACTGTCAAAACACGCCGAGTCACTCATTTCTGGCGTCAAGACTGGCAGCAAGTCGTCCATGTCATCACCGAAGACGTCGCTGGCCATAATCGTTTCGCGTGCCTGCATCCAATTACGGTTGCCGCTAAGAGTATTGATTTCACCGTTGTGAGCTATACAGTGAAACGGCTGGGCAAGCCGCCAGTTCGGAAACGTATTTGTGCTGTAACGCTGATGAACAATCGCAAGAGCCGATTTCAGACGTTCATCTGCAAGGTCCGGGTAATATGCAAACAACTGCCAGGCCATAAACATTCCCTTATAGCAGATTGTTCTACACGAAAGACTGGTTATATAGAAGTCCTGTGCCGTTTCGCCGAAATTCTCTCTGATGAGCCGTTCGGAGCGTTTGCGTGCCAAGTAAAGACTTCGTTCAAACATCTCATCTTCGAAACCAGACCCATCGACAAAAATTTGTCTGATACAAGGCTCAGCCGTCAGAGCTATTTGGCCAAGACAGTCATTGCACGTTGGTACATCCCGCCATCCAAGTGCCATCATCCCATAATAATCAAGGGCGGACTCCAGGACCTCGTCGCACTGCTGGCGAAGCTTAGCATCTTTTGAACCAAAAACCATACCAGCACCGTAATGTGCCGGTTTAGGTAGGCTAAAGCCCAGCTTTTCACATTCAGCACTGAAAAACTCGTGCGGAATCTGTATAAGAATACCAGCACCATCGCCGGTGGTCTCATCGGCTCCCGCTGCTCCGCGATGATGCAGATTTATAAGTATCTGCTTGCCATACTCGATAATCGAGTGGTCGCGCTTGCCGCAGATATTTACAACTGCACCGATTCCGCAAGCATCGTGTTCTCGCCGGCTTTCATACAAACCTTGATTTTTATAAGCATTTTGCATCTTTCTTTTTTAACTGTCATAATATAAATGGAACTCATAAGGATGCGGTCGAAGAGCAATAGGACCCAATTCTTCTTCGCGTTTCCACTTGATCCACATTTCCACAAGGTCGTCGGTGAATACCTTGCCGGCCGTCAGGAACTTGTGGTCATTTTCCAGGGCGTCAACCGCTTCAGCTAACGTGCCAGGGGTTTTTGGATATTGATCCAGCTCATCAGGTGTCATCTCGTAAATATCCCTGTCCAACGGCTCACCAGGATCAATCTTGTTTTGGATACCGTCTATGGCCGCCATAAGCATCGCCGTCCACGTCAGATAACCGTTGCAGGTCGGGTCGGG
>JGI2172J19969_10001304_pt1 | contig 11449 bp, 12 predicted proteins | sample DeeMarSWOR230_32_FD_19969 | JGI IMG/M metagenome (IMG submission 19969)
GGCCGCGGTCGACCGGGGTTTCATAGGCTGTATTTTCATCCTGGCACGTACTTTCTCATGTCTTCCAGTGTGGCCGAAGGGATGGGCAGGTCTTTCATTGTTACTAAACCCGGAGGCGCGTTGATTACTTTTGGGATGGAGTTGGCGATGATGGCCACGGTTCCCAGGTCGCCGTGGACGCACGGGGTGATTTTTTGGTGGATGTTTGGAACGCCTTTGATGGTGATCGAGTCATACTCTTCGGGTGCGCCTATGTAGGCCTGAAACTCGAGACTTATCGCTTCTTTTCCTCTTCTAACGCCTCCTGCACTTTGCTTTAAACCAGCCGCTTGCCCGGGCTTAACTTGGATTGCTTCGCTCTCCACGTGTTTCTCGGCTACGACTGGTTCAACCACGTCGATTTCGATTCTGTCTAGGTTCCATCCTATTGCGCTTGCTATCATGGATATTGATTGTTCAAGTCCGACGTGACCCGTTATGGCTTTGCTTTTCATCTTGGCCTTGAACTCTTTGAGTGAGAGGCCGGCTCCTATCTTCTTCTGGAAGGGGACTCTCCGTGTGCCTGCGTTCATGACTCTCTTGACTTCGATTTTGTCTATTTTTTGACAGACGCCTGTTAGGGTGATGACTAAGGTGTCCATGAGGAAGCCTGGGTTTATGCCCGTGCCTAAGACGGTGGCTCCGTGCTCTTCTGCAAGATCATGGAGTTTTTTGGTCATGTTGGGGTCTGACGTGTAGGGGTAGGAGAGTTCCTCGCAGGTGGAGACTACGTTGAGTCCGTGTTTCACTGCCTTGGCTATCTGGGGGTATGTCTGTTGGAGAAACGAGGAGGTTGCGTGAACGACTACGTCGGCTTTGACCTGTGAGAAGACGTGGTCAGGATTGTCCGACACCGTGATGCCTAGTTGCTTGCCAACGCCCAGGACTTCACCTAAGTCTTTTCTAACTTTGTCTTCAGCGACGTCGATGGCACCAACGATTTCCACACCCTCCTTCTGTAGCAGAAATTTGGCTATGCGGCTGCCGACAGCCCCAACGCCGTACAAGATTAGTCCAATCTTTTCCATGTTACAGTTCTTCCTGTTGTTTATGTTACCTGATATGCCTCTTCAAGATGTAAAGCTTTACTCGTTGTCTATGTATGTTGAAAACACAGCGGAATTTTTCGCGCGCGCCTCTAAGAGCGTAGCAACATTTTTCTGAATCTTGATAACAAGTTACTGATGAGCGTCATAGTAGTAGAGACTGAGGGAAGATGAAAGCTGGGTCGAAGACCTACCTATTCTTAGGAATTGCAGGCGGGTTCGTTTCCATAATGAACCTTGCTAAGTTGTCAAGCGGTCAAGGCAACCTAATTGACGTATTAGCCCTAGTTTTCTTCATAATTCTTTCCGCTGAGGGCTTTGTCTCATACCTTAGACTGAAAGGAAAAACCGAATTTCACCTCATATCTTGAGTCCGGAACCAACTTGTGTGCGTGCATTATGCGAAGAAAAATGTTGATTCTCGTCAGGCTGTAGGGTTTTGCGCGTAGGGCCTTGCAGATTTGATTTNGCAATACTAACACGTGCTATTCATAGAACGATTCTGAACTTACACTGTTTATCTCCTTTGACGATAGATTCTTCCATTCCAACTTCCACTGGTCGTCCCAAGGCTCCTTCGAACAGCGCTTTCGCCCATCCTCTAGAGCAGTTGCAGTATGTTGCTGATAGCCTTCCTCGGGGGATCTTGTTCACGTGCGAACAGTAGCATTTTGGGTAGATAATATAGACCTTGTCTCCTTCTCTATGTAGATTCTTGTAGACCTGCCCAAGGTTGTCCAAGAACTCATCAATGTTCTTTGATTTCTCGTAGAGGCTTCTAGCCTTCTTGATGAAGCTCTCTGATTGGCATTGTCGGCCACACTGTTCCAATAGTTTGACGCGAGTTTCCTCATCAGCATACTCATCCAGCCCAGCTATCAGCTGGGTAATCCATCTTTCCATTCGTTTGCCCATCTAAAACACTCCGGTGTTGCGAACAACATGCCATAGGGTTAGTAGGTTTTATATCTAGTTTCGCTTCTATCCTCACCGCTCACACATGTGGGCACGTTGAAGAATGGGGTCTACGATAGCCCTCACAAGCTCATAGAAGCAGTGTGGGAAGACTAGCGCACGTGTTTGCGATATTGCTCAATCCCGATTAACTTGCGTTCAGGTCGAATTAGTAGATAGTAGTCAAAGACTTTCTTCATTCGCTTTGGAGCCAGCTCGGTGGTGAAGATCTTATACATCTTGATAATCTGTGGCTGGATACGGAGGAGGTCTGTCAAGGTTACTAAGCCAACAAGGGTTCCATTCTCCACTAGAGGCAGTTTTTTGACTTTTCTCTGAAACATAAGCCTCGCAACTTCCTCTAGTTCCATGTCAGGGTCTCCAGTTACGAGTGGTCTCGACATTACCTGCCTAACCTTGATCCTTTTCAGCTCTTCGGACTCGGCTAGAACTCTCTTCAAAAAGTCTCGTTCTGTAACAATCCCGACGGGCGCTCCATTTTTCATCACAACTAGACAACCTATCTCATGTTTGTTCATCAACTTCACCGCTTCCGTCAACGAAGCGTCCGCTTCAACGGTCAATACCTTGTCAACCATTACATTCCGAACTTCAAGCGACATAGCCAATCACTCGTCTCAAATCGAAGCGCCGCACGATACTGCTGATTTGCGGGAACACGTTCGATTCTGACACAAATGTTTCATTTTGTATGAAAAAGGATTATGAACCGAAAATTAATACTAGCAATACAGATTTGCCAATAAACGCTGCTGGCGCTGGGCACGCAGTTGCTGCTTAGAATACTGATTTCTGCTTCACAACTGCTAAAAACCGTTGGATCGAGCTTCCTGTTGGGAGGTGAAGAAACCCATGGCTGATTACGTTGATAAAGGGCTGGAACGGATGGGGATCACAATCTCGAAGCCCATGCTAGCGGTCATATGCATCATCTTCGGAGTAGTGGTCATCGTTCTGCCAAACCTTCTCGTGTGGATTGTGGGGTTGTTTCTGATGGTTCAAGGAATACTCTTGCTGACCGACTTGTTAGAGGTGGGAAGTCGAGGGACTTCAACAACCGCGCCTATAGGTGTCTACTGCACACACTGTGGAACAGGAAACATAGAGGAAGCGGTGTACTGCAAGAGCTGCGGCAAAACGCTTGGACAATTGAAGAAGCAAAGAGCACAGCCAAAGCCGAAGAGCACGCAGACATAAATGCGCTTACAGCCAAACGTAAGATGCGCGCATTGGTTGACTTATCCGTTAGCCTACCTTGGGTTGATTGGATTAAATTTTAATCCAACCAACCATTTGACTAAGCTGACGCTGAAGAAAGCAGTTGAGAATGATCAATAGCAAAAGTAATTTAAGCCAAGGACAAGAAAAATCAATTTTCGTTTTAATTTGCAGGGAGGTGAAGGATTTTGGAAGATTGGAAGATGAAGATTGCAGCGCTGTGGATAGTCTTGGAATGTGGTCTGTTTGCGGTGCCTCTGGTGGAACAGCATATACCAGGTTATATGGATGAAATCACTGCGCTAACAACACCCGAAGCGATGATGCTATTAGCAATTATAGCGATGATTCCGCCACTCATGGCTTTCCTATCCTTGACCTTGAAGGATTCGATTAATCGCTGGGTCAACATCATCGTGAGCATGTTCTTTGTAGTTACGATGCCAATTAGTGTTGTTGACTTTCCAACTGCCTATTTGCCTTCTATAATAATAATTGGAATTGTAGAAGTTGTGGCGGAAGCATTGATTATCTGGTATGCATGGAAGTCTAAACCGAAAGCATGAGTCTCAACTAACGAAGCCTTGAACGTTTTTTTGTTTTTTTCTGTTCTAGTTTTCTGCATGCACAGGCGTGACTGACTGTGACTGAGTGAGTGTGACTGACCACACGCGCGCGGGCGTACGGGTACACACGCGTACGTGGGTACGTGGGTACGTGAGCGTGGTTGGGTTGGGTTGGGATTAAATTTTAACCCCCAAACCCAAAGTTAAAATTTAATGCGCGCGCACCTTTTCCACGTGAATTCCATCTTATCTGAGTTAGATATATTACCCTAGTAGCATTATAGACTTGCCATGCATGCGAAGGAGAAACTAGACGAGGAGCTTCTTAACGGAATTTTGCGAGAGGAAATGCGAAAATGAAGTGTCCTAGATGTGAATCAGAAATGAGGGAAAAGAGGCAAAAAGGTCACAGAAGGTCATTCTTTGAATGTCCAAATTGCCACTACAATTTGACCAAAATGAGGTAATTGTCAAGTTCTAGCCCATTCTGCATGCATGTGGAGTAGTTTCTTCCATAAGCGCGCGCTAAGGTTTCTTGATAAAACGACTTGTTCTGAGGTCTCGATGCCGAACTTGAGGTTTACCTCATTTTTGTCTGTGTGTGGGGCTCAATTTTTGGATCAGCTGCGGGTATGTGTACTCTTATATTCAAAGGAGAGAACGATTGATGAGGTGAGACAGTTGCCTGATCTGAAGAATGATCTGGAGCAATTCGCTATGAATCTTGGCGCCTATGCGATGCGGGTTGCAGACCCGAAAGGCTTTGAAAACGCCCTCCTCGGCTGTCACCCGAAGAACGTTTTGAGAAACTGTAATTCAGTAATTGTTTTCGGCGTTTACGTGGGACTTGACTATTACCGCTCCATCCAACTGGAAAACAAGACTATTGGCGACAACAGAATCCTGCACATTCTCCGCGACTGGGCACAATACAGGATACTTGAGTTTCTTCAAGAAGGAGGGTACCCTGCTGTTGTCCCAATAGGTGTGTCTGACCGCGAAAGGCTGATCCATCGCTTATCCCTAAAGCTCGCCGCGCACGAGGCTGGCCTCGGTGTTTACGGACGATGCGGAATCATAATAACGCCCGAATATGGCCCTAGAGCCAACTTTGGAGCCGTCCTCACAGCGGCGAAGCTTGCACCGGATGGAAAATTGACCAACTTCACTCCCTGTCTGGATTGCCACGTATGCGTCGATGTGTGTCCACCAAAAGCTATTAGCGCAGATCGTAATCCGCCAGAAGGCTACAACCGAGACAGATGCGTCAACTTCGTTCTAAAACTACGAGAGAGAACCAGTGACAAGCGATTTCTCTGCGGATACTGCTACGACAATTGCCCGGTTGGGAAAACAGATAGACCAGGGTTCAAGTTGTCAAAGTACAGAAGCCTATTAGATTTGCCCGTTCAAGAGAGAGAACGTCTAATCAGTGTTTGCGTGCCTGAAGTTGCTACCTGATGCTTGGACGCCTAGTCATTCAAGCCCTCATGAACTTGCCAATCTATATTCTCTATTCATAAGTGTTTTTTGCGGAGAGACAACATCTATGCCTCATCTAGCAATGAGGTTTAGGAATGACGATCGAAAGTGTCGCTTTGGAAGAAAGAAGTAGGTTCATAACTAAGAAAAGGGTTCCGACAGGTGTAGAGGGCCTTGACGAAATGTTGGGTGGAGGTTTACCATCTGGACGTTGCATACTTGTCTGCGGTGGACCAGGGTCAGGGAAAACAATCTTCGGAGTTCAGTTTCTGTACAACGGTGCAGTTGAGTATGGTGAAACGGGTTTGTACGTCTCCCTTGATGAAAGCCCAAGCCATCTCAGGGAGGATGTGAGTGGTTTTGGTTGGGATATTGAAAGACTGGAAAGAGACGGAAAACTTGTAATTGTGGACGCTTCTCCTATTCGAACTATTCCTGGACGGGTTGAGATCGGGAAGCTTAGCATTGGAAAACGGGATTTCAAAATGCTCAGTCTAATTGAAAGCGTGAAGTCCAGAGTTCAAGAGATTGGAGCGAAACGTATCGTTATTGACTCGATTTCCAGTCTGATACTTCAATATCCAGATGATTCCGAGAGGCGGACCGCAATTCTGGACTTGTTTGAAAGCCTTACAGAACTGGGTACTACCTGTCTAATAATGACTGAACTGCGAGCAACGGCTCTTGAAAGACAAATAGAGGCTGAAGAGTTCCTGTCACATGGAGTCATAGTCTTCCACACCTTCAACGAAGGCGGAAGGTTGATCAGGTCTATCCAGATTGAAAAGATGCGAGGAATTCCTCACGACCAAGAACTTCGGCCGTATAGAATACACAAAGATGGCATTGAAATCTTTGCAAAAGAAAGCACATTGACCAGCACCTAAAATATTAACTCTCTTCTTGACTTTTTCCGCTTTTTTCTCGTCTTCCAGAAGGAAAGAAAGATATTCCTTTGTTAGACCCTATCTTGAAAGATATCCATCCATGAGCGGCCCTTCGTCCCCTTAGTTTTCCGATACGTATTCTTCTCAAAGTTTTCCCCTTTTCTTCGTGGACATCCAACTCTATGATACAGTCGACTATTTCCTCCAACCTCTTCAAGAGGTCTGACGGAATCGTTCCTTTGCCAACGGTGAAGAAGAAGGCGCTGTTATCGCTCTTTATTCTCGCGCTACGGTCTTGCAGGAATTCTGTGACTTTTGAAGCATCAAGACGGGCGAAGAGGGGCGCTGTGGAGTCGAGGAACACTCTTGGCGATTTATGTTTCACTTCACCCATAGTGGTGGAAATTGCGATACCAAGATCTGATAATGCGAAAGGTCGCTCAACGTTATGTTTCTCCTCGCTGCTTAGGCTTGCAATCGGAGAATAGCAGTCAACCAGTATGAAAGCTCCCTCTTGTTCATATGTTAACGTCTCCCAACCAAAGTTTTTCATGTTTTGTCGCACTTCAGAGGGAAAGACGTCATAGGTAAGGTAAACGCACGATCTCCCTTTAGTGAGGTAGTCATAGGCGATTTGCTGACATAGCACGCTTTTTCCGGAACCCGCACCGCCTATAATCATTACAGAGTAGGCATCTGGAATGCCTCCAGCAGCCATCTCGTTAAAGAATTCAAAGCCCAGACCTTCCTCTTTCTTCTTCCGCACAATTCCTACGACTACGAAACCTAAGACCCCCAACAGGATTGGAATGAGATACGGGAGTGTAAGGCTCCAGTCGAAGGGCGATGGGACACCTTGACTTCTTACTCTCACATTATCGAAGGTGACTGCGTTATCATCAGTATCCGTTTCTCCTGCAACTCTACTGGTCTCAACCCTTATCGAGTAGCTTACGTCCGGTGTCACGTCCGTTGTGTCCCAACTGAATCTCAAAGTTGTGTCTGTTCCTGGTTCCAGATCAGTCACGGTTTGGGTTCCGATGGTAGTGCTATCATAATAGAGAGTGACGTTGAAGGTTTCGTTGGCAGTTCCCTCGTTTCTAACGACTACAGAAATGTTGAGGGTTTGTCCAACGTACACTTCAGTTGCTGAAACAATAACATCTACTATAGCAACGTCAACGCTATGAACTCTGAAGATCAGCGTTGAGGAGTTGTAGAAATTGTCATTGTCGGTGATGTTGAGAATTACCGAGTAGTTTCCAAAAGTCTTGTACGTGTGTGTTACGGTTGGACTCGTTGTAGCTGTGATGTTGCCATCGCCGAAGTTCCACGTATAGCTTAGAATGGTTCCGTCCAAATCATAGCTATCTGATGCATTGAAAATTGTTGTCTCGCCGGCTATCGGTCGTTGAGGTACAATTACAAACGAAGCGACTGGGGCACGATTTAGAACAGCTTTAACATCTGTCGCCGTTGCTGAAGCTCCATCATTGTCAGTAACTGTGAGCTTAACCACATAGTTGCCATCTTCAACGTAAGCATGACTAATAGTTATGCCTGTGGCGTTTGTTCCATCGCCGAAATCCCAGAAATAGCTTACGATTTGTCCATCGAGATCATAGCTGGCTGTGGCGTTAAAGGTTACGTATTCGCCTGTAAGTGATGTTGTCGGTGAATACGTGAAGGTGGCGTTTGGAGGAGTTTTCACAGCTACGTAAATGTACTGGTTTTCCCATATTGTCCACAATTCTCCCAAACTTGTTACTATTGAAGTCACTGTGAAGTTGTGAATGCCTGGAACGTACGGAGCTGTAACGTTAAACTCTATGTAGTTCTGAGCCATAGACTGATTCGCAGAATAACGCAAGACATCACGATCCAAATCCCATTTAAGTCTGTTCTTGCCGTCGACGGAATCGAAAGTTACAGTCTCACCGTAGGGGTTGTATGCAGAACCCGGCGCATACCCCCAACCGTATGGAAACGTCACATTCACAGTCGCGTAATCTATACCATTAGTGTTTCTTGATGAAGTCACAGGTATTAGTCTAACTCTAGTTGATAGATCAGAAATGACTGACCTGTCTTCGTTGAATAACCATTCGGGGTTTGGATGTTTTTGCTGTTCATCGCTTGGATCTGTTGTTAAGTTGAAATCAGCTCTAAAGACGGTGCTATCTGTTTTGTCGTGTCCACTATGCGACGAATAGAATGGCGAGGATATCCATTGACTGCCTACGCATGCTTCCACATAGTATATCAACCCGATATCGTTGACGTTTCGAGAATTTGTCGGCACCTCAATCCAAGTTACAATGACTTCTTTAGCTGGCACTGTTATGAAGATTGTTCCATTAGCGTACTCCCAAATCGTAGTGTCGCCATTTACGGAAACCCATACGGTTGGCAGATTCGAAAAATATCGTGAATCATAACATCGTGCGTTTCTCGTGGCGTCGATGAAATCCGCTCCAGCAGTAATTGCCCTGTACCACCATCTCAACCCAGTGACAGTCACGTTGCTGGCCGCAGGATTATAAAGCACGGCTTGATAAAACCACCCGCCCGGATCAACGTCATCCAACCTTGCAAAGCTTGAAGCCTCAGCAAAAACCAACAGATTGGCGTCGGGACCAGCATAAACCCCCTGAATAAAGGTCGATACGTGTAGCCCTAATGCACCTGCCAAAACGAGCAGTCCAAGTAGGGAAACTCGAGAGAAAGCTCTGGAAGACATCCCTTCAATCGGCCAGTTTGTTGTTTGATTGCTTCACTGAGCTGTTGGTCAAAGGGCACTAAAGAATTATGAACTGTCAATATGAACATTGGATACATGATGTTCGGATACGTCTCATTTTGATTGGATGAATGTACGCTCTTAATGTGGGAAAACTCTGGGCATCTATGCGCGCGCGTATGCGGCCGTCGGAGTAACTCTGAGATTTCATCCTGATAAGTCAACCTAATGCCTTCTCGTCATCCGGCCAAATAGAAATAATGCGAACAAAGATAAAAACCCAGTTGCGGAGGCTTGCGGAAAACGTACAAATGTTGGAGTTTCGGCTGTTAGTTTTTTTGTTACGCGTAAGTGTGTGGTTTGTGGGGAAGAAGCTCGTAGAGTTCTGTTCAGCAAGGCTATTGTTAAGATTCCCATTTGCTCTGAGACCTGCCTACGGAAGTACCGACGGAGCGTCAGGCAGACAAGACTCAAAAAAGCGAAAGCGGGTTGGACTAGCATCAAAGAGAGATTTGCGCGCACTCGGAAGGGGTTGCTAGGGTAGCCTTGTTCTGTTTTGAGTACAGGGTGTACTAATTGATGGCATTAAATAGTCCACCCAGTACAAGTGGATTGATGAACATAAATTTGGAAAGAGTGTTGATACTGCTTGTCATCGGAGTGTTCACTGCAACCTCCTTAAGCTCGCTAACCTCGCCTATTGCGCTGTTAACGACGGAAAAGGCGACGGAAATAAGCAAGAAAGCTGAACTTGTGAGAGATGGCATAGCCACATCTCGCTTCTACCAAGTTTCCGAAGTAACATACCACAATTCAACTTGGGTAGCGCTGATGAAAAAAGGACACAATAAAGAGATGTATGCGCGGGTTCCAGAAGGCCACGGCATATGGCAAGTGGTATGGGTCTTCACTGAATTCCCTATCTCAGGCTACACAGTCATTGTCACCGTGGACGCTGAAACAGGAAGAATCGCTCACGAGACTTTGGGAATCGGGTTTGGATGATTCCCTATCACCGAGGGAACCCACGTGCTAATTGAGTCAGCTTTCATCCTTCTCAGTTCGCTCCTAATGATTTACAGCGCTGCGCGCTACGTTAAACGGAGAATCAAAAGCATCCTCTACTTCACGGTATGCTTCGCGTTCTTGACTCTGTCAATAACACTTCTGCTGATTGACTCCTTGGCGTGGTTCCCAGCAACAATAACCATGCTAAGGCTTATCGAAATAACTGGTCTAGCTCTTTACACATGCTTCATTATAATCGCGATAATAGCTTTGAGAGAAATTCACGAAACTCGACTAAATCGAACCTAGAATGCGCGCGCAACGTACTCTGCCGATCGCGCTTTCGTCGTTTCTTTGTCCTTGTCCCAAAAAAAATTCGGACAAAGACACAAAAGCAAAGTTGGAAAGACGGATCGCCAAAAGTATAAACAGGCGCGCAAGGGTAGGAGGTGAACGGGTGAGCTTTTGACGAAGCGATGATAGCCAGCAACCTGCACTGGGAACAAACGTCGGTACGAGACCTTTACATTTGTAAACTTTATATCGGAGACAGAACCCTAAACTAAAGAGGGTTAGCCTCTTGCCGAAGTCTGAAACAACCTCCAAACAACTTTTAGACAGAATACTGGACGTTGAGAAGCTGAAGTACTGTTTTGACTGCGGCATATGCACCGCAAGCTGTCCAGTCGTGGAGCTAATCCCAGATCACTATCACCCAAGAATTCTTCTAGAAAGGCTTTCCCGCGATCTCGACGGCGTTGTAAAGGAGGCTCAACTCTGGCTTTGCGCCTGGTGCTACCGCTGTCACCGACGATGCCCCCAAGAGTTGAAAGTACCTGAAATCCTTCTTTTCTTAAAAGACCTAGCCGCCAAAAGGGGGCAACTGGACGGATTCAAGAAGGCTTTAGAAACAATCAAGAAAGAGATTCCCCTACCTGCCATTGGCTGCTGGGTCTGTTTCCACCACGACCGTGGCGAAATCGAAAAGCCAGAAGTCGTGAAGACCCTAAAACGCTTCGTCGCTGACTACCAGACTGAAGTAAAACCACCAAAAGCATCCGAGCGCCGCAGAGACAAAGTAGCCATAATTGGCTCAGGTCCAGCGGGACTAACCGCCGCCACCGAACTGGTCAAGAGAGGATACGCAGTCACAATCTTTGAATCCTCATCAGAACCCGGTGGAATGTTAAGAAAGTGCATGCCCAAGTATAGGCTGCCAGAAGGTGTACTCGATGCAGAAATCAAACACTTGAAGAACCTGGGCGTGCAGATCAGAACCAACACAACCATTGGCAATGAGCTCACGCTTGACAGTCTCTTGCAGGACGGGTACCAAGCAATCTTTATCGCAACTGGAGCCCACGAAAGCAAGAGACTAACCATCGAAGGTGCAAATCTTGAAGGCGTCGCCGACGCGCTCGACCTCCTGCAGAAAGCGAACTCGGGAAAGAAGCCAAAGCTCGGAAGCCGAGTCGCGGTGATTGGAGG
>JGI2172J19969_10001307_pt1 | contig 11432 bp, 10 predicted proteins | sample DeeMarSWOR230_32_FD_19969 | JGI IMG/M metagenome (IMG submission 19969)
GGATATCAGGCCACTCATACAATAGAAATCCCGAGTTTACTGCCCTAACCCTTTTCCTTAACGTCAGTACACAATTCCAGACCCTCTGGAAACAGAGCCCAGATCAACTAAGGTTACGAACGTAGCACAGGGAGTATCCTGATGAGGGTGAATCTATCAACGCTTCGGCATGCATTGCCTATTCACTGCATCCAAAAAGGTTTTTAGGACATCAAACTATTGAGTACCCCAGGTGAAAGGTAGTATGCCAACTGCGTTTGTATTAGTAAACACCGAGATAGGGGCGGAGGGCGAGGTTCTAGCAGCGATTAAGAAGGTCGATGGGGTACAGGAGGCCTACAATGTTTACGGCGTCTATGACATCGTCGCCAAGATAGGGGCCGAGAGCATGGATAAGCTGAAGGAGATCGTGACATGGCACATCCGACGACTAGACAAAGTCCGATCCACACTAACCATGATAGTAACCTCCTAGCCTTCTAAGAACACTGATACTCTTGCGCGTGCAAGCCGACGATTATGACACTTTTTAGCCCCTTTTTTGAGCTTAGTTTTGTGTGCGTGCGCACGGGCTCACACACAGGCGGAGGTCTAGACCTAGGTCTTCTATATGCATGCATGCACGATGTTTTGGTTAGCCTAAGATTTTCTCTACTTCTTCTTTATCCGCGTCCATGACATGCCTAATCCCTGATATCCGTGTGGCTTCAGGAGTCAAGGCGGCAATATCGTCTCTGGCGATGTGCTGAACAGCGAATTTTCTAGCCCCGCACATTAATTGTTTCAATCCTTGGGTTAATCTTTGATTGTAAGTGTAGAGACCGATTGCACCGGTTGGTATATCTACAAACTTTTTCCCAAACTTATTCTTCAGCTTACCTGCTTCGACAAAGATTGCCTCGAGGGTGTTCCCATACCTTCCATAGTATATAGGAAGGTTTCCTTCCCCAATTCTTTGACCCACGTTTTTGCTTACCATAGCCGCAGTGAGCGGGGCTCTTGCCATACCCACAGCTTTGACATAAGGTGCACCCAGGGCTAGTGCTTTGAAGATGTGGTCTTCTAGAGTGATGCCTCCAGCGAAGGCTATGCTGGGTACGTACTCTCCTTTCTTCGCTAATGTATCTGTATATTGATGCGTTAGTGACCATATCTCTACGCTGGGTATTCCCCACTCGTTCATCATACGCCAAGGACTCATCCCCGTTCCACCACCTGCGCCGTCAACGGTGAGTAGGTCAATTCCAGCCACCGACGAGAATTTCACTGCCCTTGCCACATCTGCTGGTCGGTAAGCCCCTGTCTTTAGGAAGATATACTTGGCACCTAAGCTTCTGAGTTCCTTCACCCTCTTGACGAAAGCCTCTTCTGTTACCATGCCAACTCGGGAGTGTCTTTCAAATTCTGCGAAGTGTCTTCTCTTGAATGCTTCAATGATGTCCGGATTCTCAGGATCGGGGAGAACTATGTATCCTCTCCTCTTTAGAAGCTGGGCTTTGGCCAGGTCTTTGATTTTAACTTCGCCACCGATGTCCTTGGCTCCTTGCCCCCATTTCAGTTCGACAGCGTCTACTTCCAGATCGGAGATGGCGTATTCAAGAACTCGAAGCCTTGTATCTTCTATGTTGGCTTGAACAACAATGGCGCCATAGCCTTCCCGTTTCCACTCATTATAAGTCTTCACTCTCCATTCCAATTCCGGAGAATGAACCACCTTTCCATTGTCGACTTCTGAATCGACGTCCATCCCGCATACGTTTTCCCCTATCACTTGGATAGTTCCGGATATTGCTGCCCCGATGGCTAATTCTTTCCAGTTGTCCTTAGCAATTTTAGTCGAGCCAAGGGCGCAGGTGAACCATGGAACTTTTAGCCTTATACCCTTGCCTTGACCGATTTTCGTTTCTAAGTCAACGTTAGGAAAGATGGCTTTGTCACTATCGGCTTCGATTCCGACTGCTCCTACGGTTGTTCCCATAATGTTGAAATGGGATAGGTTCATGGGATAGTTCTTTTGAGATCCAGTGGTTATTAGTCCGAAAGGTGCTGGATAGATGACTTCGCTGCCTCTTATTGCAGATTTGGCAACTTCGCAAGGACCTGGGCATCCGTCTATGCAAGTGACGCAGAGTCCGCTGATTGGGCAGGGATCCGTTCTGGTTTTGGTTAGGGTTGCTGGACTTGCATTTGGTTTTGAATAGCTCATACTATTTTCCCTCCTTTTCTACACATGCTCCACATGACTCTAGGGCACACATAACTTGACCGTACTTTTCTAGGCACTGTGGGGTTATGACGAGGCAAGAGTTGCAGAGTTCTCCTGGGGACTTAACCCCGCGGCACTGTAGGTCTACTGCAGGGCAAATATACATGCAAGCTCCGCAGTTACGACAGATTTCACTAGCCATACGGAAGGGAGTAACCACCTCTCTGTTCTGGCCTCTACCGACAAAACCTATAGCCCCACTTCCCATCTGTTCGGCACACATCCTCACACACAACCCACACAAGATACAGTCTTTGTCTTCCATCTTAAATCTAACATGCTCTAATCCCATCTTTGAGGCTAAGTCTTGTAGGATCTTTGAGTTGGGGCATCTGGCAAGCAAAAGCTCCACTATCAGCTTCCGCCCCTTTACTACCCTCTCCGTATGGGTTTTCACCCTTATTCCCTCCGCAACTGGGTAAAGGCATGAAGTAACAAGTCTTGTTCTTCTTCCGTCGTCAACCTCTACCGTACACAGACGGCAAGAGCCATAAGGGGTCAACTCATCATGATAGCAGAGAGTTGGGATATCAATACCATAGAATCTGGCAACCTCAAGTATCGTAGAGCCTTCTTCCGCTTGGACCTTTACTCCATCAATGTTGAAGGTTATCATTCAATCACTTTCCTATTTGACTGTAATTGCTCCAAATTGGCAAGCATCCCGGCATATGCCACATCTGATGCATTTGGCAGGGTCGATTGTGTGGATCAGACCATATGCATCGATTGCCTGTTGGGGACAGAGCTTTAAACAAGCGCCACATCCTGTGCACTTGTCTTCAAGAATAGAATATTCGATCAGATCTCTGCAGATTCCAGCAGGACACTTTTTGTCTCTCACATGAGCGTAATATTCATCCTTGAAATATCTTAACGTTGATAGGACTGTGTTTGGCGCAGTCTTGCCAAGACCGCAAAGAGAAAAGTCCTTAACCGTCTCCGCAAGCTCTTGAAGAAGCTCCAGATCTTCTTCTTTCCCTCGCCCTGCAGTTATATCAGTCACGATTTCGAGCATTCTTTTAATGCCTTCACGGCAAGGAACACATTTACCACAAGATTCATTCTGCAGGAAGTCGAGGAAGTATCGAGCCACGTCGACCATACAAGTACTATTGTCCATCACTATCATACCGCCAGAGCCCATCATTGACCCGGCTTCGGTCAGCTTCTCAAAGTCAACGGGCAAATCAAGCAATCTCTCAGGTATACAGCCACCTGATGGGCCACCCGTTTGAACTGCCTTAAACCGCTTGCCATCAAGTATACCTCCACCTATATCGTAGATGATCTGCTTAAGCGGGGTTCCCATGGGAATCTCGACGAGGCCTGTGTTGTTGACCTTCCCGACAAGAGAGAAGACTCCTGTACCTTTGCTCTTCATCGTCCCGATTTTCGCATACCGATCCGCGCCTTCGTTGATAATCATAGGGACACTAGCCCACGTCTTGACATTGTTTAGATTGGTCGGTTTGTTCCATAGTCCACGCTCGACTGTATGGACATATTTCGCTCCTGGCTCACCCATTTTGCCTTCAATCGAGGCCACCAAGGCCGAGGATTCCCCACACACAAACGCGCCTCCACCACGATTGATTCTGATGTCGAAGCCAAATTTAGAGTTGAATATGCTCTTCCCTAAGAATCCGTATTCTCTGGATTGGTTGATTGCAATCTGGAGGTGCTTCAACGCTAGAGGATACTCGGCACGAACGTATAGGTAACCCCGATTCGCTCCTATAGCGTAGGCTCCTATAATCATCCCTTCTAGAATGCTGTGAGGATTTCCTTCCATGAGACTCCTATCGCTGAAGGCCCCAGGATCACCCTCATCACCATTCCCGACTACAAACTTGACGTCTCCTGCAGCTTCACGGCACAATCTCCACTTTTTTCCAGTAGGGAAGCCGCCTCCTCCAAGGCCACGTAACCCAGATTTCTCAACTATACTGATTATCTTCTCGCAAGACATGTTTGCAATGGCTTTGGCGAGAGCTTGATAACCGCCGACAGCAATGTAGTCAAGTATGTCAGTGGGGTCGATTTGTCCATTGTATGCTAGGATTCTTCTCGTCTGCCTTTTGTAAAATGGCACATCATATTCATAGAGTATCTTTTGACCTGTTGCTGGATCCATGTATAGAAGGCGGTCAACGACTTCCCAATTGAGCAGAGTTTTCGAGACGATTTCAGGGACGTCACGTGGCTTCACTCTCTGGTAAAAGATGTCTTTAGGTCCTATTACCACAACGGGGCCTCTTTCGCAGAATCCGTGGCATCCAGTTTGCTTGCATTCTACTTGGATTTCTAGGCCCTGCTTTTCGATTTCATCCTTGAAAGCCTCAGCAACATCAAGGCTCCCACGCGCGCGGCAACCAGTCCCCAGACACACTCTTACATGTGGCTTATTGGGATCTCTGCGGTGTACCAACGAGTTACGTAGAGCTTCTAGCTCCAGAGGGGTTTTAATTCTCCTCATTTTTGCTCTGCACTCGCTTTAACACACTGTGAACTTTTGTTGGCGTCATTTTGTCGAAGTAATGTTCGCCGACGACCATGACCGGTGCCAACGCACAAGCACCAAGGCAACGGACCGATTGAAGACTAAACTCCAAATCAGACGTCGTTTCTCCGTCTTTTATGCCCAGCTCACTTTCTAAAGCCTCAAGAACCCGAGCTGAGCCTCTTAGGTAGCAGGCAGTTCCAAGACAAACACGAACGAGGTGCTTGCCACGTGGTGTCAAGTGAAAAGCATCGTAGAATGAAGCAACACCATAGACCTGAATCAGGGGAACTCCAAGCTTCTCTGACACTTGTCTCAATGCCCAAGCTGGGAGGTAACCGTACGAATTCTCGATCTCCTGAAGTATAGCAATCAGTGCCGATTTCTCGCAAGAATGACTCTGAATAATCCTGTCGACTTCGCCATAGTCTGGAACGCTTTCTGCCAAGACTCATACCTTTACGTTTGTAAACCCTATATGAAAGTTGCCCGATTTTGGTTATTAAACATTTTGTTTTCACAGACCTGGAGTCGATGAAGCCGACGCTGATGTCATAAGAAAAGGTTTGTCGACTAACATCCTTGCTTTCTTTTTTGGAAGGCGCCCCATTCGCGAGCTTTGCTGGGCTTCTCAGTTACTGGTAGAGAAATCACTGCTTCAGGTATGCCACAGGTGATGTCAACGTCCACACTAGCGAAGGAAGTGCAGAGGACGTTGTTTCATTTTACTTCATAAGCTTCAGAAGATCTCAGATTAACGGTCTAGAACAGATTACACGATATCGACGAACCTTCCAATTCTCTTCGTTAAAGCCCTTTTGTAGGCGAGTTCAGCTGTGGCTGCATCTTGCACTGCTAGTCCTGTTGAGGTGAAAATGGTTATTTCGTCTATGGAAGTCCGCGCAGGTTTCGCCTGAGCCACTACTTCTCCGATATTGCCCCAGATGTTTTGGCGCGTTATGATTTTCTTGCTTAAGGGGACATTGATTTCACCGCTGTGGGATGCCTGTTCCCAGTCGTCGACGATTATCTTGGCTCGTGTCAGAATTGCTGGGTCTAATTCTTGTTTCCCAGGCGCATCTGCGCCAATGCAGTTGAAATGTGTACCTTTTCCAACCCAGTCATTCAGGACTATGGGCTTTCTAGATGGTGTGGTAGTCACAACTATGTCGGCGTCTTTCACGGCGTCTTCAGCGCTTTCTACAGCAACCATTTTAGCGACATTAGGGCAATCTGGTTTCATTTCATCGATGTAGGCTTCTCGAGTTGTTGCCGTTCGGCTCCAGACCCTGACCTCTTCGAGTTCGCGGTATATTGAGAGCAAGGCTGCAAGCTGTGTCCTAGCTTGTGCACCAGCGCCGACAAGACCCACAACTTCAGAGTCTTTCCTAGCGAGATACTTAGCTGCCACACCACCTGCTGCGCCAGTTCTCATATCGGTGATCGTGGTTCCGCCCATTATGGCTAGAGGTGCACCATTTTTCGGGTCTATCAAGATTATTGTTGCCATGACTGAGGGAAGATTATACTTGACTCTGTTATCAGGATGGACATTAACAACCTTGACAGCAGAGACGTCAGACGCCTCGAGGTAGGATGGCATGGCTCTTAAGTCGCCATTGTATTTGGTATAAAACAGGTACAGCTTTGCCGGCATCTGAACGTTGCCTAAGCCTTTTTCTCTAAAGGCTGACTCGACAGCTTTTGTAACCTCATCCATAGATAGCAGTTGTTCAATTTCTTCTTCTCCCAGCAGCAGAGTCTGCATACTAACACCTGTCTCGAGCGTCTATTCCTTGGCCCTAAGCAGGCGTTCCCTGGCTATCTTTTCCGCGGCAACCCTAGGCTGCACCTTTTGCTCTTTTGCCATTTCAAGGACCTGTCGGGTGTTCTTTGCGATCTTCTCGCTGATCACGTCAAAGACTTCGCCTTCGGTTCCACCACGGTATTCTACTGCGGCGGTTATGACTCCACCAGCATTCGCGATGAAGTCGGGGACGACGAGAATCCCTCGGTCGTGAAGAATGTTCTCGGCTTCTATGGTAGCTGGAATGTTGGCAGCCTCGACAACAAGCGCTGCTTTAATGTCTCGTGCATTGTCTTTGGTTATGACATCCGGGCGGGCTCCTGGAATTAGGATGTCTACAGGCAACTCGAACAGCTTTTCGTTTGTGATCACTTCTCCGCTTTCGTAGTTTGTCACAGCACCTGTAGTCTGTTTGACCTCCAGCAACTTCTCGTAATTCAAGCCCTTCTTTTGATATATGGCGCCTCTAGAGTCTGAGACCGCTACTATCTTTGCGCCTCTACCTGTCAAGAATTTGACAGTAGCCTTCCCAACTGCTCCAAAGCCTTCTACAGCGACGCTCGCTTTGGACAGATCCAACATCGCACATTCGCAGGCTACTTCGGTACTGACAGCTACACCGTATCCTGTAGAACCCATTTCATCCAAAGGGATTCCTCCGAGTTCTCGTGGTAACCCGATGGCTCTGCCGATCTCCCTCTGGATGATCGCCATGCAATTTTCATCTGTGCCCATGTCCGGACCTGGAATGTAATCTTTTATCGGTGCTATTCCCTTTGCGAAGGATCGAATGAGCTTGTACTTGTTCTCGCTTTCTGGGTCAGCGATGATTCCGCTCTTACCACCTCCGTGAGGGATATCTGCCGCTGCGTTTTTGAGGGTCATAGCCCTTGCCAATCGGAAGATTTCCTCAGTTGATATATCAGGGGCCATCCTTGTTCCGCCTATGGCAGGTCCAAGAACGGTGTTGTCAACTACAAGGATTCCCCTTAGCTGGGTCTTTGGATCATAAATGTACACTACCTTCTCGGGACCGATATCGTCCGAATACGGAAAACCACCTTTCTCAGTCCACATTAGATTTCCACCTTTAGAACGTGATAATTGGACTATTCCATGATAAGCTTTTTGTGGCCTACCAATTTGACAGGCATTATCCGAAAAATCTAGGTCTTTTTGACACGAACTTCGAAAGTGGCAACGGTTTGAAGGGTTTGCCCCGGGTCTTTCCATTCATCTCGGTCACAAATTCTTGAAGTTTCATTTTTCTGATCCTTCCCAACTTCCGATCTCTTATGGGTAGAATGCTCGAGTCTATCTCTTTCTGACCGACTACGATGATGTAGTTGATCCACTCGGTCTCTGCTTCTCTAACCTTCTTTTGCATCGTTAAGGCCCTATCATCCAGATCAACCCTTATCTGATGGCGCTCTATCTCATCCGCTATCCTTCTGGCGTCTTCAAGGAAGCTGTCAGTTACTGGAATGACCCGCACTTGGATCGGGGCGAGCCAGAATGGTAGTATGGGTGTGCTTCCCTTCTGCTGCTCGCGGAAAGCCTTCTCCAGCAGAGTATAGACACATCTTTCGATGGCTCCACTGGGACTACAATGCAGGATTATCGGATGCTTTTTCGTACCATCTTCATCCACGTATGTGATGCCATATCTTTCGGCGTTTTCAATGTCGATCTGGTCAGTTGAGAGGGCGGAAGCCCTATCCATGTTGTCTATGAAGTTGAACTCCCATTTCGCTATGAAATAGAAGAACTGCTTTTCCCAAATCTCGATCAATGAGGGCTTTCCGTTCATCTTCGCCAACGACGAGATAAAGTCTTTGTTCTTTTCGTAGAAGTCTCTGGTGAATCTTATCGCCAATTCATAGTCTTCTCTTTCCAGCTCCAGCCCCTTTAATGTCTCCATAGAAAGCATGAATCTGGTGAAGAATTCCTTCTTAGACTGATCCAGGTTTGCACATAGTGCGTGGCAGTCAGGCATAGTGAATGTTCTAAGTCTTCTCAGCCCAGAGAGCTCTCCGCTCTTCTCCCTTCTGAAGCTGTACTTGGTCAACTCGTAGATTTTGAGTGGTAGTTGGCGGTAAGAGACCTGTGTGTCATGGAGCATGAGGAACTGGCCGAAGCAGGCGCTGAACCTCAGGAAGAAATCTTTTTCACCCGACTTCAGAATATATTGTCTTGCTGGAAACCTGTTAAGATAATCTGCCAGACTCGGATGCTCAAAGTCATACATGATTGGAGTTTCAACTTCCATAGCTCCATATTCTGCAACTTTCCGCGTCACATACTCTTCAAGCAACGACTTGACCAGCCGCCCCTTCGGATACCATCTGAAATTTCCTGAGTCACTACCGGCTTCATAGTCGAGGAGCTCCAACTTCTTCATGAGGTTCACATGAGGCGGAATTTCTTGAGCCGCCCTCGCCTTCACGGTTTCGTGTTTTGCAAGCTTCTCCAGCATGGGGTGGTTCGTGAAGTCAAATTCCTCAAGGGGGACCATTTCTCCATCTGGTTGCATGATAAACCAAGAAGACTTCAGCGTGTCTTCTGCCGCTAGTGCCTCTGAAACTTGCTCAGCCTCGTCGGTGTTCTTTGGCAGGATTACTCTGAACTGCTCCGCTAGGGGATGTCCTTTTATCGAAATTGAGAATTTCTTGCACCAGCCGAATGGTGTTCTGTAGGTTTCGATGCGGGCTTCTCTTGCGCTCTTCTCCATCGCCTTGATCACTTTTAATGCTTCGGCGGGTTTTGCCAGGTTGCTACTCAAGTGAGCGTAAGGATAGATTAGAATCTTGTTCGCCTTCAGTTTTTCGAGAGACTCTTTGATTTCTTCCACTGCCTTCTTCACAACGGCCTTGTTGTCTCCTTCTTCAACACAGGTGAATAAGACAACAAGCTCTTCGAGGCGTTGCTCCTTCTCCTCACATTCCTCAGCTAACTTGGCCTCTCTTTCTATAGGCTTGTATTCTATGAAATTTGAATGGAGCTGAAGTATCCTCATCTGCGTTCCTCAATTATGGTCTAGCTCTATTGGATATGAAGGAACGTTAGTAAATTAGCCTTATGGAGGGCTCATCCTTGGTGTCTCCATTTCTCCAGCTTACGTTCTGTTCTGGTTTTCCTCTTGTACTCCTTATAATGCTCCTTACAGAGGTACGCCTTTCTTGCCGTGCCGACCTGCAATCCCGCGGAGCTCACCTTCTCATTTGTAAGGGAACGAACTGCCTCCTTATCGCATCCTGCAACGCTACAGTTTTCACCTTTAGAAACTCGACCCAACGAGAGACTCTCCAGATTAGATTGTATGATTAGTCACTTAAACATTAGAGAATTCCGACTTTAAGATTTTCGAATCCTTTGGAGGTTCCCATGAAAATCTACTCTGTTTCCAAAGGGTATCATGATGTTGGTTGTGGGAGAGAGAAATGGGTTTAGATTGGATTTCGGTTTGCCTTAGATTAGTATCGAGAAGAAACATAGCCTTTCTCGTACATTGTGTATGCGCACTCTACTATCGGTTTTATCATATTATCGGGACTGAAATAATGATTATAGTTCTTGCTGTGTCTCTTCAAGTTGACGGCGGATGGCTATCGATAGAAACGAGTTTGACGTCATTGCTGATATCCTTCGCGTGGCAATCCTAGGTTCTAAGGAATCGGAGATCATAACGAAGTGTGAGTTGAACAAGAAGCTCTTGGAGAAGTATATGCCGACGTTGGTGGTTTTGGAGATGGTCAACGTGGAGAGACAGAGCGAGAATTTCTATCGACCAACCAGCAAAGGATTAGAATTTCTGCGTTTCTATCATGGTCTACGTTGGCTTTTGTGGGGAAAGAACTCCGACTTCCTCCTAATCAACATTCTGAGCAGGTCGAAGAAGGACAGAGAAACCCACTACATAAAATGACGCTCGCCATATCAGAGAGAAAGCCTGCGGTCAAAACCGCCAAGTCGATCGACTAGTCATTCAGAAAGCCTTGTGAATCTCAGCCGCCCTCTCATAGACGTTCTTCTTCTCTCCAAACACTTCAGGTCCCACGCCTTCAACGACAAAGGATGCCGCGGCTGACCCCACGCAGATACACCAAACAGTGTCTTTTCCTCTGATGTATTCAGCCAGAAAAGCGCCTGTGAAAGCGTCGCCTGCTCCTGTAGAATCGAGAAAGACCCGTGGCTCACACGCTGGAATCTCATAGAACTTCTTGTCACAGAGAAATGCGGCCCCTCTCCTCCCCTTTGTTACGATGACTATTCCCACTCCGTAATCACGGATCTTCTCCATCGCCAGCCTCAAGTCAGTCAATCCAGTTATCATTCTGATTTCGTTCAGAGAGGATTTGTAGATGTCGATCTGTCCGAGCACATAGCGGTCGTCCCATTGCTTCTGGAAAGCACTTCCGTGTTCACCAAAGCGTCTCACAAAGCCCTGCGGATCCAGAGACAGAGTGGCCGTCAACGTTCTCAGTTTGCTAACAGCTCTGACTGTCAGTTCATCTGCAATCGGGGCAACGTGTATGGCTCTGGCTTCGAGAGAACTTGGTATGTCTTCCAGAGTGATCGGGGGAGCCCGACTTATCAGTTGGAGTTGGCGCCCCTCGTTCCCATATTTCAGAGCGAATCTTGTGGTTAGGGCGTTCTTGACGTATTTCAAGCCTGAGAGATCGACGCCGTTGGCGTTTAGCCGTTCGATGTAGTCATCAGGAAAGTCTTCTCCGACTTCAGAGATTATGGAGACCTTGGCGTCTAGTTTGCTTGCTGCAAGTGAGACGTAGGTTGGAGGACCGCCCAGAGTGGGCTTAGGAAGGGCTATTCTTGGTGAAGATATCAAATCGATCGCC
>JGI2172J19969_10001310_pt1 | contig 11424 bp, 11 predicted proteins | sample DeeMarSWOR230_32_FD_19969 | JGI IMG/M metagenome (IMG submission 19969)
TTCATGTCGAGTTCGACTAGGTTTCCTCTTCGCCCACTGGTTCCATTGAAGTGCTAATGCTGTTCCAAGTTGGCTTTGAGCTATTCAAGTAGGCGTAGACTGGCTTCTCATTTCGCACTAGATCCACAAATGGTTCCATCTCCTTGAAGGGAAGGAAGATAGCACCCACTTTGTTCTGCTCGACATACACTGGATTCGGAACGGGGCTATCGTCAGTCAAGAAATAAGCGATGAAGCGGTGATCACCTCCATGGCATGCGACGATTCCACGAGCTTTGATCTGAGTTCCACTCCAAGTTGCCGTCATGCTGTGACCGAGCTTGACTTGGTATCTCTCTACTCTAAACTTTTTGATAGCCATCTTAGATCANGTGCCATGTATGGACGTAACTCGTATTAGAAATGTAGCTTCGGATTTCGCGTTGAAATGAAAAGAATTAGCCTAGATTCTGAATCAGAAGTGCGATCTTCAAAAGAGAGGGAAATGAAAGGAGCAAGGAGGTTTCTTCCACTTCCTAGCACAGCGCATTATTTGTCATAAAGGTGCTCTGTTGCGTTAAGAGAAGATTGATCAGATAAAGCAAACGCCTATGGGTTCTTTGATAGAACTGTTGACCGCATATATTGCAACATTTTACCACTTAGTGCATGTACTACTCTTCAATCTTAGAGTATTGTACACGCAAATGAAATATAAGTTGGGCAAGCTTAGCGAGCTTGTATGGTGTATCCAAGAAAGGACAATTAGCCCAAAACAGAATGTGATAAACAACGAGATAGCACGTTTCGGCGAGTGTTTACCATGTACTAGCGCTGGTGTATATGCTTGAGGAGAGAGGAGGNGAGTGTGTTAGGGAGAAAGGAAAGAATGCAGTCTTTCCGTAGTCATCCATAAAGATGACTCACACCCACCACAAAATGAATGAAGGTGGACTCAACCTATATTCTTTACTCTCAAATGCGAAATCTCTATTGAGGATCATTCATGGTTGCAACTTTAGATTTGCATAATCTATGCACCTGAAAAGTTACTTGGATCTTTATGTCTTCATCGGCAGCTAAAGCCTTAGACGCTTCTCCTTTCTCTTCTAATAGGGGGGAGGGGCTGTCTATAAAGAGCCTCTAACAGGCTTAAGTTGCTTGTGGAACTATCTTCTATAAAAAATCTCCAGACGAACGTACGTATGCATGTTATGCATGCATTTAAGCTATGTTTATGCGTTTTGCAAAACACTTGCTCGTGCGTGTGACAAGTGTGAGTTTTTAGTATTCCTGTGCGAGGTCAATTATGTTCCTAAGTTTTGTGTCCCCCTTGGCGAATTTCTCAATGTTTTCAATTACTTCATCCCAACGCGTTAGATCGTCTAGCGGTGATGCGGCACGGTGGGGAGACAAAACGACGTTTTGAAGGGTGTGGAAGGGATGAGAGAAAGGGTATCTCCGTCCTTGGCTATCTGCACTTGGGTTGTAGGCATACCAGACATCTAAAGCTGCGCCAGAGATCACGTTATTTCTCAAGGCTAAGAACAAACTCTCTTCGTCGATCACATTGCCGCGAGCAACGTTTACCAGCAGCCCAGTAGAACCAAGGAGTTCTAGTTCCTTCATCTGGATCAAACCGCGTGTCAAAGATGTCAAAGGAACCGCCACGAAAAGAATATCCACTTCATCCAAGAATCGGTGAAGTTCTGGATAGCAATGCGTCCTTGCCGGAGTGGGCAATTCACTATCTTGTTTGCTCCAGTCTCGGCGAAATATCGAGAATTCCAGGTCGAAACCTGAGAGAAATCGGTGGACCTTCTGGTTGACTGCACCATAGCCTAAGAGTCCTATTGTTCTGTGTTTTAGAGGCGAGGATTTGGCGTCTTCGTCACCTTTTCTCCACTCTCCAGCCACCATCCAATTATGGTGTGGAATTACCTTGTTAGTCAAGGCAAGCAGCAAGGCAACAGCGTGTTGAGCAACGAAGTACGAGTTTCCGTGGCAGTTCGCCAAGAGAATGCTCCTAAAGCGGTTGATTTCCTTAAATAGATCCGTCAAATGTTGGACTCCGGCTCCAGGATTGATGAAAAGCTGAAGCTCGTTGGCTGCCGTCAACAGCTCTTTTGTTGGCCGCCACCCTACGATAATGTTGGCATTTGGAGCCAGTTGGATAAGGTTTTCTTGAGAAGTATCGAAGGGAAAAATCAGTTCAACATTGCGGGCTTGTTCTAGTCGTGCGCTTAGATAGCTTCTGATGTTTTCATCAACTTCCCAGATGAAGAGCACTGTCGTTTTTCTGGGCATGAACATCGTTGACTCTTAGAGTCAAAACAGCTTTTTAACTTGGACCTCGCGTGTCAATTGCTCAGCAAAAGTGTCAAACCTTCACAAACGCCTCGTGTGAACGCGGATTGCGCTTCGCTGCTGAGGACTTGTAGACAACTATCGTCATGGCAGGTATGTGAGGATATCTAACGTAAATGACAGGACAGTCGTCGTTGTCGCAGTGATATCTGGACTTGCAGCTCTTCCTCGACAAAGGTCCTCCACATTCTGGACAGTTAGGCTTGCCACTCATTGTCTCTACCGGGTAAGAATACGGTTTTCTCCACTCTTAAAAGAAGCTTTGAACTTCGTCATATTGCTGAAATTGACATATGTTCTAGAAGTGACATCTAGAACAACTCTTCTATAATTCCCATAGCGAAATCCATGGAAAAATTCTCGATTCACAAAGTTTTTCAGAGCATCTGCAGTTTGGAATCATGGCAAAGAGAGAAAAATAATCGGCGCGGCAACCATTCTGGAGGTTTGACAAAGAATTCAATGGACGATGAGTGATATGGTTCGGATTGCTTTGCGAAGGTTCGCTGTGGAAGACAGTTTTGTTGAGATGACTCTAGAGGTTCTGAATGGCTTCTACAATCGTGTCAAAGCCGCTGCGCCACAAATCATTGACCTTTACCTTTTCGGCAGGTCTTCATCAATGAATGCTTTTCTTGGTAGAGAGAAGACGAGGCTCGGAATTGGAACGTCAGATCTCGATTCCTCGTTCTTCGCCATGCACGACGCTTGGCGTGGAATCCCGAGGATAATTGTTGCCCAAGATAGATTGTCAGAACTGCCAAGGCAGGTAATCCTAGGTGTTCTGCACCATGAAGCAGCTCACACAATCCTTCACGGTTCTCTGGAATTCTACACGTTTCCAGTTCCAATGTCTATTCTTAGACTCGAAAGAAAAGGTGTTGTCTCGAAGCAGTTGGCTAGAGATCTTCTCTACTCAGCGTCACTGGCCGTTAAAGACTATGAAGTCACGCGCCTTCTTCTGGAAAAAAGCTACGTGGAGGACCAAGTTGCCTATAATAAGTACTTGCTGGAGGCCTCTGAAGAGGAAGAAAAAGTCTGGGGAAGCATTGACGGAAACAAGCTTGTCAGACTTCTGTTTTTAATCTCGCTCCTTAAGCCAGCATTATGCGCCGCACCGTTGCTTGAAGATGAGAGATACGGAAGGGAGGTGGCTGAATGTATAGCCGCGAGCGTTAGCCATCTGCCTATATATTGGCGTAGACACCTTTCAGGGATGCTTAGAGTAGCTTCTGGATTCAGCGATAACACGCATGAAAATGTGGCTCTTCTATTGGACAACATTGCAGAGTTGTTGCAGGTCGATGCGTAGACCACTCATTGCCGCTATGGCTCGGACGATACACGGGGAGGTTGGCGTCGTCTGCAAAAGACTTATAGTCATTAGCTGCCACTAGAACTATTCCTTTCATCAAAATGAGGTGTAAATTTGAGAGATGCTGCTATTGTTGGTGTTGGATGCACGGGTTTCGAATCGGTGACACCGGATATTTCGTACAAAGAAATGATGTTCGAAGCTGCAACGCGGGCCTACCAAGATGCAGGAAACATTAGCCCACGCAAGGACATCGATGCTTTCATCTCAGTGGCCGAAGACTACTGGGAAGGATTCAGTATTTTCGACGAATTTGTTCCAGACCAACTAGGCGCGGTGCTACGTCATCTGTTCACTGTTTCCGGAGACAGCATCATTGGCTTGGCCACGGCTAACATGCTGATAAAAACAGGGCACTTCGATGTGGTAGCGGTGGAATCTCATGGTAAACCATCTGACATACTTACACTATACGATGTTGTTTCGTTCGCAATGGATCCTATACTTAACAGACCCCTTGGAGGGCATCCGTTCTACGTTGGAGGCATGGAGATGAACCGATTCCTGTGTGAGACTGGTAATTCGAAAGAGCAATGTGCGATGGTTGTAGCTAAGAATAAGGGCAACGCGTTGGCTAACCCCTTTGCAGCCTACGGGGCAGACACCGACGTTGAAGACGTTCTACGTTCTGACCCGTACTTCTACCCGTTGAACAAGCTTGACATCAGCCAACCCTCTGACGGTGGCGTCGTAATAGTGCTAGCGTCGGATGAAGTCGCCTACAAACTTAACGATAACCCTATCTGGCTGAAGGGCGTGGGATGGATTTGTGACACACCATCGTTGGAAACCAGATGTTGGAGCGAAGCTGTCTACGCCCGAATGGCCGCCGATATGGCTTACAAGCATGCGGGAATCAACACTCCCAGCAAGGAGGTTGACTTCGCCGAAGTAGACGACTTGTTTTCTTACAAAGAGCTTCAGCATATGGAAGCTCTTAGACTGTGTGGAAAAGGACAAGCAGGAACGTTGACCGAGGAAGGCGTCACCAGCCTCGACGGCTATCTGCCAGTAAACCCGTCAGGTGGTATGCTTGGAATGGGTTGGCCGCTGGAAGCGTCGGGTATGCAACGTCTGCTGGAGGTTGTGCTACAGCTAAGAGGAGAAGCAGGCAGCAGGCAGCTGTCTGACGTAGAAGTTGGCGTGGCCCAATCGTGGCGCGGAATTCCAACAGCTACGGGCGCGGTCGCTGTGTTGAGCAACTGCTGAGGTGAGGGATGGAGATGTTTGGGAAGAAAAGAGTTGCAGTTATCGGTGCAGGCATGACCTTGTTCAGACGGAACTTGAAGGAAACTGGAAAGGAGCTGGCTTGGGAAGCTTCCAGCATGGCCTTGGACCAAGCTGGCCTTGAGCTCAAGGACATACAGAGCGTCGTAATGGGAACAGCCCCTGATGCTTTCGATGGTGTCCACATGAAGGGAGAGTACTTGGCAGACGGTGCTGGCAGCTGGAGAAAGCCTTACTCAAGAGTATTTGTNGGTGGAGGAACTGGAGTATTCACGATTGACGCCGGCTGGTGGCACGTGGCCTCAGGTCAGTTTGACACATGCTTGGTGGTAGGGGAGGAGAAAATGTCCTCATGTTATCCACATCCAGCCTACGCTTTCACGACGATCTTTGACCCTATATACGCCAGACCCCTGGGAGTGACCTTGATTTGGATTTTCGCCCTGGAAATGCACAGGTACATGCACGTTCATGGAATAAAGAAAGAAGAAATAGCGAGAGTTTCAGTGAAGAACAAACGAAACGCCCTAGATCATCCTTGTGCCCAGCTAGGAGCCAACATAACGGTTGAGGACGTTCTGAACTCGGAAGTCATGTGCTGGCCAGTCCAGCGTCTTGACATAAGCCCAACGAGCGACGGGGCAGCGGCCCTAGTCAGCGATGGCGCAGCGGCCCTAATCCTGGCTTCTGAAGACGTCGCTAAGAAGCTAACAGACAACCCTGTTTGGATCGACGGTGTCGGATGGTGCATCGACTCAACCTTCTGGACAAACCGCGACCTGTACTTCCCTCAATACGTGCAGGGCGCGGCGCAGATGGCATACAAGATGGCAGGCATAAAGAACCCGCCGAAAGAAATCGACGTCGCAGAAGTCTACGACCCCTTCGACTACAAGGAACTACACCACATGGAAGGCCTGATGCTAGCCCGCAAAGGACAGGCTCCGAAGTTGACGGCAGAAGGCGTCACTCAACGAGACGGAGACCTGCCGATAAACCCTTCAGGAGGCTTGCTGGGCGTAGGCAACCCAATTGCAGCAGCAGGAACCATGAAATGCTGCGAAATCTTCTGGCAGCTTCGAGGCGAAGCCGGCAAAAGACAGGTTAAAGGCGATCCAAGAACCGGGCTGGCCCAAGCTTGGGGCGACTTGATGCAGTATGGTTCAGTCGTTATCATGAGGAGTTGAAACAGATGAGTGAGAAGATTAAGCGTTTTCCNGGCGAACAGCTGAAGGGCGCCGACATACGGGAAGGTAGAATCCCATCTGTGAAACATCGACCCAACGNCAAATATCTGTGGAGCACAGGCGTGGCCATGAGTCGATTCCTGGAAGGGNTGAAAAAAGGCAAGATAGTTGCATCGGCTTGCAGAAAATGCGGCCGCATCATGGTTCCTCCCAGAGCCTTCTGCGAGCAATGTTTCAAGCCAGCAGACGAATACGTTCCGATAAAGGACACTGGCACGATTAACACGTACTCAGTCTCTTACGTGGCGGGAGATGCCAGCCGCATAAAGGAGCCAATTCTCGTCGCGGTCATCGACATAGACGGAGCCTCAGAAGGAATGGGAATACTGCACTTGCTGGGCGAAATCGACGACTGGAAGCAAATAAAATTCGGCATGAGAGTCAAGGCCGTTTGGAAACGGCCAGAAGAACGCACTGGCAGCATTACTGACATAAAGTATTTCGCACCCCTAAAGGAGGGCTGAAAATGGCAACAGAAAAAATCACTGACCCCCGGAAGATAGCGCACTGGCCTGGACACATGGAAACTGACTACATTTACACTCTAGGGATAGCAGGGGAGAAATTCTTCAAAGAAATAAAAGAGAACGGAAGGATACTGGGAGCTAAGTGCAAGAGCTGCAGTGTTGTCTTCGTACCACCGAGGCTTTACTGCGAGAAATGCTTCGACAAGCTCACAGAGTGGGTAAACGTGGGTACAAAGGGCAACGTGCACACTTTCACGTTTGCGCACGTAGACGTCAACGGTGCAAGACTGAAAGAACCGATCATTTACGCCTTCATAAAGTTCGAAGGCGCAGCTGGAGGGCTCCTCCACAAACTTGGCGAGATTAGGCCTAGCGAAGTCAAGATCGGCCTACCCGTGGAGGCTGTGCTTAAGCCTCAAGCAGAGAGAACGGCAAACATCAACGACATCAAATATTTCAAGCCACGATAGCCTCTCTCTTTCTTTTTCCTTTTTCCGACAGTTCTGCATCTTCAGAGAAATGCAGAGTGAATTCCTGAAATCTTACATCTGCCTTCGGTGCGCGCGGCTAAATCTGCAGACGGCCGGGCAGAATCAGGCTTTGGTTCGTTGATGGAAAACTCCTTAAGAAAGGCTTCAGCATTCTAACTACCAATCAAACCGGCAGGATGGAATCAATGCCCAAGATCAGGGTCACTCTGTTGTCAGGCAGAACGATTGACCAAGGCACTTCAAAGGAGTACGGCAAGCTATCGAAGGAGTACCGAGAAAACGTAGCCGTCTGTGAGATAGACCCCGACGACTTGAAGGAGCTGGGCCTCAGAGAAAACGCCAACGTCAAAGTATCGACCCAGTGTGGTTCAGTGGTTGTAGTGGCAAAAGATTCAAAGAGGGCGCCTCATCCCAAGATCGTTTACATGCCTTATGGACTCTGGGTGAACCTTATAGTTGAGCCTGAAACTCATGGAACAGGAATGCCCTCCTTCAAAGGAATACCCGCGGAAATCGAGCCTGCGCTTAAGGAGAAAGTCTTAACTTTGCCACAGCTTTTGAAACAGACTTTCGGGAAGGATCCATGATGGAAGTGATTCGCAACGTCACCTGCCCCATCTGCGGAACCCTCTGTGATGACCTTGAGGTGACAGTGGACAAGAATGTTGTGGTAGACGTCAAGAATGCCTGTGCTGTCAGCGAAGCGAAATTCTTGAACTTCGCTAACCCTGCGCATCGAAACTTGAAACCTCTTATCAGAAAGAATGGAGCGCTGGAGGAAGCTTCCATGGAGGAAGCGGTGAAGAAAAGTGCTCAAATCCTCGCTGACTCGTCCTACCCTATCCTCTACGGTTGGAGTTGTACGAGCTGTGAAGCCATCAGAGTAGGAATTGAACTGGCTGAAGAGGTTGGCGGAGTAATCGACAACACCTCGACGGTGTGTCACGGACCGTCAATACTGAGTATCCAGAATGTGGGGATACCAACCTGCACTCTAGGCCAGATACGCCACAGGGCAGACTTGATTGTCTACTGGGCAAGCGATCCCTACAGTGCTCACCCGAGGCATATAGAGCGCTACACGGCGTTTTCGGAAGGGCGCTTCCAAGAGAGTGAGTGGGAGCACTATGTTGCCCGTCTCCGAGGAATACTTGGCAAAAAGAGGTTCAACAGAGCGTCAGAGCGAGTATTGATGAGAGAGGTTTCAGTGCCGCCAATCTCAGGGCAGAAACTGCCGCCTGAGTTTGAAACTAGAAGGCGAAAGCTAATCGTGGTTGACGTTCGCAAAACTCGTTCCGCGGAGCTTGCTGACTTCTTCGTTCAAGTTGAGCCTAACAAAGATTTCGAGCTTCTTCAAGCTCTTCGCTTGCTTGTGAGAGATGATGAACTTGAGGTTGACGAAGTCGCGGGCGTGCCCATTGGCCTCCTCGAGGACGTAGCGGATGCGTTGGTAGGCTGTTCCTTCGGAGTCTTTTTCTTCGGAGTAGGGCTGACGATGAGCTCTGGGAAATTGCAGAATATTGATGCGGCAATTGCTCTGACGAAGGATCTTAACTACCGGACGAAGTTCGTGATTATGCCAATGAGAGGGCACTTCAACGTCGCGGGCGCAAACATCGTTTCCACCTGGCAGACAGGCTTTCCCTTTGCCGTAGACTTCTCACAGGGCTTTCCACGCTACAACCCAGGCGAAACATCAGTTGTTGACATATTGAGCCGCAACGAAGCAGATGCTGGGCTGGTTATTGCGTCAGATCCCGTCTCGAACTTCCCAAGGAACGCAGTTCAAAACCTTGTGAAGAATCCCCTCATCGCTATTGACCCAGTAGTTTCTCCAACGACTATGATGGCAGACGTGGTGTTTCCTTGCGCCTTTGTGGGAATCGAAGACGAGGGGACAGCTTATCGTATGGATCGCGTTCCCTTGCCAATGAAGAAGGTGGCGGAGCCTCCTAGAGGCTGTCTATCAGATAAGGAGATTCTGCAAGAAATCCTGCGGGAAGTGAAACGGATAAAACGAAAGGAGAGCGAGTCGTAATATGGATGGGCTTCTGATAAGGAACGGCTTTGTCTACGACCCTCTAAACAACGTTGACGGAGAAAAGATGGATATCGCTATTTATGGGGGCAAAATCGTTGAGAAGGTGGAAAACGCCGAAACGGTTGACGCCTCTGGAATGGTCGTGATGCCGGGCGGCGTTGACTTGCACTCTCACATTGCAGGGGCTAAGGTCAATTCCGGCCGATTGTTGCGGCCCGAAGACCATTACAAGGATGTGGAGCCCAAAACTGCACGGACGCGCTCAGGAGTTGGCTACTCCATTCCATCAACCTTCACAACAGGCTACCGATACTCGAGAATGGGCTGGACCACCGTGATGGATCCTGCGATGCCGCCGCTGAAGGCTAAACATACTCACGAAGAGTTCAACGACACACCTATGATCGACAAAGGAGCGTATCCTCTTCTCGGCAGCAACTGGTTTGTGTTGGAGCATTTGAGGGCAAAGGAGTATGAAGAATGCGCTGCCTACGTCGCCTGGATTATGAACGCAACCAAAGGATACGCCATTAAACTCGTCAATCCGGGAGGAATAGAAGCCTGGGGCTTCGGCAGGAACGTCCGCGACATCGATGATCCAGTACCGAACTTCGATATCACGCCGCGAGAAATCGTCCGAGGATTGTGCAAAGCAAATCAGCTTCTCAACATGCCTCACACAATACACGTACACGCAAACAACCTCGGGAAGCCCGGCAACTACGTCACGACCCTTGAAACAATGAAATGCGTAGAAGACCTGGCACGAGAAGACAAACCGGTCATCCACATAACTCACTGCCAGTTCAGCGCCTTTGCAGGAGACGACTGGCACACCTTAAGATCTGCCTCAGAAGAAATCTCGAAATACATGAACTCTCACAGTCACGCCACCTTAGATTTGGGGCAGGTCATCTTTACGAACACGACTACGATGACAGCAGACGGACCATTCGAATTCATTCTCTACCAGATAACGGGCAACAAGTGGGTTAACAACGACGTAGAAGCCGAAACGGGATCGGGAATAGTGCCCTTCCACTACAAACGAAAAAGCTACGTCCACGCTACCCAGTGGACTATAGGACTGGAACTTGCCCTGCAAATAAAAGACCCATGGAAAGTGTTCATGACAACCGATCACCCCAACGCCGGACCCTTCGAGGCGTACCCCAAGATAATTGCTTGGCTGATGAGCAAGAAAGCAAGGGAAGAGGTTTTGAAGAAAATCAGTAAGAGAGCTAGACGCAGAGCCTTGCTCCCCGCAATAGATAGAGAGTATACATTAACCGAGGTTGCTGTGGCAACGAGGGCTGGACAAGCTAAGTCTCTAGGCTTACGGGATAAAGGGCACCTCGGAGTTGGAGCAGACGCGGACGTAGCAGTCTACGATTTGAACCCAGAAGAAACGGATTTGGCAAAGCACCCGCGGCAGATCAGACGTGCCTTCAAGAATGCTGCCTACACAATAAAGGGCGGAGAAATCGTAGTCAGAAAGGGCGAAATTGTCAAACAGGTCATGGGAAGGACATACTGGGCTAATGTCAAGGCTCCTCCCAGCCTCTTAGAAATCGAGCCCGAGCTTCGAAAAGTCTTCGAAGAATACTACACAATTAAATATGAAAACTATCTCGTGCCAGAGAAATACTGCCCCAACTCTGTCGCCGTCCCCGTGGAAGCTCGGTTCTAGGAAACCATAGCGTGGCGTTATAAGGGTAGTAGTTTCAGTGTTCTAGAACTAACTTCTACAGCAGCCACCATCATTCCCTTGTTTGTTTCAGTATTCCTCTGCGCACGCGAGGTTTAGTCCACAAAGAATAAGAACTATAACGGACGAAGTGCGAGGGATGCAAGAATGACAGCAGATATGCGCCTGCGCAGGAAAGGATGCAGAAAATGGCATTAAGACTGAGTCTAAAGAGGGAATTGCGTGTCCCAGTTGATGCACAATGTATATCCCCAGACGCTTTCTCGGGGAAAACTATAGAGGAAATCGCTAAACTTCCCATGTGGGAAGGAAACCGTAAACGCCCGCTTGGAGACATCTTCAAGATTGAGGGAAGCTGTGGGAAAAAGCCAGGCGAGGTGACTATTGACATTATTGGCGACCTTTCAAAGGTCGGACGAGTAGGCTCAAGCATGACAGACGGAGAGATAAAGGCCCAAGGAAGCGTCGGGATGCATCTTGGCGAGGAAATGAAAGGAGGAAGGATCAGTGTTAAAGGTAACG
>JGI2172J19969_10001312_pt1 | contig 11411 bp, 11 predicted proteins | sample DeeMarSWOR230_32_FD_19969 | JGI IMG/M metagenome (IMG submission 19969)
CAACATCCAGCTTACCAACAATTGCAGAGATATTTTGTGCTGCTTCTCCATATTTTTTTGAGCTCTGCAGAAACTTACCTTTCCTATCCATCAGTTTAGCTTCTTCCAGAAAGATTCGGGCTTGACAGTATTTTCGTCTAAGATCAGAAGCCTTGAACAGTTTCTGCAGCATGTCTTTTTCGTCTGCAGATGTGATTTCTTCAAGTTTTAGTTTAAAGGACTCTTCGGCATTGCAGAACTGTTCAAAGGCTTTTTGGAATTTTTGTTTTGCAGGTTGAGTTTTCTCTTTTCTGCTTAAACCTTCAGCCTCTTCCATATACGCCCAAGCAACATAATTAGAAGCTAAATAACTCCAGTGGTCAGTTGATCCATGAAGCTTTGCACTATTTTGATAGTTTTGCATTGCTTTTTCGTATTCCTCAATTGAATGATTGTATCTTGCCTGTTCTATCTGGCTCCAAGCCTGCATATAGAAAGAATGCGTTTTGTAGAAGTCTTTGAGTTGAGGAATTTTCTTCGCAGCTAGATCGTATGTTTTAGCTGCTAGATCATAATTATGAGCGGCTTCAAGATTTTCTCCCAATAGGTCTAGAAGTTTACCGATTTGCCAATACGACTCGGCAGCATGAGATGTCAGACCCGTGTTACCGAATATTTCGACAGACCTAATAAAGGCCCCAATAGCCCTTTTCAAAATCTTTCGATCCTTGGTTTGCGCAAATTGGTAGCTCAAGATTTTTCCAAACAAATAGAAGAATTCTCCGAAAAGTCCGCTCTTCCACCCTGCGTAATGTTCCTTTGAAACTCTTTCGATAAACTTAATAGAGATCTCCATCGAAGAAACAGCATCATTGACCAGATCTAACTCTCTTTTTGGATGGAGCGCGATTTTGGATAGCTCAATTTGAATTAGAGCGAGAAGATTATAATTTGAACTTAAAGTTGGGTAAAATGTTGGCAATACACGCTTTAGATCCATTATGGCTTTTTTTCTAAATCCCAAAGCCTCTTTGAGAATTAACCTCTTGCTTATAATTTCTGTCTCAGTTTTTGCCAGATCACACAACGCATGGCTTAATCCATCAAAAACGTAATGATCCATGAGACCTTTCCTACCTCTAATATGCTTCAACAACACTCTTCCTGATGTAATGGCTTTCTCCAATAGAGCCCGCTTTACCTCAGGACTTATTTCAATTGACGCTAATCCAACTAGCATTCCAGCTCGGATGCGATAGGAAATAGGAGTTAAAATATGCCAGCTAGCCATTTCATAGTGGCGAATAGAGTTTTGCGCCCATTCATCAGCTTTTATTAATGTTTCTTTTTGCTTATCTGGATCTTCTTCCACCTGAACTAGACTGCAAATGGAACCTGCCCATCCAATTCCCACCCCTATAAGCGCATTGTCTTTGGTGAGTAAACTATGTTTTCGAGTTTCTTCATTGAATTGCAAAGCCAATTTGTGATTTCCTTCGAATACTAAAGCAGCAAGGCTTGCTGAATTATATGACCAACCGATAAGATGATCATCTCCAGTTTTTTCAGAAAGAGTCACAGCTTTTCTTGAGTACTCTAGGCTCTTCTTGGGAAATTCGTCCCTTATATTTTGGTAGCCTCCGAAGAGCGCAAAAAAGCCGTAGTACCAGCTCGCCCAACAATATGCACGAGCTAACTCATATACATCCTCAACTTTAGACAATGCCTCAATGGCTTTATCTCCAAGATAGAAACATTCTTCAGCTATGTTGGCAAATTCGAACCAGTCCTTTGCATACCAGATTCGTTGATCATGACACCCTTGCATCATATCATTGCATACTTTTCCAATAGCAAGAAAATCGCCGTTTTTCTCATGTGCTCTCAGAGTTTCTCTTTCAAGAGTCCACCACTCATCCAATAGGAGACTTCTTTTCGAAAAAGCTTTTTCAATCCACAAATTTGCGAAATTAACTAAAGCTTTTGAATGGCTGATCTTAGCCTCATTTACATCTTCTGCAACCTTCCTAAATAGTTCAACCGTTCGTTCGTAACTCTTTACAGCCAGCTTCATTCTACCTTTAAAATGCCTACTTGTTTTTGCCTGTAGCGCAGCCCTAAAGAAACAGTAACCCATTCGCTCATAAATCTCACCTGCCTTTTCAAAATCTTCCTCTTTCAAGAACAGCCTACAAGCCTCATTATAAAGGTCGCTAGCGCTGAGCCAATTATATTTCCTCTCAAACTGCTGTGCTCTATTGACGAGAGCATTTTGTTTTTGTCGGTTTGACAAGGCTATTTCAGAGTATTATTACTGAAGAGAATATTGAAATAGTTTTTCACATCGTCCATTTTTAGCAAATATTAAATCTTTGTTCAGAGAATATGAGTTAATTGGAAAGTGATTCTTGAGTTGGATTCCAAAGGTTTGACCAAGTTTCAAGCTGGAGTTTTGTTAGCTATTATTGTTGTAGCAATGGTGGTCGGAGGAGCAGCATATTTTCTTTGGTATGAAAAACCTCAATCTGCTGAAACAATAAAAATTGGTGTCCTCGCAGATTTAGATTATACGTATGGAAGGCATGTTTGGCAAGGGGCTATCTTGGCTGCAGATCAAGTCAATGCAGAGGGAGGAGTTCTGGGACGAAACTTTGAGATTGTAGCCCAAGATGATGACAGCGAAACCACCACGGATATTGCCACAGCAAATAATGCGCTAACAAAATTGATAACTGTCGACAAGGCTGACTTTATCCTGGATGGTGGATTGATCATTTTGCCTCATCAAGACATATGCTTTGAACACAAGAAAATACTATTTTCTACTCTAACTTTGCAGGAGGCACTTTCCCAGCGAGTGATAGATGACTACGAAAAATACAAATACTATTTCAGAGGAGGACCTGGAAATGAAACCCACGCATATTATGGTAATATTGATGGTTTGCTTGCAGTGAGGGAATATACTGGTTTCAGCAAGATAGCTTTTCTATGGTATGATGATGCGACTAGTAGAGCTCTATTGTCGGCGGTAAGTAATGCAATTGAACAGGAAGGTTTTGAGATCGTTTATAGCAACCACTTTCCTCCTGATACGATAGATTTTACAAGTTACTTTGCCGCTATCGAGGCTTCTGGAGCCGAAATAATCTCCTATTTCGGCGGAAATGGAGTTCTATTAGTGAATGAGTGGTACAATCGGCAGATGCCAGCAGTTCTCTGGGGATACTCTACTCTAGCGCAAGAAATTGATTTTTGGGAACTAACAGAAGGAAGATGCGACACTGTTTCCACTTATGGTTATGCTATAACCGCAGGTTATCCGTTGACCAGTAAGACTCTGCCTACCAGACAAGCATATTTGGATAGATGGGGAGAATTGCCAAACTTGGGCGCTGCAATTGCTTACGATATTGTACGCTTCGTTCTACCTGACGCCCTTGAACGAGCTGGAACAACTCAAGTTGATGCCGTGATAGAGGCTTTAGAAACAGTTGACGTTGAGACATCATCAGCACGCCATTTTGTGTATACTTCTTCCCATGATATTATGGCCGGGGAAAACATTAACGATCCAAGAGAAAGCTACAGTGTGATATCTGGCTTTCAATGGCAAAATGGAACAATGCAACCCATTTATCCTCGGAGTCTCAAGGAAGAAGCAGGAGTAACTTACACATATCCAGATTGGTCTGGAGCATGGGACTAACAAGCATCTTTCCGTTTTGACATACAGTTTATTCGGAAAAACAAGCTGGGGATAGGATTTGAACCCCTACCGCAGTGGAGATATCACCCCACATATTTTCCTTTTTCCAGCTTATACATTTCTCAGTCCCTATTTGTAAACTATCCACTTCAAGGCCTTTTCTCCTTGGTTTTCGCAGGGCATTCAGGATTTAGGCACAGGTTCCAAGGACGCTTTCCCTTCATCCAAACTCTTACAGTAGACCAGCCGCAACTTTTGCAAACATTGCCTAACGGCTTCACTAAGCCTCTCTGTGGAAGGGGGAAGGCGGCTTTGCAATTTCCCTCAAAATAATTTGTGCAGCCGACGAAGCGTTTGCCCGTTTTTTTCGAGCGCAAAATTACGAGTTTTCCATTCTGGCAGATTGGGCATGTGCCGATTATTCTTTCTTCTAGTCTTGCCTTCTGTATCGCTTGGCTTAAGCGCGCGCCGATTATCTGTTCTTTTTCTTTCAGTTTTTCTGTTACTGGCTTCAGAATTTCAATGGCGCCCCGCAGAACATTTTCTCTTGTTTCCTTTCCTTGTTGAATCTCGTTCATTCTTTCTTCAAGCTTTCTCGTTAGCTCTATTGACACAACGCTTGGACAGTACTTTTTTAAAACGTCAATGACCTCGAAGCCGAGGTCGGTCACCACAATTCTCTCCTCACGAATATACTTCCTATTGTGCAATGTTTGAATGATTCCCGCGCGGGTTGCCTTGGTTCCTATCTCTTCCTTTTCCATCTTTCTGAGAAGACTGCTGGGATTGTATCTTGATGGCGGTTTAGTGAACTTATCTTCCAAAATTACTCTTTTAACGCTGACTTTTTGTCCTTCTTTCATCGGTGGCAAAGGTGTGTCCTCTGACTGGACGTGAGGTTTGTAGAAACGAAGCCAGCCTTCCTCTAAAGTTCGTCTTCCATTCAGTTGAAAATGGTTTCCATTAATACTGATCGTAACTTTTACGCTCTGTCGGATTGCGGACTCTCCAAAAACCGCCATAAACCTTCTAACAACAAGGTCCCAAATGTTCTTTTCAGTGCTGTAAAGAGTGCGTTCTGGCAAGTTTCCAGTGGGATAAATAGCAGGGTGCGCTGGGTCTTCCTTTTTTCCTTCTGCTGGCTTCAGCGCTGATTTTGCGAGAAGTTCAGCCGTTAGCTTCGCATATTCCCGGGTTCTGCCCAGCTGCTTCAATATTGCCTCGTAACCGATGACTGGCGGAAGTTTCTGACTACTCGTTCTAGGATACGAAATTAACGCATCCAAGTATAAGCGTTGAGCAATGCTTGAAGTACGCATCGGCGTATACCTAAAAAGGCGGTAAGCTTCGCTTTGCAAAGAACCCAAATCGAAAGGCAACGGAGGCATCTGCTGGAACTTTTTTATCTCTATTTTTTCTGTTTCGCCGTCTTTACCTTTGCAGCTTTCGATTATCGCTTCTGCTTCTGCCTTAATTTCAATGGCTTTCTTTTCATATTCTGCTTCGAAAACTGCGCCTTCAATTTTAACTTCAGCCTTTATGCTCCAGTACGGAGTTGGCACGAAACATTTTATGCTTCTTTCTCGTGTTTCAAGAAATTTCAGCGTTGGTCCTTGCACTCTTCCAGTGCTAAGCGTAGCGTATTTTCCGCTGTAGTTTTTCGCTGCCATCGTTAAAGCTCTTGACAGGTTTATGCCGTACAGCCAATCCACTTCATGCCTTGTTAGACCAGCCTCAATGAGAGCAAAATCTAGGTGAGGCAGGGGTTCAGTGTAAGATTTTACAAGTTCCTCTTTTGTCAGAGTGGAGTACTTCATGCGTTGCGCGAGGCTTTCCTTGTTGTCACAAGCATACTTTAGGATGGAATAACCGATTATGCTTCCTTCAACATCGTAATCGCATGCGTCAATGAACGTGCCTGCATTCTCTGCTAGTTTTGAGATGACCTTAAGCCAAGTGCGGGTTCGTGCTGCTCCGCGTTCAGCCAAGTATCGTGGAACCCACTGGAAATCGAAAACTGGATACTCTCGCTTTCGTTTTTTTGCGCTTGCAACCGTGTATAGATGACCTAAAGCTGGAACGACAACTATGTTCTCGCTCCTTTTTGCCACATAATAGGGGACACCGTTCTCCACCGTTTTTTCGGCTTTTCCCTCAGCGTCTAAAGCCGAGGCTATTCGGCTAGCGGCATCCGGCTTTTCAGTTATAATTAAAGTGTACTTCCCCAACAGCCCATAACCACACTTGAGAGTTGAAATTCACCCTCAAAAAAGTTGTCGTTGTCAATTATCGGTTCTTTCTTCTGGAACAGAATTTCAGCTTAAAAATGTTTAATAATCCATTGCAGAGATTTGTTCACACGGGTTACTATTGAACAAGCACAGACAGAGGTGGAATAAGTGCTCGAAGGGCTAGGTCTACCAGTTAACATAATCATTCTTATCGTAGCATTGGTGGCTTTGACCAAAGCCAGTGACTTAACCATCACTCATTCTATAAACGTGGCAAGTGTAACGGGATTGGGAAAAACAACGATAGGGTTCATTCTAGTTGCCTTCTCCACGTCTTTGCCAGAACTTTTTGTCGCCATTTTTTCAGTATTAGACCCAGCAAACGTAGGTGTGTCCATAGGAAACGTCTTAGGTTCTAACATAGTTAACATTTGCTTGATACTCGGCGTCTGTTTTCTTCTGATATCCTTGAGATATCCAGAGAAATCACGTGTATTGCCCAAGATGGCAAAAGCAGAGTTAGGAAGCCTCTATTTTGGTCTTTTCATAGCTTCAATTGTTCCGTTGGCTCTGATTTACATCGGGTATGCAAGCCGATTTGTCGGGGTTATACTTTTAGTAATCTTCATTTATTATATGTTCCAGCTTTCAAAGGCCCGAACTCCTGATGAGCAGTCACCTTCTGGAACAGAAAAAAACAAACTTCGCAAATACGTAAGCCTTACCATTTTTGGTGCTGTCGGAGTTGTTATTTGCGCTTATTTTATAGTTGAATCTGCGTCTTTTCTAGCTTCGAGTGTAGGTATACCGCCAGTCGTTATAGGTGCTACAGTTGTTGCTTTTGGGACAAGTGTGCCAGAGCTGTCGACGAGTGTTGGTGCAGTCAAAAAAGGACATTTAGAGTTGGCATTAGGCAATATAGTCGGAAGTTGCTTCATGAATATTACTTTAATCCTTGGAATAACTTTGATAGCGTCACCTCTGACTATTAACATGAGTGCCTTTTCCAACGTGGCTATTTTCTCGTTGATAACGAACCTTCTCTTGTGGTATTTCCTGTCAAACGAGAGAATAGGTCGGCGAGAAGGAACAGTTTTGCTTTTCTTGTATGCGTTATTCCTCGCAATCAGCCTTGGTTGGATACAAATCGCCCAGACCACCTGAGTAACTGTTTACAGTAAGAAAATCATGAGATCCCAAGAAAACTGCAATATCTACACTTGACCTAAATTTTGGAGCTAAACGCATGTGTTTTTCGCTTTGTTGTCTGTGTTCCGTCAAGCGCGTTGATTCGGGCGAAGCTGCTCGCTAATATGCGCATTTAACAGTAAGTTTTAACTTCTAATCGTATAGACAATATAGAGTTTAAAATTTGAAGGGACTTACCTATGGACCCAGCTGTGATAGCTTTCTTTGTTGCGGCAGTCATTATCATTCTAGGTTTCTTAGGCGAAGAGTTTTTCAAACGAACAAGCATCCCTGAAGCAATCCTTTTACTCTTGTTCGGAGTACTTTTGGGTCCTGTTTTTCATTTGTTCGCTCAGGAAGAGTTGCTTGCAATTACACCCTACTTTGCTGCCTTAGCACTTATCATCATTCTATTTGACGGTGGATTAAACATGAACATATACGAAGCCGTCAAGAACAGCCCACGCGCATTGGTGCTGGCGATTTCAGGTTGGATATTAAACGTGTTGGTAACTACGGCTTTCTGCAAATTCGTGCTTGGCTGGCGGCTTCTGAACGGCTTGCTATTAGGCAGCATAATCGGCGGTGGCAGTTCAATAATCGTGATAGCTTTAATTAGGAAACTGAAAGTCACTGAAAAAATTGAGACTGTTCTCAGTCTTGAATCCATTTTGACTGATGTGCTGTGTACTGTGGGTGCATTTACAGCGATTAACATTTTACTCCAAGAAGTGAGCGAGGAAGGTGTCTCAGGCGCTATAGACTTGGGTTCCGCCTTAGGTTCTGTTGGCTTAGCATTTGGAGTGGGCATTCTTGTAGGTTTAGGTTTTGGAGTTGCTTGGCTCATTATCTTGGAAAAACTTAAAGGAAAGCCCAACGCGTACATGCTAACCTTAGCCGTGTTATTTCTAACTTTTGTAGTAACAACAAATCTAGGTGGAAATGGTGCACTTTCCGCTTTGTTTCTTGGCTTGATGATTGGAAACTCTCGTCCCATCGCAAAATTGTTAAAATTCAGAACTACCGTCTCGATAGACGATCACGTGCGCGACTTTCATTGTCAAATAAGCTTTCTAATTCGCTCTTTCTTTTTCGTTTTCACCGGACTTTTGTTTAGCTTTTCATCGTTAACATCATTGCTTTTAGGCTTATTCTTATCCTTCGCTTTTCTCGGAATCCGTTTTGTTGTGGTTAAAATGGCTGCCGTGAAATCTGAACTACATGACTATGAAACTTTAATGACAATAATGTTGCCGAGGGGGTTGGCTGCAGCAGTATTAGCTTCATTACCCCTCACCATGTTGGGTCCTGATTATCAAGTTTTCCCAGAAATCGCTTTCATAGTAATTCTAACCACAATCATAATCTGCACCGTTGGAGTAGCCTTTCTCAAGAAACGTAAAAACCGTTCACCCTTAACATATACTTGATTCAGAAAGAACCGGCTTTACTAAGATGCTCTGTAAATTCGCTTTAAGGCTAGTAACCAATAAATATGTCGTAGATGTTACTTTTTTGCAAGAAGTGTCGTGTAATGCCACAACGTATAATCTGTCATGGTTGTAATCATGTATTATATGAAGGCGCGGAGCTTAAGCCTCCTGACGAAATTCTTCAAACTTATAATGGAAAATGCCCTAAATGTGGCAAAAAACTTTCCTTGTTGCCCATCGATGTTGAAGTAAAACCCATGAAATAAAGGTCTATAGTGAATAAGTGTAAAATCCAATAAACCTCTTGCCGATACGCTTTGACTATCTCGGAAAGCCATAAATAAACAGCCATAGTGATATAAACAATTATTACCACCTGAAAAATTACAAGTCAACAATTGCTTTTTCGCTGTGCCCAGCTTCATTTAATCTTTTTCACCCCCTTTTTAGCTTGTTCTTGATACTTACTTTTTTGATAACTATTGATGCTTTCGGCAAGATGATTGAGCGTTAATTTCAGTTTAGTTAATTGTTCATCCGTCATATCTTCAATTAGCTCTGTCCAAGTTGGAAATAAATCCATTGCGTCCTTAAGCGTCATAGTTACGTATTGGGTGGAAGTGTCTATCTCATCATCTTCACCATATATTGCATCTCCAAAAGTTGGTAAGAAGTTTTCAAGTGCTTTTGCGAATTCCTTCAAAGCGCGTTGTACAGCTACGGGTTCGTTAACATCGTAAAAACGTTTCCGCGTGCTTCCATACGCGGTTATTAATCCTTCATTAACCATTGCTGGTATGTAACGGCTGTAAGTAGTGGGAGAGAACATCTCTCTCTTTCCCCTTCTTTTACGCTCTTCATTGAGCTTATCGAATAGTTGTTTTGACCTTACAGCTTTTTCATGTATCGAGATTTGGTATTCTCTATATTTTCTTATACATTGCAGTATTTCGTTAACAATTTCCGTCTGAAGTTCTTGCATATTATTACACTAAGAGTAGCTATTACGCTCGGAGTTTAAATAGTTGTCGGTGGTGGTGTTGGTGAAGGTGTTTCAAGTTGGAATGTGAATACTGTGGATATGTTTGGCAAGAACGAAAGACGTCTCCAAAGAAGTGTCCCCGTTGTGGGCGCTGGTTACAAAAGGAGTTGAAAAAGTGACAGAAGAAGCCGAAGCCCAAAGGCAAGCTCGCAAGCAATTAGATACACGTTTCTGGTACAGTACCACAACAGCCTCAGCTCTCGCGTCCGATGTTGCCGAGCTTAAGCGTTTCGTCCATGGAATTGTGCTTAACAGTGGAAAAGCTGCGGAATTCTTCAAGGAACGGTCTTTGAAGCAAGAGACAGAAGACCTCAAGGCTCTAACCCAAGAAATCGTTGTTAGCAGAGAAGCAGAACTCGCTAAATTAAAAGGCGTTCGAGAACAAATCATAAAGACCATTATCAAGAACTTACATCCTTATGTTGGCGGTTCTCGAGAGACATGGCGTCACATGCCTAAAGGACATACAATTACGCTGGAACAAATGGCAAAAGAAGTCCTCTTTAAAACTGGTTTACCTCAAAAGCTTGTCGATGACCCATCTCGTGATAACGTCTTGCAATACTTTAACGGCACCTATTTCACCTACAAAGACCTTGAAGTTAAATTGCAACTGCTTTGAAGGCGGTCAGCGGTTGGGATGAGATGAGTGAAACCTTATCTGTTGCTGGGGTCTCCACATCCCAACCCCTACCACTTGTTGCCACTTTGCGGTTTTACTACGACCAACTTGGTGCGCTTCTCGAAGTTGTCAAAGCCATGAAATTCAACCGTCACGCGCCAATCCAAGATTGCGCGATAAAAAGTTTGGGGTTAACAAGAAGGATACTCGAATCCTTGATTAAAGAAACCGAAAATGGTGTGGTCACATGCAATCAGAAAAACAAAAACATGACAACACAAACATCCTAACGATTTTAGCCGTCGATTCGGTTAGCATTGCTGAAACGTTGGCGTCTCTTAATTATACTGGAAAGGATATTGAGTTACGCAACGAAGCAATCCAACTTTTGAAGCGTGTGAGCGAGTTGATTGAGAAGATGTCAAATAATGGATGATGAACATTTAAACAAGCTACTTCGCCACATCAATGAGCAACGTGAAATTGAACGGCTGAAATTAGAGTATGAGCAACGCGTCAAAAAAGCTTTGAAGCCCAGACAAGACGAGCTTGATAGGAGACGAGAGGCGATTCCATGACCGAGTACACTATAACATGGCACGTCCGCGTGGCAAAAATACGGTATAAGGGTCTTCTCAGCCTTGGGTTTTGCGAGTATGGCGATGGCGTCGCGTTCATGGCTGTGCATCGAACCAGTGACAGCGAAGCCCTCAAGATTATGATGATTCACAGCGTCGAGCATTATGATGATGGCACATGTGGTGATGGTGACCATTGCCTCAATCTCGCGTGTCCCAAAAACCGTGCGTCCGCTAAGAACTTTAACTGGATAAAATCGAGGCGTCACCTTGAATGTGCGCATCGTAACCTTGAGCACATCCGTAAAGACATGGAGTTAACAGTTAAGGAACGCGACGTCGTCGCGGAATACAAACAGCCGAAGGTATACAGCTTAAAGAAGTGGTGAACTTGTATGGCAACCGTGCGTCTTTTTGGGGTCTTGACACTGAAGCATCCGCGTCGGGAGTTGAAAGGGGGCTTCGAGATGTCCATACGATTCAAATCTGCTCAAGTGACGGAGAGCACACGGGACGCGTGTTTTGGAGTGCACACGATTTTAAAGAGTGGCTTGGGCATCGACACAACAGACCACCAATCTTTTACAGTTTTACGTTAGGGTTCGAGTACGGCACCCTCATGGCATGGG
>JGI2172J19969_10001314_pt1 | contig 11402 bp, 14 predicted proteins | sample DeeMarSWOR230_32_FD_19969 | JGI IMG/M metagenome (IMG submission 19969)
GGATTGGAAGCCAAGTTCACATCAAATAGGCGGGGCTTGATCGAAAAAGAGAAGGTAGTCGTGACCGAAGCGACCATCGAGAGGCTCACGGAGCTGTTGGGTGGGAACAGGATCGGTATAGCTTCGGGGAGCCCTTCGATGACCGGGCGTTACGCCCTGGGCGACATCATCAATCTGATACGCGAGGATGCACAGGTCTGGTACGACACCGTCGAGGAAGCCCAGAGAGAGGAAGGCGTTGAGAACCTCCACAAGCCGAGCCCCTACTCTCTGGTGAGGGCTTCCGAACCCTTCCGGCCCTATGAAAGTGTCCTGTACGTTGGGGATTCCATGGCGGATAGGCTCATGGCCCTAAATGCCGGGGAGCCCGAGTTTCTGTTCGCCGGCATCTATGGAAATGTGCACGGCGGCGATGAGGCGAGAGGCGACTTTCTGAAGGAGGGCTCGGACATCGTCGCTCCGACGGTGAACGATCTACCTGAGATAATCGAAAGGGTGAGGGGTGAATCGTTTTGAGGATTGGTAAGTTTGAAAGAGAGACGCGTGAGACTGAGGTGAAGGTCGAAGTAGACCTGGATGGCTCAGGAAAATCGGTGATACAGACGCCAATCAATTTCTTCAACCATATGTTGACTAGCCTTTCGACTCACAGCATGATCAACATGAAGATAGATGCAAAGGGTGATCTCAAACACCACATAGTCGAGGACACCGCCATCGGACTAGGATCGGCGATGCGAAAGGCCCTGAAAAATAAGGAGAACATATTCAGGTTCGGATACGCCCGTGTGCCCATGGACTGCTCACTGTCCTCGTGCGCCGTTGACCTGGGGAACCGACCGCATTCCGTGGTGGACGTCAAAACCGACAATATGATGATCGAGGACGCAGCGGTGGAGGACCTGATACACTTCTTCGAGTCCCTTGCGGCTTCGCTGAGGGGCAACGTACACGTCAAGGTGGAGTATGGGAGGAACGATCATCACAAGGTTGAGTCGGCCTTCAAGGCCCTTGCACTGAGCCTCCGACGCGCGGTCTCAGTCGACCCAAGAAGAGAGGGCGCCCCGAGCAGCAAGGGAGTGCTGTAATGAGCATCGCATCGGTTGTAGACTACGGTGTGGGCAATCTTTTCAGCATGACCAACGCCCTCCGAAAAACAGGACTCATAGTTGAGGTAGTAAAGGACCCGGGGAAGATAGAGCCCACCGACGCCATCATCCTTCCTGGAGTGGGTAACTTCGGGGCGGCAGCCGACAAACTACGAGTGTTCAAAGAGCCGATACTCAAGGAGATAGAGAATGGTACTCCAATCCTGGGCAGCTGCTTGGGCATGCAGCTACTTTTCGAAGAGAGCGAGGAAAGCTCAGGAGAAGGATTGAGGCTTCTAGGTGGATGGGTCAGGAGGTTCACCGGAAACCTGAAAGTTCCCCATATGGGCTGGAACATGATAAGGGCTCTGAGAGACAGCCCCCTGCTTGAGGACATACCTGATAACACGTACTTCTACTTCGTCCACAGCTTCTACCCGTTTCCAGCGGATCCCAGGGTCGTCTTAGCGGTCACCGAATACGGCGTGGAGTTCACATCAATTGTGGAAAAGGATCAGGTATACGGAACCCAGTTCCACCCGGAGAAATCAGGGCAGGCAGGCGCTACGCTGCTCCACAACTTTTCACGTATCATCAGAAGGTGAAAACTTGGAGCTGATTCCCGCTATCGACATAATGGAAGGGCAAGTCGTACGACTAACAAAGGGAGACGAAAACGCGGTAACCAGATACGCATCTTTCGGTACGCCACTCGAGGCCGCTCTGTTCTGGTGCAGCCAGGGGGCTGATTTCCTTCACATCGTAGACCTAGACGCAGCTCTCGGCAGAGGCAGCAACCGCGAACTGGTGAAGTTGATCCTAGACAGCCTCGATATGCCGGTGCAAATTGGAGGAGGAATAAGAAGCCTCGAGTCGGCGCGTGACCTCTTGGATTCAGGGGTAGACCGAATAATCCTAGGGTCCATGGCCATGAAGGCTCCTGATCGAACGTTAAAACTCATAGAGGAATACGGTGAAAACCGTGTAGCAGTAGCCCTCGACCACAGGCAGGGCCATGTCCTATGGAAGGGTTGGAAGGAATCGACGGGAAGAACACTTGAGACAATACTAAGCGATTTCATGACCATGGGATTTGAATGGTTCCTCGTGACGAACGCGGATCGCGATGGTACGATGGAAGGCCCTGACATCGATACTTACTCTAAAATCTCTGGGAAAACGTCAATCATGGCCTCAGGCGGCATCGGATCAATTAGAGACCTTGTTCAATTGAAGGATTCGGGAGTCAAAGCATCGATCATCGGGAAAGCACTCTACGAACAGCGATTCACCCTGCCCGAGGCCAGGAGCTATGTGGAGGTGATTTGATGCTAGCAAAACGCATCATACCATGCTTGGACGTGAAAGATGGTAGAGTTGTGAAGGGAACCCATTTCCTAAACCTAAGGGACGCCGGCAACCCAGTCGAGCTAGCCATACGTTACAACCAGGACGGCGCAGATGAGCTGGTGTTCCTAGACATCACTGCCTCCAGCGAGAGAAGGAGAACCATATGTAAGCTCGTGAGAGATGTGGCCAGGGATCTGGACATACCCTTCACAGTGGGAGGAGGAATCCGGACCGTTGAGGATGTTAGATACATTTTGAGAAACGGGGCGGACAAAACGAGCTTGAACACCAGGGCAGTTGAGTACCCCGAAATAATAACTGAAATAGCTGAAGTATTCGGTGCGCAGTGTGTCGTGGTCGCAATCGATGCGAAGAGAAGGTACGAGGAAAGAGAGGACAGAGTTACGGTTATGACCCCTGAAGGATGCTGCTGGTTCGAGGTATACACGTATGGTGGCAGTACACCGACTGGCATCGACGCAGTGGAATGGGCGGTTAAAGTTGGAGAACTCGGCGCCGGGGAGCTCCTCGTGACAAGCATGGACAGGGACGGTACAAACATGGGGTACGATAACATCCTTAACAGGAATATCTCGGAGAAGGTCAATGTACCGGTTATAGCAAGCGGAGGAGCCGGGGAGCCCAGACATTTCTTAGATGCATTCACCGAGGGCAAGGCAGACGCCGCCCTCGCAGCATCGGTGTTCCACTACGGCAACTACCCCATACCGATTGTGAAGATGTATCTAAAAAGAAATGGAGTGAACATGAGAATATGAGAGAAGTGAGCATCGAGGACCTTGATTGGGAGAAAATGAATGGGCTATTACCAGTGATAACACAGGAAGCCAACACGCATGAGGTGCTAACCCTTGCCTATGTCAATAAGGAGGCTCTCAGGAAGACCATCGAAACTGGTTGGGCCCACTATTTCCGTAGAAGTCACGGCAGGGTCATGAAGAAAGGTGTAACAAGCGGGAATGTCCAGAAGATACGAGAGGTCCTGACGGACTGCGACAACGACGCCGTCATTTTCCTCGTAGATCAGACGGGGCCCGCATGCCACCTAGGAGTAAGAACCTGTTTCCATAAGAAAATAAAATAAACAAACTACTTTTCCGTTTTATGTTAATATTGTTCTGCGCGAGCGGCGCGCGATGCTAGATGGTTAGTCTGACTTGGTTCATTTGGACAACTCGACCTGCCCAGAACCCTTTATTGACTCGAAGTAGTCAATTCCCGGCGTGAGGATGTTGAATGATAGTAGGAGCAACAAGATAGCTGTCGTATGTCACTGCATTTTAAACGTACACAGCCTGGAGGACGGCCTAGCCGAGTACCCCGGAGTCGAGGAGGAGGTCGTAAAAGCCCTGATTGACAAAGGAGTCGGAATAGTCCAGCTCCGATGCCCCGAAATCAGACTTCACGGAATCGAGAGGCTCCCGATGCCCAAGGACACCTACGACAAACCCCATATCAGAGAGTCATACTCAGCCCAGGCAGAGGAAGAGGCATCACAGCTGAGGGAGTTCATGAAGAAGGGGGCCGAGGTGGTCGCCGTCGTAGGGGCTGAGGCCAGCCCCAGCTGCGGCGTCAGCGTCGTAGGCAGATGGAGAGAGGGATCGCATGCTGCGACAAGGCGTTTTCCAGATGACTTCGACTTCATCGATGGCAGAGGGGTCTACATGGAGGAGCTGGAGAAACGATTGGAAAGGATGGGCATCAGGCCCATGTGGATAGGCGTTCCAGGAAAGTCTTTGAAGAAGGTATATCCGGACATGTTCCAAGAGACCCTGCGCAAGATAAGAGAAGAGATCTAGGGCACAGCCCTATTTCGATTAGCAATGGGTGAAGCGTGATATGCCGAAATGCGTTTATGAGCTGGCTAAGAACAGAAAAAGCGTTAGGAATTTTTCAAGCAACCGAGTTAACATCGATGATGTATACAGAGCGTTGGAGGTAGCAGCGCAGGCTCCGTCAGGGGCGAACCGTCAGCCTTGGAGGTTCATAATAATCTCCGACCCTGATCTCAAGAGGCGTGTCAAGGACGCCTGCGAGAAGGGTGAGAAGCAGTTCTACGACAGCGTCGGCGGGGAGTTCAGGGGATGGCTGTTCTCCAAGGGGCTGAGCTGGCGGAAGCCATTCCTCGTCGAGGCTCCTCTCCTGGTTGCTGTATTCATGGACGAGAAAGCTCCCTACGCGAAAGAGTCCGTGTGGGTGTCCATCGGTTTCCTACTGCTTGCTCTAGAGGAACAAGGCCTCGGCACAGTGACCTACACTCCCTCAGATACGGATCTGCCGTCGAGAGAACTCGAAGTCCCCGAAGGATATAAACTGGAAGCGGTTCTCCCGATAGGTCACTCAGCCGACGAAAAACCAAGAGAATCAAGACATCGATTGGAGGAGATGGTATTCCTCAACCGTTGGCATACAAATGAAAAGTGACCTAGAGTTCATAGTCTGATTCACATATAGTAATACACTGGGCTCTAATCATACTGGTATTTTTTGAGTTGAAATAATTAAAATCTATGTCGACTTTATTAGCATTATGATTTCTTTGAGGATAAAAGAGAGCGTATCCTGCACGCGGCTCATGCGGCAATACTATCAAAAACTCTCCTGACAGTATTATACCCCATTTCCAAATACCCCTGAAAGAGTACGCGATTTGTACTGGAAAAACATCTTTCTCAAGTCAAGGCTTGTAACATCCTCGACATCCCCTTCGAAAATCAATCTTCCGGAGACTAGGACATAAGCTCTATCGCTGATCCCCATAGCCCCTTTTACGTTCTGTTCAGCCATTATAATCGACACCCCCGAGGCGTTGATCTCCTCAATTTTCGAATAAAACATTGAGACCGCCTTTGGATCAAGATTGGAGGTTGGCTCGTCTAGGATAAGCAGGCAGGGTCCGGTCATTAACCCCCTGGCCAGAGCTAGCATCTGTCGTTCCCCACCGCTGAGCGTCTCAGCCTTCCTCCCTTCGAGGGGTGCAAGCTCAGGGAAGGTGCTGAAGGCTTCCTTTAGGCGTGTTCTGAGGTCACCACCTTTCAGTATGTAACCCCCCATCTCAAGGTTTTCCTCCACCGTTAGCTCTGTGAAGACGTTTTCGATCTGGGGGACGTATCCAACGCCCTTTCTGATTAAATGGTGCAGGAGCATGTGGGTTATGTCCTCATTCATGAATCTGATCTCTCCGTCAAACGGCCTCAATATCCCGATAATGGTCTTTAAAAGGGTAGATTTCCCCGATCCATTCGGGCCTATTATCGCAACGATCTCCCCTTCATTGACGTGTAACGAGACATCGTCGACTATCAAGCTCTTCCCGTATCCCGAGGAGAGCTTAACGGTCTTCAAGATCGGAGATGGATCCATTTTCAAGCACCTAGGTAAGCCTTGACAACCCTTCCGTCTTCTGAGATGGAGTGTGGAGGCCCATCTGCAATGATCCGCCCTTTGTGCATCACATGTACCCAATCGACGAGGTTCAGAAGGAACTCGATCCTATGCTCGATGATAAAGAACGTTATACCTTTTCCATCCCTAAGCTCCACGATCCTATCGAATATCTGCCTCGCCAAGATCGGATTTACGCCTGCAGCGGGCTCGTCTAATAAAATCATCTGAGGATCAGACATCATCGCCCTCCCTATCTCTAAAAGCTTGATCTGACCCCCAGATATCTCATCGGGCCGAGCCTCACTTAGATCGCCCAACATCAGAAATTCTAATATACCCATAGCTTTTTCATGAAGCTCTGATTCCTGCGCCTTCCACTTGCCTTTCCGCAAGAAAACGTTGGTTAAACCGTCTCCGATCTGGTTCCTCCCCGCTATCATCATGTTGTCCAGAACCGTCATTTTCCCGAAAAGTCGTGGGATTTGGAAACTTCTTACCAAGCCCTTTTCATAAATCTCGTGAGGAGGCAATCTGTCTATGCGCTCCTTATTGAAATATACCTCCCCAATGTCAGGCTTGTAGACCCCAGAGATCGTGTTGAAAAGGGTGGTCTTTCCGCTACCATTTGGCCCTATCAGCCCGACTATCTTGGTGCTCTTAACCTCTAGTGAGACCCCGTCCACTACCCTAAGGCCGTCAAAGCTCTTTCTAACTCCTTTCAGGGTCAGTAGACCTGTCATCTTCCTCACTTCTGTCTGTCCTGTTTAACCGGTTTTTCTTTCAGCATCCCGCTAGGGCGGTAGAAAAGGAAGAGAACCATCAACGTTCCTGTTAGGATATACATTAAGTTTTGGGGGTCGATTGGAACTCCGATATAATCCTTGGCTATCCGCGTCCCCCTCTCCAAGCCTACCATTATCAAGGCACCCAAGATGGCTCCCCTATTGTTCCCAGACCCTCCTAGTATGCACATCACCATGACCGTGAATGTAACTATCGGCAAGAACATACGGGTACTAATGTAGCCAACATATTGAGCGTACAGGCTTCCAGCCACCCCGGCGACTCCGGATCCGATCACGAATATCTGCGCCATGCATCTGATGGTGTTCTTTCCCAGACATTGCGTCGCCTGCTCGTCCTCACGGATCCCTCTGAGAATACGGCCATAGGGGGAGTTCACTAGGGTTTCCAGAAGCACATACAAAACCAGCAGGATGCCGTAGACGATAACCACGTTTATCGCTATATAGAACTCTTCCGTGTCGATAGCTCTCAAAAAGGCGAAGGCCGGTGGGATCCCAGTTACGCCGAACGGCCCCCCTGCGATCCAGATCTCGTTCTTCAAAACGATTCTTATAGTCTCTCCGAAAACTAGCATGACGATGGCAAGGTAATCCTCCCTGAGTCTCAGAGCTGGCAGGGACATGAGAAGGCCTGACAGGGCTGAGACAACCATGCCTCCTAGTAAGCCTACCGCGTAAGGTGCCCCTGCGACAGTGAGTAGCGCTGATACGTAGGCGCCTATCATGAAGAAGGCGACCTTGCCGAAGTTCAACAAGCCCGTGAATCCGTATTCAAGGTTTAGGCTCAGCGTGAGAATCGAGTATATCCCCACGTAAACAGCTGTGTCTAGGAAATAAGCCACCAGATTAATTTCTATCACTCCTCAACAATGTTCTTCTAAACACCTTAATGCCAGACAAGCCTGTAGGCTTGAGGATGAGCATGGCTGTGAGTATCCCAAAGGCAACTATCCCTTTGTAATCTGTGGATAGACCTAAATGCCCGAGAGTTGCGACCGAAAGATTCTCGGCTAACCCTATGGAGTACGCTGCAGCGAATGCTCCATAGAAGCTGCCTATTCCGCCGAGAATCGCAGTTGCGAAGACCATTATCAGGAGGTTCCATCCCAGGACCGGGATAACCATGGTGTCGCAACCCTTCAGAACGCCGCCTATGCCAGCTAGAGCCGAGCCGAGAAACCAAACTACTAGTAGGACCTGTTCTGTGTTGATCCCACTTGCCTTTGCCAATACGATGTTGTTTGATGTGGCTCTCATAGCCTTCCCGAGTTTCGTTCTCGTCAAGATAAGGTGAAGGGAGACGAAGAGGGCTATGGCCATCGCCATTATGGAAACTCCCAACCAGGACAACCGTATCGGTCCCAGGGTAAAGGCCTTAAACCGGGACTCAAACAGGACGATGTCCTGGCCCCAAGCCTGCTGCATCAGGAACCTCAGCGTCAAGCTATAGCCCACAGATGCGATACACAGATGTATGAAGTCGGCCCCCCTACGTGCCAGGGGGCGGAATACGAGCATGTACGAGATTATCCCCAACAGACCAGATGAAAAAAAGGAGGCGGTGACACCCCATATGAAACCGAGGTTCAGGGTATCGCTAACTACGTAGCCGATGTAGGCGCCAAAGGTTATGAGCTCAGCGTGGGACACATTAGCAAAGTTGAGTAGATCATAGGTCATGGTGAGTCCCAGGGTAAGGAGAAAGTACAGGCTGCCCGTGATGGCGCTGTTCAAGAGCAGCTGCGCCCAGTTCATCGATGTCTCCCTCGTCTATGGGGCGTAGGACATGTCCGTCATTTCCAAGATATGCCTGAGGCTTTCTCCCATTCGCCTATGAAACTGTATTCGGGTCCTTCGTCGCCTTCAACGATCTCCCAGACATCGTATTTAGCTAGCAGCGGATCACCATTCTCGTTCATCGCCTTCTGCCCGGTTGCGCCTATATAATGCTCCGCCACCGCCGGTATGGCCTTCTTTATCTTTTCCCCATCGTATACGCCTGCCTTCGCCACGCTCATAATCGCTATCATGGTGGCGTCGAACATGTAATCTCCATACAAGGAGGGTTCCTCGTCGAAAGTCTCCTTGTATGCCGTATAGAATTGCTGGTAGTAGTATCTGTCCTTTGGTGAAGCTGGCTTCGTCCCCATCATATTGGTCTTCGTCATGAACTCGGCCGTGCTCGGGTCATCGAAGAAGGCGACATCAGCCATCCCTTCCCCCCCGAAGGTGAGGGCCTCATCAAGCCCGATCTCCAAGGCTTGCCTGAATATCACATAACCTTCTTCTACCCAAGTGGCAAAGAATATGGCCTCTGGCTTCGCATCTTTGACGAGTTGCAGCTCTGACCTGTAATCCATCTTCTCCGGGTCGTACCTTACACTTTTTACTATCTCTACTTCTGGGGCGATAATCTCCAGGTTCTCTTTGAGACCCTGCTCCAATCCAATGCCATAGTCCTGTCCGAGCACGAAGGTGGCCAGTTTCTTCCACCCCTTAGACTTAACCAAGTCCGCTAGAGCGGCGGTCTGCAAGTCGTCGCTCGGCACCGTCCTGAACAGGTAAGGACCGCCCTCCTCACTGATCTTTATTGCGGAAGCTGACGGCGCGATGATGGGAACCTTACGCCTATTGAGATATTCAGCAACAGCCAGCATCGACGGCGTGGTCGCCGGACCAACTATAACCTCTACTCCATCTACCTCCACAAGCTTTTTCACAGCCTCCAGGCACGTCTCGGGCTCCGCTGCAGTGTCTTCGAAGATGAGTCTCACCGACCTCCCGGCGATGCCTCCCGTATCGTTGACGAACTTTGCAGCGAGTTCTGCGGCCTTTATTATCTTGAGGGTGATGGGTGCGATGGGTCCGGTTAAGGGGTATGCAACCCCGATTTTGATCACATCCGGCAGGCTAATCTCCTGCAAAGCTTCGTACTTCGACGACAATGCGTCGTAATCGGACTTACTAACAGACTCCTCTGAAGGTGTGGCTGTCAGTGTTCCACCGTAGTAGCCCCCGACCGCCCCCCCGATAAGGAGGATGATGGCGGCCACAGCCCAAACTTTATCTTCCATCTTCACCACCCCCTCCATCCCTCGGCACCATAATCCGCTTGAAAGTCCATCCTATCTGACCAACGCCAGGCCTGAACAGCGGTCTCAGACATTCCATCATGCCACATTGGCCATAGGGTCGACGGTTCAATCCAGAAACGAGGGACGAATCGTTTCTCTATTGGTATCTGTATTTTCCGATCACCCCTCATCTCCATCCTAAATAGCTCACATGAGAAATCAACATCCAATGCTATCTTATCTAAATGCAATTTGGTTATCAGATCGATTGGAGCCTGAGAGGCTTCGGGGAGGTCGGTTAAAATACAGTGCTTGTTTTGGGTTATTCGATCCTCCGTAAGGAGGAGATTCCTATCCAGTCCGAGTGATACACACTCATACCTCCTCAAATAATAGGTGATTTAAGTCTCTTATTCCGCTTAAAATACTTTTTGGATTTTCGATCATACAATCGTACCTCAATCATCCGAGCGCGAAGATCCCTGGGCCATAAGACTTTTTTTATCGCCATAGCACTCTCAGCATCGGCCCCCCAGTTTGGGCAGTTGTCGGGCGGGTAGTCCTTGTAGGGTTCTTTCCTTTCCGCCGTCCATTCGCACCGTCTACAATGCCACAGGGGGAACTCTGAAACCGGGGGGTGGCTTCGGCTCCGTCAGACATTCACGACACCTCGTCCTCGCCTAGCATTCTACCTACCAATTCCAACTGAAGAGGTGGCAGCTTTGGAGGCGTGTAGACCTTGATGGGGAAATAGATGAATGGCTGAGCCAAGCAGTCCTCGCACACGAACAGGCGCATTGGAACGGCCCCGAGTTTGCCTGTGATCACCCCTCGCTTCTTTTTGAAGCCACATACGCAGCACACGCAGCACCTCACTCATCGTCCTCCCTATTCAGTTGAGACTCTCCTTAGCCCACCTGTCTCTGGGTCCCTAATATACCGGGGACTCAGAGCAGCGCCAATTCGTTCAACGGCCTCCTCAGGTTCAGGCTCAGGCTCCACCGATACAACCACGGCCTCGGCCTCCACAGCCGCAACTGCGGCAGCCTTGTCGAAGAATGGATGACTTTCAGCTTTTCCTTGTGACCGAAAGTAACCTTTAACCATCAATAAAATATTTATGAGCGAGCGCATCTACAATTAGCAACATGGAAACGATCTTCCTCCTGGGCCGCCTGATATTCATCGGCGCCATACTGACCCTGTTCCTCGGCATCATCCTGTGGAAGAGACTCAAGCGAAAGAGCTGGGTCATAGAGGAGTACGCATACAACCCGGTCCCGAACCCCGAGAACCTCCCCCTTAGCCTCTACATGGGATGGACGCCCGTGGCGTATTTCCCTGTTAGTATGCAATATTTCCCCGAAACCCTGATCAAGGACGGCAGCCTGGACGCAGCCGAGATCACCAGAAAAAGGGTCTTCGAATACTCGACCTTGGCCGAGTACCAAGAGTTCACGGACAGAGTGATAGAGGCACGGAAGAAGAAGCCGGAAAGGGTGGAGGAGAAGGAACCCTATGAGCGCCCAGCCGTCCGACCACTGAACGAGTGGATAAACCTCGAGCACGGAGAGAGGCCGCTGTGGGCGAAGTTCTTCTTCATGTTCATAGCCATTCTCAGCGTTGTCATCTTCGTCAGAATGATCTGGGCCTTCTTGACCTTCCCCTACTGAAAC
>JGI2172J19969_10001320_pt1 | contig 11380 bp, 6 predicted proteins | sample DeeMarSWOR230_32_FD_19969 | JGI IMG/M metagenome (IMG submission 19969)
GAAACCCTGTCTCGAGTGAATGAGCTTTATTTTGAGGCGAAAACGGTCGAGGAACAGATCAAACTCTATCGATATTCTCTTTTGCCCCAGGCCGAGCAATCTTTTAAAGCTTCAGAGATTGGCTATCTGGCTGGAAAAGTTGATTTTCTCAATCTTCTGGAAAGCGAGAGGATGATTCTCATGATCAAGATTGGTTATCACAAGGCCGTCTCAGATTTGAATAAAAGCCTGGCTAGACTGGAAAGGGTAGTGGGGAAGGAGCTGGTCAACAGAGTGATGAGTGAAAAAGTGGAAAATAGAACAGAATTATCCTCAGAAAACAGTGACAACCTCGTACAGGATGAAACATTCAATCATAAAAATTTAAAAATTGAAGACCAAGGAGGAAAAAGAAAATGAATACATTGAAGAAAACGTCTGTCATAGGTTTGGGCGTTATCCTGTTGGCCGTTAGCCTTATCTTTGTCTCATGTCAGAGAGGAGAAGAAGGATCACCAGAAGCGCAAACAACTGCCGATAAAGCGACTGCAGACAGAGAGATCCTCTACTACACATGCGGTATGCATCCTTCAGTGAGAGTGAGCCCCGAAGATTACGAGAAGGGAAACACGAGCTGCCCTATCTGCAACATGGGGCTGGTTCCCGTGTACAAAGAGGAAGGTGAAATGGCAAGGATGGAATCTGGGGAGCATGAAGAGATGGAGAGAGAGATTAAATTGAATGCCAGAGCGCAGAGGTTAGCCCAGGTCAAAACCGAAGAGATCCAATTCCGCCAACTGTTCAGAGAAATCAAGACCGTGGGGGAGATTGACTATGACGAGAGAAAGGTGGCTTTTGTGGCCGCCTGGATTCCCGGCCGGATCGACAAGCTGTTTGTGGATTTCACAGGAGTCCGGGTCAGGAAAGGAGCCCCGCTTGTCTGGGTCTACAGCCCCAATTTAGTCACAACTCAACAGGAATACCTTCTGGCTCTTGAGACATTGGAAAAAGTCAAAGAAAGTCCGCACGAAGAGACACTTGAGGGAGCCCGGTCCTTAGTGGAGGCCTCGAAAAAAAGGCTTCTTTTGTGGGGAGTCAGTGAAAAACAGATCAACGAACTCGAGGAAAAAGGAGAAGCCAGCACCCATATGGTTATCCACGCGCCGATAGGAGGGACTGTGGTCCATAAGAATGCTGTGGAGGGGAAGTATGTGAAAGAAGGAGAGAATCTTTACCAGATCGCCGACCTTTCCAACGTCTGGATCCTTGCCGATATCTATGAATCTGACCTGGTCAGCGTCGAAAAAGGACAAAATGTTGAGATAACGACGTCTGCTTTACCCGGTGAAAAATATGAGGGCCGGATATCTTTTATAGACCCCTACTTGAATTCCAGGACCCGCACAGTGAAGGTGAGAATAGAGGTGTCCAATAATCAGATGAAGCTCAAACCCGGAATGTATGTCAACGTGCTTCTGAGTGCTCACGTTCATGACGGCATCCACGGCTCGGGAAAAGTGATCTACGAATGCCCGATGCACCCGGAAATTCAATCCGATAAACCGGATGACTGCTCGATCTGCGGAATGGCCCTGGTAGAAAAACCTCAGGCCCCGCTTGGTTCAATCCTGGCTGTTCCAAGGAGTGCGGTTCTCGATACAGGTGAAAGAAAGCTCGTTTATGTCGAGAAGGAGAAAGGCACTTATGTGGCGAAAGAGATCGAAGTCGGCTCAGATGCTGTTGCTATTGTCGATGGAGAGAAGAAGAAATTCTATGCGGTTAGAGCCGGGCTTACTGAAGGGATGAAAGCCGTCACTCAGGCTAATTTCCTGATTGACTCCCAGAGCCAGATCACAGGACAGGCCGAGGCGGTTTACAGTGGAGCTCTCGATAGGGACAAAAAGGACAAAACGCCTCCGACAAAACACATTCACTGAAGTGGGGATGGCGGTTTTTAAGGATGAATTAGGAGATTCAGATGATCGACAAGATTATTGAGTACTCACTCAGGAATAAATTTATTATCCTGGCCCTGTTTTTGCTCGTCATTGGCTGGGGTTACTGGGCCCTGAACAATACTCCCATCGACGCCATACCTGACATCGGAGAGAACCAGCAGATCGTGTTTGTCGACTGGCCGGGGCGAAGTCCCAAGGATATCGAAGATCAGGTCATCTACCCGCTTTCAGTTAATCTCATGGGCATTCCCGGGATGAAGGTGATCCGTTCCAATTCCATGTTCTCCTTCGGAATGATCAACGTGATCTTTGAGGAGGGAGTGGATTTTTACTGGTCACGAACACGGATTCTGGAAAGGCTGAATATTGCCCAAAAGGACCTTCCGGAAGGAGTCGTTCCCCAGCTAGGTCCTGATGCCACAGCCCTGGGTCAGATATTCTGGTACACGGTCGAGAATGGATACTATTGTCCTGACCATCCTAAATTGAGGTTCGATGAGCCCGGTGAGTGCCCCGAGGACGGCCAGGAGCTCGTTTTTTCCACTTACAATCTGGGCAAACTGCGCTCGATTCAGGACTGGTATGTCCGGTATCAGCTCAATTCGGCTGAAGGAGTTTCTGAAGTCGCCACTGTGGGTGGATTTGTTAAACAGTATCAGATCGACGTTGATCCCAATAAGCTTCTGGCCTTCAACGTGAATCTGCACAGCATGTTCGATGCAGTGCGCCGGAGCAACATCGATGTCGGCGCCAAAGTGATCGAGGAAGGGGGAGCGGAGTTCATTGTTCGGGGACTCGGCTTCATAAAATCAGTGGAGGACATCGAGAACATCGTCATTGGTTCTCATCAAGGAGTTCCAATTTATGTCAAGAACGTGGGAGAAGTGACCACAGGCCCGGCATTTAGGCGGGGCGCACTGGACAAGGAGGGAGCAGAGGTCACAGGCGGTGTGGTGTTGATGAGATATGGCGAGAATCCTTTAGGAGTCATCGAAGCAGTCAAAGAGAAAATAGAAGAGATCACAGCGGGTTTGCCTCCTGGCGTCCAGATCGTTTCTTTCTATGACCGAACAGAGTTAATTAACCGGGCCACAGACAATTTAAAGGAGACACTGCTTGAGGAAATTGTTGTGGCAGTCATCGTTATTTTAATCTTCTTGCTGCACTTCCGGAGCAGCCTCATCGTTTCCATCATCCTTCCGGTTGGAGTTTTGATCTCTTTTCTCGTCATGTATTACTTGAAAATTCCCTCTAACATCATGTCTCTGGGAGGGATCGCGATTGCCATCGGAGTGATGGTGGATGCCGGGATTGTCATGACAGAGAACATATCCAGGCATCTGGCAGTGAATCCAGAGAGAAAGCTGGACACGGTCATCACAGCTTCGAAAGAGGTGGGTTCCGCCATCTTTTTTGCCATTCTCATCATTGTTGTGGCCTTTATTCCGGTCTTTTCTCTAAGGGGCCAGGCTGGGAAACTTTTTTCCCCTCTGGCGTTCACCAAGACCTTTGCCATGTTCGGTTCGGCCCTGCTGGCCATCACTCTTGTTCCGGTGCTCAGTGCTCTTTTCTTAAGAGGAAAAATGCGTCTCCCAGAAAAGAATTTTCTGAACAAGATTCTGATGCGCCTCTATGAACCTGTGCTTCGCTTTTCCCTCAAACACAAAATCATCGTCCTTTTGATTGCCATTATTCTTCTGGGAGTGAGTTATTTTCCTCTTACTCAAATTAAAAGTGAGTTCATGCCCCCGCTGAATGAAGGGGACCTGCTCTTCATGCCTGTTCTTCTTCCCGGAGCGTCTCTCACCCAGGTGATGGAAATCATGAAGACACAGGATGTAATTTTGAAATCATTTCCTGAAGTGGAGCATGTTGTCGGAAAACTGGGAAGGGCGGAGACGCCGACCGACCCGGCTCCCGTGGGTATGATCGAGACTGTTGTCAAGCTCAAGCCCGAGAAACTCTGGCGGGAAGGAATGACGCGGCAGAGGTTGATCAATGAGATGGATGAGGCCTTGAGAATTCCCGGAGTGAGCAACATCTGGACGCAGCCCATCCGCAACCGGATTGATATGCTGGCGACAGGAATCCAGACTCCTGTGGGAGTGAAGGTTTTCGGCGAAAATATGAGAATAAATGAGGAAATCGGGATTCAGGTCGAGAGCATTCTTAGAGAGATACCCGGATCCAGAAATCCTTACGCAGAAAGAATCGGAAACAAGCCCTACATAGAGATTGACGTGAACCGAGAAGAAGCCGCCCGGTACGGTGTCAATGTGGGAGATATCCAGCACTTGATCATGACCGCTGTCGGAGGGATGGAAATTACCACCACAGTCGAGGGGAGAGAGCGCTATCCGGTGCGCATCCGCTACATGCGGGAACTCAGGGACAGTTTCGAGGACCTGAAAAGAATCTTTGTCCCCACACCGAGCGGGGCGCAGATTCCTCTCTCTCTTCTGGCAGACATTAGAAAAGTGGAAGGACCGGCCAAGATAGCCGGGGAAAACACACTTCCCTACGTGAGAGTTTTTGTGGATGTGGACACGGATAAGGTGGGTGTTGTGGATTTCGTCAACCAGGCTCAGAAGATCGTCCAAGAGAGGCTCGACCTTCCAACCGGATATTATATTTCCTGGAGCGGCCAGTATGAGTTTGAGATGCAGGCGAGGCAGAGGCTGATGATCGTTGTCCCGATCTGCATATTCATCATTTTTCTTTTGCTCTACATGAAATTCAAGAGGTTTTCCGCGGCCCTGATCCTGGTTTTCTCCCTTCCCTTCGCATTTATCGGAGGCATATGGCTTCAGTACATCCTCGGTTTTAAGTTCAGCACTGCTGTCTGGGTGGGTTACATCGCCCTTTTTGGAGTTGCAGTCGAAGACGGAGTGGTTATGATGGATTTCCTTGTGAAATACGCCCGGAAAGGACAATCCTTCGCGGAGGATATCATCCGGGCCGCACTGTTACGCATCCGTCCCATCATCATGACAACAGCCACAACGATCCTGGCTCTCATCCCGATTTTAGTGAGTACAGGAGCAGGTTCAGAAATCATGAAGCCGATTGCCACGCCGACTGTGGGCGGCATGGTTACGGCAACAGTGTTAAATCTGATCCTGGTTCCTGTGATTTTTGCCTGGGTGGTTCAAGAAAGGATGAGGAAAGAACTCGATAGACGTGGGAAAGAGAGCACCTAATATCGATTTTATGAAAAGTAGTGGATGCTTGAAGGGCAATCTGTTACCTCTGGAATCAACCAAATCCCCCAGAGTAAAAACCAGCGATTCATCGAGACTTATGTAAAATCAGCGATTGCTTCTGTTTTTCCGTCAACTTTTTTCTCTGCTAAATATTAAATGAGTATGCAAAGCATGAATATGTAAAGCTTTTAGATCCCATCCGTTTTCTCCCATATCTGCTAAAATGTTCTCTAATTTTTCCTCCCAAATTTTCTTTGACAGATCTCCCTCAACACCATGGTTCATCCTGATATGTTTAAATTCATATTTTTTCACTTTAATCTTCCTCATAATTATTTCTCTCTATTTATACTACTATCATACCGACTGAAATATTCACTTCATATATGATGTTTTATCAATTATTAAATATTAACATTTTTATCTTTACACTTAAGAACTTCAATTTCCATCAGATTATCTTTTCCATCTCGCGAACGTATAGAAAAAATGGGGGCTGTCCCTTTTAGTCATTATTTTAAGAAAGAGAGGGACTGTCTCCCTTTTTTAGAGAGGAGTATTTAAGAAGTCGGCCAATTTTATGAATAATTCAGGTTAGAGGATTCCCTTCTCCTTAAGCCACTCATCGTTATAGATGGAACTCAGGTAGCGGGTGGCCGCGTCAGCAAAAATGGTAACGATGCGGGCTGGTCTATCGATCTCGCGGGCCAGTTTCAGCGTTGCCCATAAGGTGGCTCCGCTCGAGCCTCCCGCAAGAATACCTTCCTGGTCCGCGAGTTTTCTGGCCATGAGGAAGGCTTTCTTATCCGTGATCTGATAGATATCGTCGATCAGACTGAAATCCACACACCCGATAAGGAACTCATCCCCTAACCCTTCCATGAGATAAGGGGAAGGCTTGACGAGTTTTTTGGAGTGAAAATAATCGTAGAATATCGATCCGACAGGGTCGACTCCGATAATTTTTATTTTTGCGTTTTTTTCTTTAAGGTACCTGGCGACTCCGCAGATCGTTCCTCCTGTTCCGATGCCGGCCACAAAATAATCGATATTCTCTTCCATCTGGTCCCAGATCTCCGGCCCGGTGGTCATGTAATGGGCTTCATTATTTTCCCGATTGTTGTGCTGGTCAAAGTAGTAACCGTTGGGAGTTTCCCTGGCTATCCGCGGCGCGATATTGTTGTAGCTGTTTGGGGATTCGGGGGGGAGAGTATGGTCGACCATGACCAGCTCCACGTTGAACGCTTTAAGGAATTTGATCTTCTCAGAGCTCAGGTTGTTCCGGACAACCATTTTGACTCTGTATCCTTTGAGCGCACAAACCATGGCCAGCGCCAGTGCCGTGTTCCCGCTGGAGTTATCCACGATCGTGTCTCCCGGCTTGATCCGGCCCTCCTTTTCCGCTTTTTCGATCATGTATTTGGCGATTCTGTCCTTCACACTTCCCATCGGATTCAAAAATTCAAGCTTGGCGAATATGTCCGCTTTTAGACCTTTTGAGATCCTGTTGAGTTTGATGAGAGGGGTGTTTCCGATCCCTTCCAATATGTCGTTATAATACTTTCTTTTCATGGTTTATCCTTTAGAGCATCCTACGTGTGCTCGTTAATAATCGCTTGGAGACGCAAGAGTAACTTTGAATAATAGATACTGTTTATAGCAGTGAAAGTAGGGCATGTCAATTCAGCATCCTCAGGTTCTGGACGAACATCAATCGATGTGATGAAAGATTTTAATTCAAGGTTGATTGAATTGAGTCTGGTTTGTTGATACTTTGTAAATATCTCATCATTAATGCTGTTCAGTCACTAGCACCCTCATCGTCAGGACAGATGACTTTTGTCCTTATAGAGGTACATGTGTAGCTAATTAATTACGAATGATATTCAAAAACTTCCAGACAATTGGCGGCATGCATTATTCTCGAGACAGAAAAGCCCTTCTCAGTTTAGAGCGTCTCAATTTAACTTGGCATATTATTTGCTGTTTGATTATGTTGTAGATCAAGAGATTTTGAAACTCAATCAAAGAAAAGAGGTGAATGAAATGAGAAAAACGGCTGCCCTTTATCGATCAATATCTATCCTTGTTTTTTTTGTCTTTGCTCTAAATCCCCTTTCCGCTTTCAGCCAATCAAGAATGTTTTCCAAGGGCTCCATGTTTATGACGGGTCAGATTGAAAGTGAATCTTATGTCGCAACTGCTACACCTTTTGATTCCATGCCCTTTCCTGTCGGTTTCAGCTATGAGTTTTTAATCACCGATAATATTGGGATAGGAAGCACATTTATTTATGATAAATGGTGTGATTACCTGGGGATCTTTGGTGGGAAATTCTCTTTCCATATATTCAAACCTTCTTTGGATATTTCATATCACTTTAGAATTGGAAAATTGAAGGGCTTTGATTTTTTTTCTGGTGCAAATCTCGGCTATACATTTCTTTCTGTTAGTAATGAATTAGGAAATGATTATCCGGGTGATCTTAAGAGTGAATCCTATTTTGCGCCATTTTTGGGAACACATATATACTTTTCAGATGATCCTTCAGGTTTTTTAGGAAGATTTTCGGTGACCTTGAGAGCATATTGGTCTGTGACTGGTAATTATTCTGGTATAAAAGGGGCCGTTGGCTTAACCTATAAGATTAAATAGTCATTCTTGCGGACTTTCAGGGGATTGGAGTCAGGGCTCGACATTAGCCATAAATATTTTCCACTTTATTGTGCCGATTGATTTTTCTGAATCTGAATTGTCTTAAATAAAAACCTGGCCTTTGACTGAATCAAACAGATTGTTGTTGACAAATAAAGGAGTTAATAATATAGTGTTACCAGTAACAATTGTTACTGATAATATGTCAGGAGGTTCTGATGAAGAGAGAGACACGAAAAGGAAAGGGTGGGATAATAGAGAAAAAATGCAGCATGTGCGGAGAATGGAAACCCGAGACCGAAAAATATTATTATAAAACAAAAAAGACAGGTGTATTCAGGGATGAATGCAAGGTCTGTACAGCGCCGTTTCAAAAATACATGGTGGAATCCAAAAAGGGGAAAAAAGCTAAAGACGAACCAGAGAAGAAATCAAAGAAGCCGAAGGAGAAGCCAAATATTAAAGAGAAAAAGCCTGTTTTTTTGAGCAAGAGGCATACTTATAAAATGATCCCGGAAACGATTGAAAAGATTGACATCATCAGCAACGTCAGTGGAATGGACAAAGGAGAGATAATAACCAAAGCATTAGATTTTTTTGTTGAAAATAATACAAAGTATGAATTGATGATTACCCAATATAAGAAGTTAGTAAAAAGATTCAGGGATTAGCCAAACAGAAAAGAATATCGAAGAATGTTTGAGTTGTTGATCTGATTTTTTTCTTTTTTCATACCTCCATCTTCTCTAAGATCGACTGAAGAAGATTTGTCCTTTTATGATGATTGAAGGAACAGCAAGGATGGTGTCACAGGTTGACTGAATTGGAGTGAATATCCTGGAGACAGATGAGAGAGGGTGGATTTTTTCTTCTCATCTCGATGGCTTTCAGGGCCGCGCTGGCAGAAGGGATGGTGGTGTAACAGGGAATCCTGTAGGAAAAGGCCACCTTTCTGATTTTATGCGCGTCGCTTCTCTCGGGAGTTCCAGAGGGAGTGTTGAATATCATTTTAACTCTTCCTTCTTTGATGTCCTCGAGGATATTCCTCTTTTCTTTATAGATCTTGCCAGTGGTTTCCACATAGAAGCCGTGCTTGCGGAGATAATGGGTGGTTCCTTCAGTTGAGACCAGGTCGAAACCCAGCTGCTCGAGCTTTTCTACGATGGGGACGATTTTTGGCTTGTCCTCGTCCGGAGCGCTGACAAAAACTCTTCCTTCATCAGGAAGACGGAAACCTGCGCCTTCCTCGGCTTTGAGGAAGGCCAGGGGAAAATGAGTGTCTATTCCTATGGATTCTCCTGTTGACCGCATTTCTGGGCCCAATATCGGGTCAACCTCCAGGAATTTATCGAAAGAAAAAACGGCTTCTTTCACAGCATACAAATCTGAAACACAGGGAGTGATATCAATCTCCCTGAGCTTTTTTCCCATGATGATCTGCGTGGCAATCTTGGCCAGAGGGATTCCGGTGGCTTTGGAGAGAAAAGGGATCGTCCGCGAAGCCCTGGGATTGACCTCCAGAATGTAGATCCTGGTTCCTTTGACAGCGACCTGGACATTCATCAGACCTAAAATGTGCAGTTCCCTGGCCATCAGAGTCACCTGGCGCTTCACTTCTTCGATGACTCTGTCAGGGGTGAAGTAGGGAGGAGTGACCATGGTGGCGTCTCCGGAATGGACACCCGCTTCCTGGATGTGCTCGAGGATGCCGCCGATGTAGACATCCTCCCCATCGCTCAGAAGGTCGACATCCAGCTCAACGGCATTATCAATGAATTCATCGATGAGAAGGGGATATTCTGAGATATATTCCTTTATGGATTTGACGTATTTTCCCAGCTCCTCCCTGTCTTGGATGACTCTCATAGCCCGGCCTCCCAGGACATACGAGGGCCGGACAAGGACCGGATAGCCGATCTTTTCTGCCATCTCCAAGGCTTGATTCGGGTTCCGGGCCATCCCGTTTCTCGGCCGTATCAGGTTCAATCTATTCAAAAAGTTATCGAATTTTTCTCTGTCCTCCGTTTCATCGATAGCGTATGAGCTTGTCCCGAGTATATCTACTTCGTTTTCCCACAGTCCCACCGAGATTTTCAACGGAGTCTGGCCTCCGAACTGAGCGATGATCCCTTCTGGTTTCTCGTTGCGGTAGATGGAAAGGACATCTTCCAGCGTCACCGGGTCAAAATAAAGGCGGTCGGAGATATCATAATCAGTGGAGACAGTCTCCGGGTTGGAGTTGACCATTATGGCTTTGTAACCCAGGTCTTTTAGGGCAAAGACGCCGTGCACACAGCAGTAATCAAACTCGATTCCCTGACCGATCCTGTTGGGCCCAGAACCGAGAATAATGGCTTTTTTCTCAGGAAGGGCTTCCGCTTCGTTTTCGTCTTCGTATGATGAATAGAAATAAGGCGTTTCGGATTCAAACTCTCCAGCGCATGTATCGACAACTTTCCAGACAGGAAGGACCTTTTCCTTTTCTCTCATCCTCCGGACTTCATCCTCCTTGAGCTTCGCCAGTTCGCTGATCCTTTTATCCGAGAATCCCAATTCTTTGGCCCGTCGCAGTATATTATGGTTGGTTGTGTCTTTTTTCAAGGATTTCAATTCCTCCTCAAAATCCACAATCTCCTTTATGTTCTGGAGGAAGAAGGGATCGATCTGAGTGCGCGCGCAGATCTCCTCTACGCGTATTCCCGCTCTGATGGCATCCGCGATGAACCAGAGCCTTTCCGCGTTCGGCTGGGTGAAATCGCTTCTCAGGATTTTCCTGTCCTTCTTCTTGAATTTTTCCTCGAATCCCCAACGGTTGCTCTCGAGGGAGCGGATGGCTTTCTGGAGAGCTTCTTTGAATGTTCGGCCGATGGCCATCGTTTCTCCGACAGACTTCATCTGGGTTGTGAGAGAAGGCTTTTCTTCAGGGAATTTTTCAAAAGCAAACCGGGGGATTTTGACGACGACATAGTCGATCGTCGGCTCAAAGCAAGCCGGAGTCTTTTTAGTGATGTCGTTAAGGATTTCATCCAGGGCGTATCCCACAGCCAGCTTGGCCGCCATCTTGGCAATGGGGAAACCGGTCGCTTTGGAGGCGAGCGCCGAAGAGCGGGAGACTCTGGGATTCATTTCGATGACCATCATCCGTCCATCTTCGGGATTGACTGCAAATTGAATGTTAGACCCACCTGTTTCTACGCCAATCTCCCGCATGATGGCGATGGAGGCATCTCTTAACCTCTGGTATTCCTTATCTGTCAGGGTTTGGGCCGGAGCCACTGTGATGGAGTCGCCGGTATGGACGCCCATGGGATCGAAATTTTCAATGCCGCAGACGATCACCACGTTGTCTTTTCTGTCTCTCATGACTTCGAGTTCGAATTCTTTCCAGCCGATGATGGATTTTTCAATAAGGATCCGTGTGATGGGACTGATGGCCAAACCAAGAGGGACATATTTATAGAAGTCCTTCCAGTTCTTGAGTATGTTTCCTCCTGTTCCGCCGAGGGTGAAAGAGGGGCGGATCACCACTGGAAACTTAATTTTCTTCACGATGTCCACAGCTTCTTTGAGGCTGGACGCGTATCC
>JGI2172J19969_10001321_pt1 | contig 11379 bp, 12 predicted proteins | sample DeeMarSWOR230_32_FD_19969 | JGI IMG/M metagenome (IMG submission 19969)
ACATGCCTTTAACAAAAGATGTGGACTTAAACCAGCTGTCCATAATGACCAAGTATTATTCAGGCGCAGACATTGAATCCCTCTGCAGGGAAGCCGCTATGCATGCCCTAAGAAGAGACGTCAAAGCCAAAGAGGTTACCATGAAAGATTTTCAGGATGCCATGAAAGAATTGGGTCCATCCGTCACACCTGACATGGAAAAATGGTACAAGAGCTTCATGCAGCAGGTTCGACAGGTACAGAAACCGGCAACACCAGTTGCTTAGGGAGCAAAATTCATGCCAGCAGTTAAGACTTGGAAAACCCGTCCTGCCTATTTTGTTTTATTGGAAATTCTAACCAAGAAAGGCGACATGACCGACGATGACCTCTTTAGCCAACTGAAAGAGGAGTTTGATGATTTAGGGTACAAAGACTTCAACAACATTCTGATGCGGCTGGAGGTCAGCGGCAAAATCCGCACCACTTCCATGTCCCGCGGAAAGAGACGCGTCGAGCTTATCCAATAAGCTTAATATTAATAGTGCTCAGCGTGCAATCAATGAAAGACATGCCAGACGCCATAGTTGTCGGAGGCGGACCTACCGGTTCCTTTGCAGCTTTGAACCTAGCCAAACTGGGCGCCAAGGTCACAGTTTTCGAGGAGCACGAAGCGATTGGCATTCCATCACACTGCGCGGGGCACCTGAGCATCCGAAGCTTAAGAAACTTGGGGCTGTATCCGCTTCCTGGGAAAATCATTGAAAACACGTTTTCTCAAGCCAACTTTTATTCACCCACAGGCTTCAAATTCTCAGTTCACCTCGCCAAGCCAGTCACCTGCGCTGTTAACCGTGCAGCTTTTGATAAGCACCTCGCGGATAAAGCAGAAGCCGCAGGAGCACGCTACTATCTAAACTCACGGGTTCAATCACTGCTAATGGAGAATGGCGTCGTTAAAGGCGTGAACGTTAAGCAAAGCGATAAAGCAGAGAGCGTTCCAGCAAAAATTGTAATAGACGCTGAAGGAATCTCGTCTAGGCTTTTGAGGCAAACAGGCTTATCAGGGCTTAACGGCGAAAGGCTTGTTTACGCAGTGGAAGCCGAAGTAGAAAACGTCAAAGACGTGAAGTTGGACGCGGTTGAGGTGTTTCTGGGAAAAAATTATGCACCTAGCTTTTACGCGTGGCTTATGCCGAGGCTTGACGGAACCGCAAAGGTTGGGCTTGCAACAAACAAGGGAAACCCAAAAGAGTTTTTGCAAAGGCTCATGCTTAAGCATCCAGTGGCTTCGAAACAGCTCGCAAACGCGAAAATCACGCGAATCGCATTTCACCCCATAACCCTAGGCGGACCAATCTCCAAAGCTTATGCGAGCGGATTTCTGGCTGTGGGCGATGCGGCTTCGCAGGTGAAGCCAACCACGGGCGGCGGCGTGGTTTTCGGGTTGACATGCGCCAGAATCGCGGCAGAGGTTGCCGATGAAGCCATTCGAAGAAACGATGTGTCCTCAGATTTCTTGGCGCTGTACCAGAAACGTTGCACAGACGCGCTGGGTTTTGACTTTGGCGTTATGCTCCGGGTTAGAAGTTTTCTTGATTCTCTTTCTGACGAGAAGCTTGATGAGGTTTTGCGGTTCTGCGCGAGAATAGGTTTGGATAAAACGTTGGGGAACGTGGATGAGATAGATTTTCAGGGTCAGTTGCTTCTTAAAATCTTGACGAAGCCTGCCATGTTTGCCGCTTTGGCTTATTTCCTTAAGCTTTACTTGTCAGCAAACCCTTAAAATCTCGAGGGAACAACCTGATAGGAGACAGTGGGGAAAAGCGAACATGGAAGAATTCGAGTACAAACAAGTCATCGTCTTTCGTAGCGATTTGAAGCTTAGCAAAGGAAAAATTGCTGCTCAGGCTGGGCACGCAGCGGTTTCCGCGGCGCAGGAAGCGCATAAGCGGCATAAGGGCTGGTGGGACGCGTGGCTCTTCGAGGGGCAACGCAAGGTAGCGGTTAAAGTGAAGGATGAAAAAGAGCTTTTAGCGCTTGAGGAGCAAGCTAACGATTTAGGTTTGCCCAACGCGTTAATCGTTGACAAGGGTCTAACGGAGATTCCTCCGGGCACGGTTACATGTTTGGGAATTGGTCCTGCTCCCACAGAGAAAATTGACAAGTTAACTGGCAACCTTCCCTTGTTATAGATGAAGGCGCATGAAACTTTGCTTGTCCCGAGAATTGACAAGTTGCTCGGCATCGAGGTTTACGCCACTGAAACCGCGGGCATCGGCGGGGTTATTCGGGAGTCTGTGGATGATTTTGTGGTTGAAGAGGTTCTTGTTGACGGCTCCAAAGCTGAAATGGAAAAGGCTGTGGAGAGCCGAGTTTTAGGGGCTTCCCGCTCCAAGCAGCGCTATTTATTGTGTGTTTTGGTTAAGCGCAACTGGGACACGTTTATAGCCATACGAAACATCGCCAAACAGTTAGGCATAAGTCAAAAGCAAATCAGCATCGCGGGCATAAAAGACGCTAAGGCTGTTACGGCTCAGCACATCACAATCGAACACGCTTCGATGGAAGATGTCGCAAAAGTAAACGTTAAAGACATTGAAATCCACCCTGTAGGATACGTCCATGACAAGCTGTCATCATATTACCTGTTAGGGAATAACTTTAACATAAAAATCAAAGCGATTAACCGCTCAGAATCAAGCATCGAAAAGAGAATAGCTGAAACCGCTAGAGCGCTTGACGCCATCGGCGGGATTCCGAATTATTTTGGGCACCAACGCTTCGGAACCACTCGCCCAATCACGCACATTGTGGGAAAAGCCATCCTTGAAGGAGACTTTAAAGAAGCCGCAATGCTCTTTCTGGCTAAGCCAAGCGTCCACGAGCATACTTCGTCTAGACAAGCACGCATAGAACTGCAGTCAAAACAGGATTTCAAACAAGCGCTGCAGAACTTTCCCAAACAACTCCGTTACGAAAGGCTAATGCTTAGACATTTGGTTGAGAAACCAGAGGATTTTGTCGGCGCCTTTATGCAATTGCCCATTAAGCTTCAGGCGCTTTTTGTTCAAGCGTATCAGTCGTACCTGTTTAATCGTTTCCTAAGCGAGAGAATAAAGCATGGCTTTTCCTTGAACAAGGCTGAGGTTGGAGATTACGTAGTGAACGTGGAACGTTCAGGACTACCTATGGTCAATATAGCTAAGATAGCAAGCGCAGAAACTGTCGCGGAGACTAACGAATTGATCAAGGCTGGAAGAATGCGCGTTGCTCTGCCGCTCATCGGACTAAAACAAAAGGTTTCCAAAGGCGCCATGGGACAAATAGAGAGCCAGATTCTCGAGGAAGAAAGCGTCAAAACAGAAAGCTTCAGAGTCAACGCAATACCTAAGATAGGTGGAAGAGGCGGATTACGCGCGGTTGTTGCCGCAGTCAAGGGTTTCCAGTTAAATGCCGTTTCAGCCTACGCCGACGCTCATGGAGAGCGTGAAGCTGATTTAAGTTTCATGTTGCCACGCGGTTCCTACGCAACGGTGCTTCTTAGGGAGATAATGAAACCGCGCAATCCGATAAGTTCAGGCTTTTAGCCTTATAGAACACTGCAATTCGCAGTTTTTAGAGCCAAATATTCTTGAGCGAGTGGGAAGCAATGATGGGTGGCAACGCTGATAAGCAAGAAAAGAGACTATATTTGCAGAAGGACTTTTGGGATGGAAACTGAGCGAAAAGCCTCAATCTCGCTTCATAAACCAGACATTAAGGAAAAACTCTTCTTTTTCCTCTCCGGATTACTGGTGAGTGTGCCCTTTACCGTGTTTTTCTCTGAATTCTCGGCTTCTCTGTGTGTAGCTATGCCTTTGATATTCGCGCAAGTATGTTCAGTAGTACTTTTTGCGCCGTTTATAGAAGAAGTGGCGAAAGTTTTTCCATTGTTTTATCGTCACGGCGAAACTGAAAGATCCATTTTGAACTTGGCAATTCTCGTAGGATTGGGCTTTGGTGTGACCGAGTTTGCCCTATACGTTTTCGCCTTAGGTGCACCTTTCATTTCAAGAGTGCCCGGTATAATTTTTCATGCCTCCAGCACTTGCATAACTGCTTATGGCATAGCCAAGAAAAAGCCCATATCGTTTTATCTGATTGCTGTTGCGTTTCATTTAACAAACAATCTTCTTGCTTTATTCTCAAACTCGCTCTCATTCTTGTACATACCTGCAATATTCATTTTGGCTGCCACTTATCTTCTGGCGTTGTATCTTTACCGCCGAACCTCAGAAACCATAGTCGTGTAGCTCTAACCCGAGCCAAACCACACGGGTCAAGCCTACCAGCCTACACTGATATGCGTCTAGGCTGTTAGATTTTATCGGTTCTGTTCAAGTCCCGAAGCCTATTAACCCCGTCTATTTCGTTTATAAAATCAGCCACGCTCTTGGGAACAAGCTTCGTCCAGCTCTCTCCTTTGAGCATTTTCTCTCGGACAAGAGTTGACGTATAGAGTTTTCTTTGGAAGAACCGTATGCTCTTAACTTTGTATCCCGCTTCCATGAAAAGCCTGCGCGTCAAGGGTTCATTGGAATAGACAACGTTAAAGCGCGGCGTGTAACCTTCCAACGCAGAAACCCACAGCATATGCAAATGCACGTCTGGAACGGGAACTACCCAAAGTCGTGATTGGTCTATGCCTGCTTCTTGCAACGCCCGGCAAATCATGACTAACCTTTCGCCTGCCGTGAAAGGATTGTTGATGTTGTGGCTGTACTGGGCGCTGCCGATGACTATTACTAGTTCATCAGCGTCATTCAAAACCTCTTTTATGGCTTCGAGGTGACCTAAGTGAAAAGGCTGAAATCTTCCAACGTAGAGTCCGCGATTAGCCATTATAACTGCTCCCCGCACCCCTTGAGGTTGACCGTAAGTGACTTTTATCATTTGCGATTCCAGAATAAATCAATCTACGCCAAAATCAACTATAAGTTCAAACTATAAATAGAGGGGGTATAAGTCACCGAGAGCATAACAGAACGTTAAGAGTGGGCATCATAATTTTTCGCTTTGACTTTTTTTAACACGAACTCAACAGGAAAAACCTGCAGTTTCTTGCCATCCACTGGAATCTGCCGCGGAGAAGTGTATCCTCGTTTTTCGCGAACCAAAAAACCAAGTTTCACATCTAAACCGCCTCCGTAGCCGCCCAACGTGAAGTCTGAACTGACAACCCTGTGGCAGGGAACAATCGGCGCGAAAGGGTTTCTAGCCATAACGTTTCCAACCGCTCTTGGGCTGCCTCCAGCCGCTTTGGCGATTGCCCCGTAAGAAGCCACATAGCCCACTGGAACCAAGGATGTTACTTCAAGCACTCTTCTCGTGTAGGCGGGCAAATGCGCTGTGGCTAAAGAAAAACCGTGCGTAGCGTCTTTTCCATCGTAAACGTTTTTCACTAATGCGAGAACGTCTTCGGCGAAGGCTGATGGCTCCGATGAAACTTGGAAGGGAACGTTAAAGGGTATGCTGCTTAGCAGGCTCCTTAAAGCTTCCTGTTCGCTGGCAGCGAAGGAAGTGCCGAAAACGCGTTGCTTATCGCAGGCAACTCCGAACCAGACGCCGTCAACGTTTTTGGCATAAACATCTATCATTCTCTTTTTCGCCTCTGCGAAACGTTACCTTCATATATGAAAAGCTTGTTGGGATGTAAAAACTTTCTTTTTTATCGTTCAGAGCCATAGGGCTATTTTTTCTTTTGGAAGCACTCCATGCAAATAGCGACGACTTTGACGTTTTGAAGAGGTTGCTGGAAGCGTAAACCTTTTGCAAGTACAGTTATGTAACCCAAAGGTTTCCCGCATTTTTGGCATCTTACTGGTTTAGAATCGCTCATTTTCCATCAATAGAAACATTCTAAGTCAGCCTTAATAAGCTAATTTTCACCTGCGCCTCTCAGGGCATCCAGCTGAACGGTTATAAGTAACCTTAATAGGTTCGCGTGTGTATATCAACGGAAAGGTGAAAAATCATGGAAGGATACGGATCACAAGCGCAACCAGCAGGATACGCTTGGATTCCTGGCGCCACGACAATCGGAGTTGTCTGCACAGACGGAGTTATCTTGGCTTCTGAAAAACGCGTAACATACGGGTACCTTGTCGTCAGCAAAGGCGTCAAGAAAGTTTTCAAAATAACCGACCAGATAGGCGCAGCTTGCGCGGGACTTGTCGGCGATATGCAAATCCTCACTCGAGAAGTGGAAGCACAAGCTAACCTGTTCAGCATGGACGTTGGCAGAAAAATCTCCGTGAGATCTACAGCTAAACTTATGTCCGTCATTCTCTTCAACCGCCGATATGCGCCGTTGATTACGCAGACGATTGTGGGCGGTTTAGATGAAGAAGGTCCATCGCTTTACGTGCTGGACGTTTTGGGGTCGCTAATACCTGATAAGTATGCCGTGGTGGGTTCGGGAACAGAGATAGCCATGGGCGTTTTGGAAGAAGGCTACAAAGAAGGATTAAGCGTAGAAGAAGCAAAAGCGCTGGTGACCAGAGCCATAAAGTCAGCCATAAGCAGAGACGCAATGAGCGGCGACGGCATCGACTTCTTGGTAATAACTAAGGAAGGCATAACTGAAGAAGCAATAAAATTTTAAATTAGCAAGTTTTAACATGAAAACCTCGTAGCAAGCTGCATAGCGGCTACTGGAAGTGGGCAGTGGCTCTGTAAGGGAGAAGAAGCAATTTGCCTTTCGAATTAAGCTTAGAAGAAGGAAAATTCCTCATCCAACTTGCACGAAACGCGGTAAAAGAATACTTGCAAACGGGAAAAACCGTTAAACCTCCCGAAAACACCCCTAAAAAACTGTTTGAACACTGCGGAGTTTTCGTCACCATAAACAGCCTGAAAAACAGGGAGAAAGCACTTCGAGGATGCATAGGATATCCTTATCCCACCAATCCGCTTGTAGAAGCAGTCATCGATTCTGCCATAAGCGCGGCAACACGGGACCCACGGTTCCATTCGCTCTCTTTAAAAGAGCTTGGCAACGTGGTTTTTGAGGTAAGCGTGCTTACGCCGCCTGAGCTGATAGAGGTAAAAAAGCCAGAAGAGTACGTGGCTAAGATTAAGGTCGGCGAAGACGGTTTAATCGTGGAAAAAGGTTTTTTCAAAGGGTTACTTTTGCCGCAGGTGCCTGTTGAATGGGGATGGTGCGAGGAAGAATTTCTTTGCCACTGCTGCATAAAAGCTGGGCTTCCGCCAGACAGTTGGTTGACAAAAGGCGCCAAAATCTACAAGTTCAGCGCCATAATTTTTGAAGAAGAAACGCCGCAAGGCGAGGTTAAACGTCTGCAGCTCAGCGAAAAATAGGCTTCGCATGGTTTATTTTACGGCGCTTTCGATGATTTCAACCGCTCGATCCAAACCTTTAAACTTGTTAGAAAACTCGTTCAGCGCCATAACGTTTCGCCTAAAGAACTGTCTCTCTTCTTCGATTTTTTGGACGGCAGCCCTCAATTCTTGCTTGTTTTTCACGGTTATTGAGCAGTTTAGCTTTTGAAGTTTCGCGGCGTTTCCCATCTGCTCTGGCTGGGTTGGAATGCAGATGCTTGGCTTCGCGTACTTTATGGTTTCAAAGCATGTTCGGTGTCCACCGCTGAAAACTATCAGCTTGGAGTTTTTCATGCACTCTTGACGTTCTTGTGAGGATAGCCAAGTGTGTATCTTGCAGTTTCCATGTTTTGCCGTGCCTTTTTCCCCAGGTGTTCCTAGGCTGATTATGCTTTTTGTTTCAAGTTCTTCAAGCACGGGAATTATCATCTGTGTCAGCTTGGCTCTTGTGCCGTAAGGTCCGCTTATCGGAGCGAAAACGTGCTCTTCTGACCCTTGCGTGTACGTAGTATCGAGGAAGCTGCCTACGAACTCTGTTTTTTCGCTTATGCCTATGTTGTCCGAATCGCCTAGGTTGTATTCGCTGATGGTGTATGGTGGCGGATTGTCGGGTATGATTATTTTTGCGCATGTTTTCACGTAACGTTCAACGAAGCGTTCGCCAGGGTTGAGGAAGGCGGAAAACCCGTAGCTCGGTCGTATCAAGTTTGCTATGTAAACCGCAGGGAACTTCCACCTTGATGCCATGCGAAGCGCGTTCAGGTCGCCATCTGCGATGATTAGGTCTGGCTTGATTTTTCGGATGTGCCTTCTTAGGTCGTAGTAGCGGTGTACGGTTTCCATTGCGTTTGAGCTTTTTATTTCGAATTTGTTTTTTTTGTGGTTGAAAACTGGAAGTGGGAACAGGATGTTGATGAGTGATGCTGAGGCGACTATGCCGCTTGCGTTTTCGTACCAAGCGACTGGGGTGCACGGATAAACGTTCCTGAACTCTTTCCGCAATAGCTCATAGGCTTTGCCGCCTGAGAAAAAGAACAGTTCATGCCCGTTTTTCTCAAGCCTTTTTCCCAGCGGTATGACTCGGGAAACGTGTCCTAAACCGAGTTCGGAGCAGCATAGCATCAGTCGCATAATACCCACAAGTAAGCGCGTGGATTTATTTCATTTATCCTCTTTTCCCAGAAGAATAGAAGCTGCTAACTACGTTTAATGATTGTTTCTATGTGTTCTCTGTTGCGATTTTTTGTCTATACCCCCTCTATATATAGCTTGAAGTGTTGAGTGAACTGCTGGTTCTTTGTCAAGAAATCTTTACTAACGCGTGACTCTGCTTGGTCAAGAAACCTTGATAAAAACGCATAAATCGCACAATAGTCTTACAGCAAATTGACACTCATGAGAAGAACAGCGTTAGCACTAATTCTCATATTTGCCTGCCTCTTCTTAATGTTGGCTGAGGTGGTTGTGGTTGCTTCCACAAAAGAGAATACATGGGAGATTTTAGCACCTTTGCCTGAAACTGGAAGCGAAATGAGAGCGGCTGCTGCAAACGGAAAAATATACGTTATGTCAGGCTCAAGAAATTTTGAATATGACCCAAAACTAAATGAATGGACTACAAAAACTCCGATGCCATCACCAAGAAAGTGGTTTGATATTGCTGTCTACCAAAACAAAATATACACAATAGGAGGAATTTTAGGATTTGACGAAGAAAATGAAATTATTATATCCAATGCAATTGAAGTTTATGACCCCTCAACTGATACTTGGAAAATTTTGTCACCAATGCCCATTAACACAAGCGCCGTAGATGCTTGTGTAGTCAATGGCAAAATATACCTGATAGGTGGATTTAACCTTCAATTTCCTTCGCTTTCCACAAATGTAAATGTGGTATATGACATAGTTAGAGATTCATGGACAAACAAAACGGCAATGCCTTATCCAGCTTATGATTATTCGGGCGTTTTCGATAATAAAATTTACATAATAGGAGGTTTGGGCTCGTCGCTTAGCAATCGAACTCAGATATATGACACTGAGACCGATTCGTGGAGTCTGGGAGCTCCTATTCCAACCCCAGTATACAATGCTGCTGTGGGAGCAACAACAGGAGTAATGGCACCTAGGAAAATCTATGTTATTGGTGGAACCACAGGTGAAGGAGGAATGTTTGCAGAAAGCATGAATCTCGTTCAAGTCTATGACCCTAAGGATAATACTTGGGCTGTTGGAGAACCAATGCCAACTGCTCGTCTTGGACTAATTGTTGCTGTATTAGATGACCAAATTTACGCAATTGCAGGAATGCCTCAAATGGCTTTCTCACCTTGGTTAACGACAAATGAGCGATACACTCCTTTTGGCTATGGCACTCCTGACCCAACTTACGATGGCACAGCTCCAGAAATTACGTTAAAATCACCAAAGAATGAGACATATTACGGTCCAAGCATTAGATTGGAGTTCTCAGTAAATGAAAGAGTATCTTGGATAGGCTATAAACTTGATAATGAAACCATTGTAGAAATTACAGGTGACACAACCGTTTCTGGATTGTCATTCGGCTCTCACACTCTAATCATCTACGCTACAGACACTTCTGGAAACAACGGAGCCTCAGAAACAGTCTTCTTCAGCGTAGCTGAGTTTCCTGTTGTACTCTTGACTGCTGGAGTCACCGTGGTTGCTGTGGTGGGCGCTGGTCTGCTGGTCTACTTCAAGAAACGCAAACGTTAAGCCACTGAATATTTTGTCCTTTGCAAGTGACTGACAGACAGAGACAGAGTGAGTGACAGACTGACAGACAGGGTACGCACGCGCGGGCGGGGGCGCACGCACACGAGAGAGAGAAAGATTAAAATTTAATCCTACTTTGGCTAGCTGCTTCCTCTGGCACTTGACTTAGTAAAGCTAAGCCATGCGTTTTATGAGTTCGTTGATTTTTTCGCCGCGGTAGCCTGCTTCGCCGCCTGCACCGTAGCTTTTCTTGGTTTTTCCCTTGAAGCCCTTGCTTGGCGGGGGCAACTTGAAAACAGGCTGCACGTTCGGCAGCTTTTGGTATTCCGCTTTGCAGTTTGCTATTGCTTCGGCGAGCGCCTCTAATGATTTGTAACCGATTTTCTGAACGTATTCGTCTGTTAGTTTCTTGCCGCCAGCTAGTCTTCCGCGTTTTTTCAGCAGCAAAGCCACGGTTTCTTTGGAGACTTCGCCCCATGTGACGTAATTCTGCACTCGGTACAGCATGCCCATGTATGAGGGGCGGTTGTCAACGAGCACCGCATGATTAGTTCTGGCTAAGCGAAGCATGTCAAGGGTTTCTCTGGCTTCACGTTGAGCGCTGATTGTCCCTCGAATCTTCACAACGGCAAAGCATTTGCGCTCGTCAGCTTTTCCAGTCAACTACCTCACCCAGTCCGCCTGCGTTATAAGACCATAAGTCTTACGTAACCCATCAAAAATCGCGCAAGCATAAGACGGCACAGTTCTCGTCGAACCACGGCTTCTCACCCAAAGATCCTTCACGCCCGCCAAGCCCAAAATCACCTTCGCCACTTCGCTCGCCACTAGTCCCAAGCCTCTTGGACCTGGAACAATAACCACCCGCACGCCACCGCACTTGCCTTCAACTTGGAACGGCACTGAATGAGGTTTTCCGCAGCCGCATTCCCAACTGCCGCAGCCCCGTTTAATGGGAATAATGTTTAAACGCGCTGCTGCCGCGGCTTTCTCTATCGCAGTTCGAACTTGACTGGCTTTTCCAGAACCCAAGCCTATGTAACCATCCCTGTTCCCCACAGCCACAATAGCCTTAAACCTTGATTTTTCACCGGCGTCCGTCTGCTTCTGAACCAAATTAACGTCTATCACTTCTTCCTGCAAATCAGGAATTAACGCGTCAACAATTTGATACTCAGAAATTTTCAAGCCGCTCAAGAAAACTTCGTCAATAGAAGTTACTTTGCCTTCTTGAATCATCTTACCTAACCGTGTTTTAGGAACCCATGCCTCTAA
>JGI2172J19969_10001334_pt1 | contig 11347 bp, 10 predicted proteins | sample DeeMarSWOR230_32_FD_19969 | JGI IMG/M metagenome (IMG submission 19969)
ACTCAAGGATGCTTTAGGGCATGTTTGGCAAGGTCCTACCATCCAGGTTGATTTCAATTTGCCACAACGCTTTAATGTCTGTTATATTGGTGAAGATAGCTTGGAGCATAATGTGGTAATGATACATCGCACAGTTTTAGGTAGCATGGAGCGTTTTTTAGCTTGCCTTACAGAACATTATGGTGGTGTCTTCCCGGTATGGTTATCGCCGGTTCAAACAGTAATAATTCCCATAGCAGATCGCCATGTTGGCTATGCACATAAGATAGAAAGCGATTTTAAGAATGAGAGTATCCGAGTTCTGGTTGATGACCGCTCTGAGAGGATGAATTTGAAAATAAGAGAAGCCCAACTGGAAAAAGTCCCATATATGCTTATAGTTGGTGATAAAGAAATGACTTCGTCCAGTGTGTCGCTTCGTTTGAGGAATGGTGAGAATCTAGGCTTAGAAACTCTAGTACAAGTTAAGAGTAGAATAAGGGCAGCTATAGAGGCAAAGTCTTAAATACTGTTCCAGGGGGTAGAAAGAGCATAGTTAAAGAATTATTAACCAATAGGAGAATCAGAGCCAGAGAAGTGCGTCTCATAGGGGAAGACGGGGAACAGNTGGGTGTGGTGCCTCTACAAAAAGCATTGCAAATTGCNTATGAGAGCGGCCTCGATTTGGTGCAGGTAGCATCAACGATGANNCCNCCAGTATGCCGCCTTCTTGATTATGGTAAATATAAGTATGAACAAACTAAAAAGGAGCGCAAGGCGAAGCGGGGCCAAAAAGTTGGCTTACTCAAGGAAGTCCGTTTTAGACCCAAGATAGAAGAGCATGATTTGCAGGCAAAAATCAAGACCACAAAAAAATTATTAGAGGAGGGCAATAAAGTACGGTTAGTGCTAAGGTTTAGAGGACGCGAAATTATTTATCCTGAACTAGGTTGGAAGGTGCTGCGTAAAGTAGCTGAAGCCTCGAAGGAATTAGCTGTGGTAAGTAGCTCCGGTAATACCGAGAGAAGTATAGCCCTGGTCTTATCCCCAGTTTCCCAGAAAAAATCTAAGGAGACAGGAACAGATGCCAAAACTTAAAACCCATAAGGGGACAAAGAGCCGTTTTCATATAACAGGTAGCGGCAAGCTGATGCGCACTAAATGTGGTAAAAGCCATTTGAGGCGAAAAAAGGCTCCTAGAACTAAGCGCCTCTACGACGAAACCATACCTGTCTCCTCAGCGGATAAGAAGAGAGTAAGGAGGCTTTTGCCCTACGAATAGTGTAAGGGAGAAAAGTAGTTTATTTTGTTGCTAAGGAGAAAAGGATAACGCCCAAGGATTAAAGGAGGAAGAACTTGCCACGAGCTAGAAGCGGGAAAGTTACTCACAGACGACATAAGAAAGTACTTGAGCTGACTAAAGGGCATCGGGCTGCCAGGCACAAGCTTTATAGCGTAGCTCATCAGTCCATGCTTCATGCCTTAGATTATTCCTACCGTCATCGTCGTGAGCGGAAAGGCGACTTCAGAAGGCTGTGGATTATCCGCATTAATGCTGCAGCACGGGCTAGAGGACTTACTTACAATCAGTTTATAGCCGGGTTAAAAAAATCAAATGTAGAAATCGATCGCAAGATGCTAGCTGAGATGGCAGTCAAAGATCCTGAAGGTTTTTCTACATTAGTAGCTTCGGTAACTGAGAATAACTCACCCCGCTTGTAATGACGTTATGCCTGAAAAATCCAGGATTTTTGAACAGGGATAACTTTGCGTGGCAGTCAATGCTGGAACAACTCAAAGACCTTCGTGCTCAAGCCCTCGAGGAGCTAAATAAAGTTGATAATCCTCGAGAACTGGAATTGTGGCGCGTTCGCTACCTGGGTAAGAAAAGTAATTTAACTCAGATTCTACGTTCCTTGGCCGCCTTGCCACTGGAAAAACGACGAGAGGTAGGGGCCCAGGCTAACGAAATCAAGAGAGCTTTAGAGTCAAGCCTGGAAGAGAAGGAAAAATTACTCCAGGAAGCCCTTTTGACCTCTCCACGGGAGTCCCAAAGATTAGATGTTACCTTGCCTGGTCGGCCTCTCCCGACAGGGCGGCTTCACCCCACCACTCAAATACTTAAGGAAATTTGCGACGTTTTCAAAAACATGGGCTTCCAGGTAATTGAAGGACCTGACGTGGAGTGGGATTACTATAACTTTGAGGCCTTGAATATTCCTCAACATCATCCGGCACGAGATATGTTTGCTACCTTGTGGATAGATGCAGGCATGGGGGAGAAGGCCAGACTTTTGCGCACGCACACTTCCCCCATGCAAATTAGGTTGATGGAGAGGGAACGTCCACCAATAAGAGCCATAGTACCGGGGCGAACTTATAGATATGAAGCAACTGACGCTACTCACGAGTCTATGTTTTATCAGGTTGAAGGTTTGGCTGTGGATAAGGGCATCACTTTGGCTGATTTAAAAGGCACTTTGTTTGACTTTTGCCGTTGTATTTTCGGTGAGGAAAGGAAAGTGCGCTTCCGCTGCGATTACTTTCCTTTTGTGGAACCCGGGGTGGAGGTAGCCATTGGATGTTCGGCCTGCAATGGGGCCGGCTGCCGTCTGTGTGGCTATAGCGGCTGGATTGAAATATTAGGGGCGGGGATGGTACATCCCGACGTCCTGGCACGCGTCGATATCAACCCCAAGCTTTACAGTGGTTTTGCCTTCGGGTTGGGAGTTGAGCGTATACCTATGCTGCGCTATGGTATTGACGACATCCGCCTCTTTTATAGCAATGACCTCAGGTTTTTGAGGCAGTTCTAAGTTTTAAGGTGACAGCATGAAAGCTTCCCTCAAATGGCTCAGGGATTATGTTGACATAAAACTCACTATCGGAGAACTAGCCGAAAGGCTAAACATGGCTGGCCTGGAGGTCAAAGGCATACTGACTACAGGCGGCACCTGGGATAATGTGGTAATAGGGGAAGTGACAGCATTAAATCCTCATCCTAATGCTGACCGCCTTAAGCTAGCGACGGTTAACCTTGGCACCGAGCAAGTCACCACGGTTTGTGGTGCCCCCAATATCAGCCTTGGTCAGAGGGTAACTTTTGCCCATATAGGAGCCCGGCTTATAGATCCGCACACTGGAGAAGCTATAGTGCTAAAGCCGGCTAAAATTCGCGGCGTCGCTTCCGAGGGCATGGTCTGCTCAGAGAAAGAACTGGGGATTTCCGAGAGTCACGAAGGTATTTTGGTGTTGCCGCCGGAGGCGCCCATAGGTGTACCCCTCGGTGCCTACCTGGGCGATGTAGTTTTGGACTTAGATATAACACCCAACCGCCCGGATTGCTTATCTATAATTGGCATTGCCCGAGAGATTGCTGCCTTAACTGGTGAGCCACTCCGCTTACCCAAAATTCATTATGAAGAAACGGAGGAATCAATAGATTCCTTTGCCTCCGTCGACATAGTTGATCCAGACCTGTGCCCCAGGTACTGTGCTAGCCTGATTATCGGAATCAAGATAGCTCCCTCCCCAAGCTGGCTGCAGCAGCGTCTAAATAGCTGCGGCATGCGCCCTATTAACAACGTGGTTGACGTTACTAATTATGTGATGTTGGAATACGGTCAGCCCCTTCATGCCTTCGATTATCACAAGCTTAAGGGTCGACAAATTATTGTCCGCAGGGCCGGAAATAGTGAAACCATAACTACTCTCGATGGCTCGGAGCGCACTCTCAACGCAGATATATTGGTTATTGCCGATAAAGAAGAGGCTGTCGCTGTTGCTGGAATCATGGGCGGTCTGAATTCTGAAGTTACGGACAGAACTGACACTATCCTCCTGGAGTCAGCGAATTTCAACCAAGCTACCATTCGTCGAGGATGTAGCCGTCTCCAATTCCAGAGCGAGGCCTCAATTCGCTTTGATAAAGGGCTTAATAGCGGACTTCCATTACTGCCCTTGAAACGGGCCACTCAACTGCTACTGGAGCTAGCCGGGGGCCGAGCAGCCAAGGGCATAATTGATGTTTATCCCGCGAAGTCAAAGCCAAAGCTTATATCACTTACCACCCGGGAGGTGAAGCGCCTTTCAGGCTTGAAGGTCAATATTGAGGAAATTCTTAAGGTATTAAAAGCTCTGGGTTTTGAATGCCGGGAGGGCGATTCAGGCTCTCAGATTTCGGTGTCTGTGCCTTACTGGCGCAGCGACATTAAATGCTCTGCTGACCTTGTGGAGGAGGTAGTTCGCATCATCGGTTATGAAAAAGTTCCAATCACCAGGCTTGGCTCTCCTTTGCCTCAACAAAAATCAATATTGTCACCGTCAGCCCGGCAAAGCAACCTCAAGGAGAAATTACGCAATATCCTGACCGGCTTGGGCTTTCAAGAGATATTAACTTATTCTTTAGTCAGTCTGGAAAAGTTGCAGAAGCTTTTCCCCAAGCTGGAGCTGAAAGTTCTACCGTTGAAAGTGGCTAACCCTATGACGAAAGAACAAGAATACCTGCGTACCAGTTTAAGGGCTGGTCTTCTGTCCACGTTGTCACATAACCAAAAGTTTGAGCAGGCAGGCATAAGGCTCTTTGAAATTGGTAAGGTATTCTTGCCGCAGGGCAAGGATTTGCCTGAAGAAAAGGAGATGCTGTGTGCTGTGCTCAGCGGCCCAAGGGCAGAATTATCCTGGCAAGCTGATAGGGAGCCACTCGATTTCTTTGATGCCAAGGGGGTGGTGGAAAATATCTTGAACCAATTGGGGTTGAAAGCGAGTTTTGAGAATAGCGATGATGAAGGTCTACTCCCGATGAGAGGAGCTAATATAATTGTTGGTGATGATAGAATAGGCGTTCTTGGTGAGCTACATCCTAAAGTGGCACAAGCCTTCGAGCTTTCTGGTGCTACTTGCCTCATAGAAATTGACCTGGAGAAACTGTTGACCAAGATTAGCGGGACGAAAGAATATCAGCCTATCCCACGGTTCCCCAGTGTAACCAGAGACATCTCTTTAGTAGTAGATGAGCAAGTGAGCTACCGAACAGTGGAGAACATAATCCGAAACTTTACGCTAGTAACGCAGATAACTCTCTTTGACCTTTATCGAGGCGAGCAAATAGCCGAAGGTAAGAAATCTTTTGCTATAAGGATTGTGTACCAATCGCCTAGCAATACCTTGACTGACGAGGAAGTTGACCAAACCCAAGAGCAGATGCTAGCTAAGCTACATCAGGAACTGGGCGCTACTTTGAGAAGTTGAGTGAAGGGCGAGTTAGGATCAATCAAGACTGAGCTCTCACAGCCTCATTTAGAAGCTTCTTCACCTGTGCGGCCAGATTTTCCAAGGGCAAAAGCTGGGTTTCTTTCTCTGTGCGCCATTTTGCCTCTACGCTCTGGCTCTGTAAAGTACGCGGAGACAAGGTCAATCGCAGTGGTATTCCCAGGAGGTCGGCATCGTTAAATTTAACGCCCGGAGAATCACCACGGTCATCGAAAAGCACTTCAATGCCCTTTTTCTGTAATTCTCGATAAATCCTTTCTGCCGTGGGGAGGACCGCCGATTTTTCCAGCGATAGAGGACAAAGGTAGACCTGATAAGGGGCTACAGAGAGCGGCCAGATAATGCCTTTGTCGTCGTGGCTTTGTTCCACGATGGCTGCCAGCAATCGCCCCAGTCCAATGCCATAGCAACCCATGACGATAGGTTGGGATTTGCCATCATTATCTAAGAAGGATGCACTGAATCTCTCACTGATGAAGGTGCCCAGCTTGAATACATGCCCCACCTCAATGCCCCGGGCCGAGGACAATTTGCTTTGGCACTTAGGACAGTTATCTCCAGACCGAGCCAGGGTGATATCAGCCATAAGGTCAACTTTGAAGTCTCTGGGGTAATTGGCATTCTTGAAGTGATATCCTGGCTTATTAGCACCAACGATGAAGCTGGAGCCTGAGGTTATGGAATCATCAGCAATGACTTTGATTCCCTTTACACCTATGGGTGAGGCAAAACCAGCCACAAGTCCGGCTTCATTTACTTCGCCTTCCGTAGCCAGGCGAAGCTCGGAGCACTTTAAAGCATTTCTTAACTTCGTTTCGTTGACTTCCAGATCGCCCCGAATGATAGCGAAGATAAATTCTCCATCAGCAGAGTAAAACACCGACTTAAGCGTTTGACTTGTCGGCACGCCCACAAAATCAGCCACTTCCTCTATGGCTTGTGTCCCCGGTGTGGCTATCTCCTCTAGGGGCAGTAGATTCTTCGCTTTGCTCGGGACGGTGGTTTTGGCAAATTGAGCCTTCTCTACATTGGCAGCATAGCCACAACTGGAACAACAAATAACCTCGTCTTCGCCAGTCTCGGTGATGACCATAAATTCGTGGGAATCCTTGCCTCCTATGGCGCCGCTATCAGCCTCTACCATCAATGCGGGCAAGCCGAGGCGGGCATAGATATTCCTGTAAGCCTGGCTCATCTTCTGGTAACTTTCATCGAGACCAGCTTCATCGGCATCGAAGCTGTAAAGGTCCTTCATGATAAACTCGCGAACCCTCAGCAAGCCGCCGCGGGGTCGAGGCTCGTCGCGAAGTTTGGTCTGTATCTGGTAAAGGAGCAGGGGAAGCTCTCGGTAGCTTTGCACGTAGCGGTGGACAAGGTCGGTGATAACTTCTTCATGGGTTGGTCCCAGAGCCAGCGTATGCTCTTTGCGGTCGGTCAAAGTGAACAAGGATTTACCGAAGGAAACATACCTGCCTGATTGCTGCCATAATTCAAAAGGCTGGAGCACAGGCAGCATCAATTCCTGCCCGCCAGCCCTGTCCATTTCCTCTCTGATTATGTTTTCTATCTTTTTTAGCACCCGCCAACCTATTGGCAGGTAGGAATAAATTCCGGCAGCCTCCTGGGCAATCATGCCGGCCCTGAGCAATAGCTGATGGCTTATGCTCTCGGCTTCAGCGGGCGCCTGCCGTATTGTCTTACCAAAAAGCTTGGAAAAACGCATCTACCAGTTCTTAATAATTTTGCCTTCTTTATCTTTCATAAATCCTGAAACAGCAAATATGAAATCGATTAGAGCCCAAATCCCTAATCCACCTAAGGTAAAGAGCATTGCAATCGCTGTTCCAATTTTTCCGAGATAGAACCGATGGGCGCCGAACTCTCCAAGAAAGAAAGCAAGCAAAGTAGTGGCAAGTCTTGATTTCGGCGATATCTCTTCTGCTATTCCCTTAACTAATCTTGCCCCACATTTAGGGCATATTTCCATCTGGGGATTTGTCTGAGAACCACAGGCATGACAAAAGTTATTCCCGGCAATGGGCTTGGCTCCACAATTGAGGCAAAATTCTGGCGTTCCTGTTAGTTCTTTGCCACAATTCCTACAAAACATTTCGGCCTCCGTTTCTCACAAATTCTCTATTTCTGCCATTAGGGCCTCTAATAGATTATCTTCACCTGTCGTGCCTACTACCCTCCCCTTCCTAAATATAGCACCTTTGCCCTTGCCGCAAGCAATACCGACATCGGCATCCTTAGCCTCGCCAGGGCCATTAACCGCACAGCCCATAACTGCCACTTTAACAGGTTTGCTTATTTTTTCCAGCCGCTTATTCACTGCTTCAGCTAGGGCAATGATATCAATTTCAGCCCGTCCGCAGGAAGGGCAGCTCACTAGAGTTGGCCCTCGCTGGCGAAGTCCCAAGCTTTTTAGGATCTCGTAAGCCACAAATACCTCCTCACGGGGATGAGCGCTGAGAGAAACGCGTATGGTGTCCCCAATCCCTTGGTAAAGAAGTATGCCGATGCCTATAGCACTGCGTATGGCTCCCGTCCGGGGAAGTCCAGCCTCAGTGACGCCCAGATGTAATGGATAGGGCATTTTATTGGCAATCATCTGATAAGCCTGGATGGTAGTGAGAACATCAAAGGCTTTAAGGGAGACTTTGATTAAATCGAAATCCAAGCTTTCCATAAGCTTTATCTGTTTTAATGCCATGTTAACCATGCGCCTAGCTGGTGGAGCCTCGGGCTGAAAATTGGCAGATAAACTGCCAGCATTCACTCCAATACGGATAGGCACCTTTCTTTCTTTAGCAGCAGCTATTACACTGGCAACCTGCTCTTTGTCTCCTATATTGCCGGGATTGAGGCGGAGTCCATCAACACCTGATTGTAACGCTGCCAAAGCTAAGCGGTAGTCAAAGTGTATATCAGCGATAACGGGTAGTGAAACGCTCCTTTTTATAGCTGCCAGGCTTTCAGCAGCTTCCTTGTCTAGGACTGCCACTCGTGCAATTTCACAGCCGCAATCCTCTAACTCCTTAATCTGGTTTATAGTGGCAGAAATATCCCGGGTATCGGTCTTGGTCATGGACTGCACCACGATGGGGGCATCGCCGCCAACGGTTACATTGCCAATTCTCAATGGTTTGGAGGTGCGACGTGTCATAGTCCAAAGCCCCTTGGTATACGCCAGATATCTACAAAGGTTATTACGATTATAAGTGCAATCAAAAAAGTGGTGCCTATGGTATATGCCAGGCGCACTGTTCGAGGGGAAAGACGCTTCCCACGCCTACAGCCTTCGATGAACGCCACCAGCATACCTCCTCCGTCTAGAGGAGGAATGGGGAAGAGATTAAATATGCCGATACCCAGGCTGATCATACTGGCCATGAATAGCATGCTGCTCAAGCCAGAGGATTGCACTACCTCCACCGTTAACTGACCAGCACCTATTGGCCCCACTAGGGCCGTATCTGGAGATTTCATGATTTGAGGGATAGCCTGTATTATGAGCACAGGCATATAAATGATATCCCTGGCCCCCGAATAGACTGCCTTCCACACAGGAAGTCGCTCTTGTTCGATATGGGCTCCATCTACCCATCGCATTTCTACGCCGGGCAGTGTTTCGGAGCCGCCATAAATTAGAGAGATCTCATCTGTCTCCTCTATCTCGCCATTCGGGAGCAAAACCAATTTCATTTCTTCACCTTCTTCAATGGAACTCAAGGCATCAGACATACGCTCATCGTTGTACACAAGTTGCCCATTTATGCTCAGGATAGCATCGCCGGGTCTAATGCCAGCTTCATAGGCTGGCGAGCTTTCCTCCACTTGGCTCACGATGTTCCACCAAGGCAAGAAGACGCCGATTAATCTCCGTTGCTTTTGTGGATCGAATTTTGGCTTCACAGTGGTTTGTACTTCTTGCCCGTTCCTTGACAGAAGCAAAGTTATTTCTGCCCCCTCTTCGACTGAATTTACTATATCCTGCACGTCTCCCCGCTTATGAACAGGTTGACCGTTTACCTCTAGGATTATATCTCCTGGCTCGATGCCAGCTTCTTCCGCAGAGGAATTCCCTACTACAGCATGCACCATGAGTCCATTGCCAGAAATGACAGAATAGGGTAGTGTAAAAAAAGCGCTGAGGAGAACAAAGGCAAGAAAGATGTTGACCAACGGACCGGCAGCATAGATTCCTAACCTGGTCCATGGTTCTTTGCCAGCCAGGCTCCGGGGTACTGTGGGGTCATTTTCTCCAGCAGCCTTAACAAAGGCTCCTATGGGTATGGCATTAAGTGAGTATACTGTCTCGCCTCGTTTAATCCCAAAAAGTCGTGGAGGCGGAAAGCCTATGCCGAACTCTTCCACCTTCACTCCGGTACGCTTGGCAGTAATGAAGTGCCCCAATTCGTGAAAGCAAATTGCCACGAATAGAGATACGAGGAAAAGGATAATGATTACGGCAACGTTCATCTCTTATCTCTCTATCTTGAGATTGCTTCTTCGCTCAGGTTCATCGCAGTGACCGAGGGAGAGGCGTGTAACGCATTCTCTTGCCCAGTCATCAGCAGCCAGTATTTCCTCCAGAGATGGCTGGCTGATGTTCCGATGTTGCTCAAGCGTTTTTTGCACAATTTTGGCTATATCTGTAAAACCTATTTTATGGCTGAGGAAAAGCTCTACGGCCGCCTCATCGGCGGCGCAAAGCACCGCAGGGTAAGTCCCTCCCGATTTGCCAGCATCCACAGCCAGTTTGAGACAGGGGAGTCTGTCATAATCTACGGGCTCGAAGTTTAGAGAGTTGATTTTACTCCAATTAAGGCGGGGTAGTCCTGAATTAGACCACCTCCGGGGATAGGAAAGAGCATATTGAATGGGTAGCCTCATATCAGGCCAGCTAAGCTGAGCTTTCAGGGAACCATCCATAAACTCCACCATGGAATGAACGATAGACTGGGGATGAATTAATATTTCAATACTATCAAAGGGAAAAGAGAAAAGCCAATGAGCCTCGATGACCTCTAATCCTTTATTCATAAGCGTTGCGGAGTCTATAGTTACTTTCTTTCCCATCTTCCATACAGGATGCTGAAGGGCTTGCTCAGGAGTTACCTCAGTCAATTGTGGCTGTGAGTAGTGATAGAAGGGCCCTCCAGAGGCAGTAAGAAAAAGCCTCTGAGGTTTATTTTCTTCGCCCTGCAAACATTGCCAGATGGCACTATGCTCACTATCGATAGGCAGAATTTGAGCTTGATGGAGGCTAGCTTCGCGAACAATAATTTCACCGGCCATCACCAATACTTCCTTGCTGGCCAGGGCAACTGTCTTGCCTGCCTGTAAAGCCGCCAGAGTAGGGCTCAGTCCTGCCTTACCCGCAGTGGCCACAATAACTAAGTCGACATCGGGATGGCTGGCTATTTCTTCTGCGGACAAAAATTCCCCGCGGTAACTAATGTCAGGCTTAACCGAGGAACAAAACATCTTGGGCTGAAATTCACTGATTTGTCTTTCCAGAAGCTCAAGATTTTTGTTCCCTGCCAGAGCTACTACTTTTAATTCGTCGGGCAGGGCACGGATTACATCCAGAGCCTTCCGCCCTACGGAGCCTGTCGAGCCCAGGACAGCTATTTTTTTTACACCACCCATATTACATAATAGTATACCACTGCCCCGACAAATATGAGGCTATCGAAGCGGTCAAGGATACCACCGTGTCCCGGCAGTAAATTGCCTGATTCTTTCACCCCCGTGTTGCGCTTGAGCAGGGATTCAACCAAATCGCCAAGCTGGGCAAATAGGCTAACGAGAAAGCCAAGGAGTACAATTTGCCAGTATTCAAAAACAAAAGGAGAATCCAGCTTAAGAGAAATCAGCTTAAGAACCGTCGCTATAACCACGGCAGCCGCAATGCCAGATAGTAATCCCCCTATTGCTCCTTCCCAGGTTTTAGCCGCACTTATCGCAGGAGTCAGCTTGTGTTTCCCCCTCGCCCTCCCGATAAAAAAGGCACCTGTATCGTTGGCAAATGTAGTCAGCATGGCCAGGTAAACCCAATTTCGGCCATCCTCTAAACCGCGCAAACCCA
>JGI2172J19969_10001335_pt1 | contig 11345 bp, 13 predicted proteins | sample DeeMarSWOR230_32_FD_19969 | JGI IMG/M metagenome (IMG submission 19969)
CCGCGGGCCCGCCAACAGTGAGCAGGGTTGGTGAAGACTTGCTTTGTCTATTTCGTGTGCACAAGCAGTATGTTTCCGCCTGGCTCTCTTGGGGCAGCTTTCAAGCTTGACTTCCCTAGAGCTATACGTTCCATTATCATGTTGAGAATAAGCGCAACCTTTTTGTTGGGACCTAGCAACTCTATTGGAGATGACAATGCCTGAATTTCTTTTTGAAACTCTGCAGAAAAGAGACGTTAGTTCTTGCGTGAAGATGATCACTTCGACTCTGGGGGATCAAGCGAAAGCTTATGCGAACAAGAGTACGGTGGAAAGGATGATTTATGGTCAGGACAAAGTGACCTTGGTAGCGAAAAGAAAGGAGCGGGTTTCGGGGTTGATAAGTGGCACGCTTCTGGGGTTTCCGCGGATCATGTTTCTGGCTGTGGGAGACGAGCAAAGCGCCCGTGAAGGGTTGGGCAGTATGCTCATTGATCAGTTTGTGAAAGAAGCCAAAAAAGGCGCACCACGTGCAAAATCCGTTTTGCACAATGAATTTGCTGACAATTTTAATGCAATCGGATTGTATTCCGTTAAGGGGTTCAAGGTGACTGGATTCATCAAAGACCCTGTTACCGATAGGGACGTTGTTTTCATGGAAAAAGCAGTGTAACCCTGCTGTAAGTCATGTGATCTCTACTTTGCCTGATGAAGTTGCTTACAAAGCAATGCCCCGACAACTCCTCCAGCGATGAAAATCGCAAGGATCAATAAGTGATCCAGAAAATTCAGCATTCTCTTTCCGGTGATCAGCTCAATTATCCCCATGAAAGCATAGATATGAAAGATGAATGCGCCTAATCCCACTTTTAGCCCTGTCTTCATGTGATTCTGAAGAGCTTTGCGAGCGATCAGGTATCCTGCGATGACGGAGCCAGACACGTACGCCACAAATAAGAGTCGCACGAGAGTCAGCGAATCGGCGTCAAAGAAAGGCGCAATACCCAATACTAGCCACGCCGGGGAATTCGCTAAGACAGCTCCTGCTAAGTAGTCTTTAAACGAGAGCGTCTTTCTGACTTTCATGGTCAATTTCTCAGTTCGATAGATTATTATTGGAATCATCATTTAATCTTACCGAAGATGCCCGCATGGGTTGAAGAAACGTGACTGACTCTGAAAAGCCAGCGAAGATAGGGATCAAGCCAGAAGAGACAAGATTCATTCTGGCAACGGATTGCGGAAGCACCACCAGCAAAGCCCGTTTCTTCAAGAGACTTGGGAAAGAGTACCGATTTGTGGCAAGTGGAGAAGCACCCACAACCGTTGAATCTCCTTTCGAAGACGTAACACTAGGCGTCCGCAATGCGATACGCGAAGTCGAGGAACTGACCGGACACAAAATGTTGGCTCCACAAGGAATCATTATGCCCTCCAAAGGAGAGAAAGAAGGTGTGGATCTCTATGTTACCACGAGCAGTGCTGGCGGGGGGCTTCAGATGATGGTTGCAGGAGTGGTGAAAACGATGACCGCGGAAAGTGCTGAACGCGCAGCCCTCGGTGCAGGAGCTATAGTCATGGATGTCATGGCAGTGGATGATGGTCGACGCCCTTACGAAAAAATCGGCAGGATACGCTATCTCAGACCAGACATGATCTTAATGGCAGGGGGCACAGACGGCGGAACCGTGACCCATGTGGTTGAGACTGCCGAGTTGATTGATGCAGCAAAACCCAAGCCTCGGTTGGGCACAGAGTTCGAACTACCCATCGTCTTTGCGGGGAACAAGGATGCGCGCATCCCAGTCAGAGAAATTCTGGACAAAGCGTATGCTTTGAAAATCGTCGACAACATTCGACCAGTTCTAGAATTCGAGAACACAGACCCCGCCCGAAATGTGATTCACGAATTGTTTATGGAACATGTGATGTCCCACGCGCCAGGATATGACAAATTGATGAAGTGGACGCCAATTCCCATAATGCCAACACCTGCTGGAGAAGGAAGAATGTTTCAGACAATTGCGCAAACATACGATGCAAATGTTATTGGTGTAGGTCTAGGCGGAGCAACCACTAATGTGTATTCAATGTACGAAGACAAATTTGTGAGAACGGTGAGCGCCAATCTGGGCATGAGCTATAGCATATGCAACGTTCTGAAAGAGGCGGAGACAAACAACATACAGCGTTGGTTGCCCTTTGATATAGGAGAAGAAGACCTCCGTAATCGCCTTTACAACAAAATGATTCGGCCTACGACAATTCCCCAAACTGTAGAAGACCTAGTTGTTGAGCACGCAGTGGCAAGAGAAGCGTTACGCTTGGGCTTTGAACACCACAAACTACTCGCTAGACCGCTTCGCGGTATTCAAAGACGGCGAACGATAGCGGACATTTTCGAACAAGAAGCCTTCGAGGAGACGTACATTGACATGCTACACGTAGATTGGTTGGCTGGCACTGGTGGTCTTCTGTCTCATGCTCCAAGAAGAGCGCAATCGGCTTTGATGTTGATTGATAGCTTTCAGCCTGAAGGCGTAACCAAACTGGCGCAGGACAGTGTCTTTATGATGCCTCATCTGGGGGTTCTATCTACTGTACATCCAAGAGCTGCCATGGAAATATTTGAAAATGACTGTCTCGTTAGGATTGGCGATTGTATTGCTCCACGAGGAAAGGGAGAAGACGGAGAATTCATGAAAGTTGAAGTCCACATGCCGGACAACTCTGTCTTGGAGGAAGAAGTGAGCTTTGGATCGATCAAGAGAATTCCTCTTGGCGAAAGCGAGAAGGCTGAGGTAGAAATATTCCCGTTCCGCAAAGGAGATGTTGGTCAAGGTTCGGGAAAGAGAAGAACGGTTGACGTAGAGGGTGGAGTCGTTGGAGTCATCTTGGATGCGCGAGGAAGACCGCTAGTTCTACCTGATAATGACAATGAAAGGAAGCAAAAGCTAATTGAATGGTTCAAAGCTCTAGACGCGTACCCTGAAGGCTTATATGAAACATGTGAGGGGTAGCCATCTTTGTCATCACACGCCTACACGCCCGGACTGAAGAGAAAAGCCGCAACAATAGTGAGGAAAACAAGAAGACTGCCAATTCAAGGCGAAGTCTTGATTAAGAAAGGAGATGACGTTAAGGCTGACACCATAGTCGCAAGGACTTTCATCCCGGGGGATGTTCAAGTAGTAAGTGTTGCGGGACGACTAGGAATCGACTTGTGGGAAACATCAAAATACATGCTCAAGAAAGAAGGAGAAGAAGTCGAGAAAGATGAACCAATAGCTCTCGTGAAGAGCTTCTTTGGGCTATTGAAAAGGTATGCATTTGCTCCCGTTTCAGGAACCATCGAGCGCGTGTCTGATATTACGGGTCAAGTACTCGTTAGAGAGCTGCCAGTTCCCTTGGAAGTTGACGCATACATCGAAGGCAGAGTAATCGAGACGTTGCCAAAAGAGGGAGCCATCGTCGAGACCCCTGCTGCGTTTATTCAAGGGATCTTCGGTGTCGGCGGCGAAAGAAAAGGTGAGTTGATGATGATTGCTGATGGCTCCAGCGATGTCTTGACTGCCGGAGAGATTGAATCCAAATGTAAGGGAAAAATCTTGGTTGGAGGTGCTCGTGTCACGAACGACGCCTTGCAGAAGGCTATCAAAGTGGGGACCAGAGGAATCGTGGTTGGAGGAATAGATGATCAGGACCTCACAAGTGTCTTAGGCTATAAGATCGGAGTTGCGATTACAGGACAAGAGGACCTTCCATTGACCCTTATTATTACCGAAGGTTTTGGTGAAATTGCGATGTCAGAAAAGACGTTTTCTTTGTTGAAAGAATTTGATGGCAGACTTGTCTCTATTAATGGCGCAACACAGATTCGGGCGGGGGTTATGCGACCAGAGATCGTCATTCCAAGACCCGAACTCACGACAAAAGAACGCGGGGGTCTCATAGAAAGAAAGGAATTTCTCGAACAGGGGCTGTTACCAGGCACACCAATAAGGATAATTAGGAAACCATACTTTGGAGCACTAGGCGTCGTTTCCAAACTCCCAATATTCCTCAAGAAAATAGAAACTGAATCGGACGTACGAGTTCTAGAAGCCCAACTCGATGATGGAAGACACGTCATTGTCCCCCGAGCGAATGTAGAAATAATAGAAGAATAGAGCAGATCCAAAGGGGCAGGTCATTGCGCTTCTGGAGAAAACCGAAGAGCATCACCAGTCTGCTAGGGGGCTCCTTGTCTGAAGAAATGCTTGATGAATCTCTGTTGCTTGATCACGTGAAGACTGAGGACTATTTGACGGTGGCTTTGGAGATTCGCCCCTGTTCATTTCTTACGATCCCAGCTGAACTCAGGAACGGAGACAAACTAGGAAAAGAGATAGATGGACTCTGTGCAGGAGACCTTCAAGCGGTTTTGAGTGCAGCAGCTGACGAGAAGGGAGCTCTCATTCACAGGTTAAAGGAGAGAATAGGGGAATCCTTCAGAAGAGTCGTCTTCGTGTCCGCAACGTACAAGGCGCATATAGAATGGGCAAGAAGACTCTATCTCGGAATGCGTGATGTAGAAGTGAGACCGAGTATACATGAGCTGTATCTGTTCAAAGACGCTAGAGTGAAGAAGGAACTGAGAAGCCTCATGAGGATTAGGAAAGCTGCAAGAGAGAGAGTTCAGCTTTCGATCGATGCTCCTAAAACGAAGACCTGTTTCGCCTTTCCCGAGGAGTTGTCCCCTGAATATCTTTCTTCTGTCGGAAAACTGCTGGGATATCCGTCTTGCTGTGTCGAAAGATATGTTCGCGATCGTTTGAGTGGAGAAGCGAGTGCTGAGATGCGGGCTGGCGGGCAGATTGATCAGTTAAGAAGGGAAGGGAACGAACCTGACACTTATGCTTACTTCGCTAGGAATTTCTTCCCATGTGACCCCAAGTGTCGAAATGCTAGTGAAATCGGAAGAAGAACCTTTGATCTGCTCAGCGGCTTGAACCCGAAAATCGGGAATCGTTACTTCACGTGCATGATGCGGAATGTTGAAATGGTTGAAAATTATCCCGAACTTACTAGACAGCATGTAGAAAAATTGACAAAAAAGGCTCAAAAGGTTACGCGAGTGGAGACGGGCAACCAAAACAATTTTAAACCATACACGTCAATAACTGATGTTCGCTGAGCGTGCTGAGTCTTCAGCATAGCTAAGTGGTGGATCAATGTATCGTTACGCCACTGAACTACCACCAGAGAGAGCAGAGTACCTAATTGACAAACTGGCGCAATGGGTAACGAATCATCGTCTCGAAACCCCGGCGATCATGTTCTTGGAGTCAGTAAAGCCGTTGTCGTTCATTGGCAGTCAGATGTGGCTCATGTACGGGGTGCCGATGCTGGGAATAGTTGTTGACGAGCATCAGACCTCGGAGTTCGGGCTGCTCTTCGAAAACAGAGAAAATGTTGAAGCTCTGATCAAAAGGATAGAAATGTTGGCACGCGAGGCAGATGAAAAACGAAAAAAAGAAAATGAGGAAAAGAAAAAATGAATATCATCAACGAGGGCTTAGTTGCTTCATTTGTACTATTGGTCATCGTCTTAGTCGAAATCCTAGTAGCGCTATTCACAGCGAGAACCGGCAAGTATGTCCCCAAGATCCGCAAAATAGCGGGACTTGAAGCCATCGAAGAAGCCGTTGGGCGTGCCACTGAGATGGGAAAACCAATCGCGTATACGACTGGACTTGGCGGCATTAGAGACCAGTACTACTATCAAACTGTTGCTGGACTAAGCATCTTAGGCCACACTGCCGAGTTGGCAGCAAAGTATGGTGCGAAACTTCTCTACTTCCCGTATGATCCGACCATCATACCAATGGCATATGAGGTGGTGGAGCAAGGCTATATTCGCGCTGGCAAAGCAGATGCATTCAATCCAGATGACATTATATATCTCGGAGGCGATCAATTTCCATGGGCTTTCGGAGTCTTAGGTGCAATCTATAGAGAACAGACTGCTGCAAACATTCATATGGGTCCGTTCTGGGCTGAGTCGCTCATACTTGCTGAGGCAGGGTTCTACACTGGTGCAATCCAAGTTGCTGGAACAGCAAACTATCACCAAATACAGTTCTTTGTGGTCGCTTCAGACTATGCGCTAATCGGTGAGGAACTAATGGCGGCCGGTGCCTACCTGTCAAAGGACCCAACTCAAATAGGTTCGTTGTGGGGCGCAGACTTCGCGAAAATCACTGTGGTAGCATTGACCGTCATTGGTGTAATCTTGACTGCTGCCGGTATCAGCGTGCTGAATGATTTCTTTGCATTGTAGGAGGAATGACAGATGAGTTTGGTTGTTAAAAGGTACATTCCACTTGCAATCACCTTCATAATGGGCTTCATTATGGTGATTGCCACCTACTTCTTAGCGCCAGGGACTCCAGCGAGAGACGCCACTGCTCTACTAACCGCAACAGTCGACGTCTTGGTGGCAACCGCCGGCGTCATCGGTCTCGTCGCGTTGCTTAGACATCACACAGTCAACATCAACAAAAGAGGAAGATTCTGGAAATACAGCATAATCACACTCATAGGGGTCATTATCTACTTGATCATTGGACTCTACGGAGTCGCCACACACGAAAGCCACTATATGTACGCAAGTGAACTCTTCAGTTGGGTGTACAACTCACTATACGTCCACATGGACATGACAATATTCTCATTGCTAGCCTTCTTCATTGCTTCAGCCGCCTACAGAGCCTTCAGACTGAGAAGTCTCGAGGCATCTGTCCTGCTGATCGTCGGCTCGCTCATGCTTCTGGGCAGAGCACCGATCGGAGGCGCTATTTGGGAAGGCTTCCCAGCAATCGCGGAGTGGCTTCTGAATGTTCCAAATACAGCCGGAAACAGAGCGATAACCATTGGCGTTGCAATCGGAGCTATTTCGTTGGCAATACGGCAGTTGCTGGGCGTTGAGAGAGGATATCTAGGTCCTGAACGCTAAGGAGAGTTGATCAAATGTCTACATCCAAAGCAGCTGGATTCGATCGCCGCTATATCTACATTCTGCTCTTCATACTGGTTAGCATTCCATTGTTGTATCCTTTGGGACTGCCAATACCGATAAGTACGCACACTGAAGGCGTATGGGACGCCACTACAGCACTTCCAGCGGGAAGCATAGTTGTCTCCTCGTTTGACTTCGGTCCATCCACGATTCCAGAGAACAGACCTCAAGCCAAGGCGCACCTCTTCCTCTGCAGAGAACTTGGGCTAAAAGTTATCGCCTTAGCCTTCTGGCCTGGGGGTGGTCCCATTGGTGATAGTGTGTTGAGTGAGGTTTACGGCGAAGGCTATCAGAACGAGGACTTCTACGGAACAGAATTAATATACCTTGGCTATGTTCCAGGCAACGAAGTTGGCATGCAAACGTTCGGAGACAGCCCTATGGACGCAAAGGGCACCGACCACTTTGGAACATCCGTGGGAGACTTGCCGCTGATGCAAGAACTCGAAGACGCATCAGACCTTGGTCTTTGGGCTGAATGGACATCTGGAACCCCCGGTGAGCAACAAGTGATACAGTTTGTGCAAGGGCGTCATGGCGGGCCATCTGCTGTGCCGCTTGTTGTCGGCTCCACGGCCGTGAGCGTCCCCGGAATGATGCCTTTCTATGCCGCAGGTCAGATCGTCGGAATACTCAACGGACTAGCTGGAGCAGGCGAATTTGAATGGCTAGTGAACAGGGACTATCCTGAATATCCTCAAGAACAGGGTCCTGGGCTGGACGCTCAATCAGTAGCCCATGTGCTAATCATACTGTTTGTGGTCATCGGAAACGTTGGTTGGGCAGTCAGCAAATCTCGAGGAGGTAAAAGCTCATGATTCCACCCAATGTCGGTCAACTTCCCCCCGAATTAGACCTATTCGCCGCAATATTCGGAGTCTTCGTGACCGTCTTCATATACAGCTTCCTATGGAAAGAGAATCCACTGTCACGTGCCGTGGAACATCTCTTCGTAGGTTTGGCTGCGGTCTTCACCTTGGGCTTCATGTATGATGCAGCACTGTCTCAAGCAGTCTGGGGAACCAACAGACTCGCAGAAGGCAACTTCATTTGGCTCATCCCAATACTACTCAGCCTGATGTATTTCTTCTTCTTCACGAAGAAATACTTCTTCCTATACAGATATCCAGTGTCAATAGTCGCTGGTATCATGGCAGGCATGATGATCTGCGGAATGATCCAAAGCAACTTCCTGGCTCAGATACAGAGCACTGTTGAACTACCGCTCGTAGGAAATGGCGTGTGGGAAGGATGGCCAATGCCAGGCCTCGACAGCATCATAATCATCATCGGCATCATCACTGCATTGTCCTTCTTCTTCTTCACATGGGAGCACAAAGGCGCTTTAGGAGTGAGCACAAAGATAGGACGATACTTCCTTATGGCCACCTTTGGAGCCGCCTACGGTGGCACAGTAATGGCCAGAATGTCACTATTCATCGGAAGGCTAAGATTCTTCTTCGAAACAAGCTATGAAGACTGGTTCTGGGCTTGGTATCTTGTCCCCGTCGCTGTCATCTTCGTGATTATCGTAGCCCTCTGGGAAAGAAGAGCTAAAGGGTAACTCTTTATCCCCCTTCTTTTTTATACACTTCTTGAAACCTCATAAGGATTGAGACTGCGTTCCCTCTTTCTTTTTCTTGCCTATCTTTATGAGCCCTATGAAATAGAAAATGGCAAATGCAAACCATGTGAAGACCAAACCATAAGCCATACCTTTCAATGTGCTCACAAGGGTCCCTGCCAAAGACTGATGATACACAACTGCGCCAACAGCAAAATTGTACAGCCCATACCCGATACAGCCGCCCACGACACACGAGTATTGTCTTCTAGAAATAGCCCAAACAATGTTCGTCATGATAAAATTCAGAAGGGTGAGGATTGGAACCGCAGCAATTGCTCCCACGCCCCAATCAAAAATCACCCACAGAAAAACGCCGACAAGTACTACAGCAATCTGAATCCAAAAATCACGCTGTTTGTACATTCGCAACCAGCTAAGTACGTCTATGAGAAACCCAAGCAGCCCTCGCACTCTTTTCTCAGACATAGCATTTTCCTCCTTCTTTTGGTGTCGACCAATGAAACAGGCTTCTTTGTTTGCTTGTTACAGAATAAGTTTTCTCAACACGGAACACTACTGAGAATTGAATCAACAAAACCATACCCTACGCAAATCCGTGCTCGCACAGGGTGGCAAGCAATTGTTAAATAACTCTCCCCATCAAATTTGTGGTGAGGCGAAAGAGCTGATTTTCATAGCCATTTGTGATGTTAAACCCGCTCAAGATGAAGCTGTCTACCGTCAGATGGAAAAACTGGGAAGCAGCGGGGGAGTCACACCCTTGATTATCGGGCGACTTTTCTCAGCAGCAGATGTCATGCTTCTTCTACACTCGCCTGACATGGAGTTGCTGGATGACTACTTAATAAGAAATGTGCGACGCATCAAAGATGTACAAGAGCTCGCCGTCGTGCCAATTTATGAGTTTAAGCTTCTCTCTTCCTTCGACTTCATGGTTGAACCAGAGCAGGAAGGCACTGAGACAGTGACGCCCTTCGAGCCTGAAGACCTCCTCTTTTTCATGGCGAAAATAGACATAGAACCCACCAAAGACCGTGCTGTGTACAAAAGCATCCTATCTCTTGAACCAACAGATGAGGTCATACCGCTAATGACCGGTCACACGTTTCACAGCAAAGACTTCGACGCTGTCCTCTTTTTCCTAACGAGGAGCCTAGGGAGTGCATGGGACTTCGTCAAGGCGCTGCGCACAATCCAGGGAGTATGGGACACGGAAGTGAACCTCATAGCCCACTTCGAAGGCTTGGTGCCTCTGAAGAAATTCAAGGAATTGGCTTCCACAAGATCTGTTCACAGAGTCATCGCAGATTAGGAGAAAAGAGACGTGGAAAGTAGCGGGAAGAAATCAACGGGCATTAAGAGATTTGAGACGCGAATCGGAAGACTCTGGGGCTTTCGCCGAGAAAAAAAAGGGGTGGTCGCAAAGCTTTCGCCAGAAAAAACCGTGGGGAGACTCGTCAACCTGTTCATTGCATCTGTGGATGCAATAGGCTCGTTCCTGAGAGAGAAAATGGGTGAAGGGGGCGTGAGGAGCGCTTTTGAATATCAAGGTGAGAAATTCAGCGAGGGTCTGGAAAAGTGGGCTTGGAGAGCAGACGAAATCGCGAAAAACATGATTCGTCTGAACTTTCAACCCTTCGGCATAGAAGCACGATACAGTGGAGACAAAGAGCGGGCAACAATTGTCGTCGAAAACTGCCCCTTGCCCGAGAAATTCCTTCAGTCGGTAGAGTATCTCAAGGAGTTCACTTTTGAGCAGGAAGGAGATGCTAGAGTGGAGCGCATGTTTGCTTCACCCGACAAGGTCAGTTCATCATGGGAATGGCCCCCCAAGAAGACAGAAGTCTGTGCGACGTGCAGACTGGTCATGCCAAAACTAGGAAAGAACTTAGGGTTCAACTGGAAGCACCATATAACAAGTGACCAACCCCCCAAGTGTGTTTTTGACATCGAGATCGCAAAGACCCGAAAACAGACTTAGCGCATAACTGACGGAAAATGTGACAAAATCGGGTTGCACGCATTTATTTTGGACACCAAGGAGATTGGTGCTTCAACAATCCCCGTAGCGATGATGACTGTGGTTCCGTGAGGTTACGATGGACATTCGAATTCGAGGAGCACGCGAACACAATCTCAAGAATGTTGATGTGAGATTCGGCGATGGACTCACGGTTGTGACTGGCGTGTCTGGATCAGGGAAGACCTCCCTGGTATTTGATACGCTGCATCATGAGGCCCATCGACGGTTTCTGGAGGTTTTTTTGTATGGGCGGTCTGGACAACGGCTAGCTCCGGCGAAAGTGGAGGCAATCACCGGGTTGGGCCCTACGATTGCCGTTGGGCAGAATCTACTGAATCGTAATCCGCTCTCGACCCTGGCTTCAGCATCTGGGCTTCATCCCTTCTTTCGCTTACTCTACTCGAACTATGGAGTGCGTCACTGCCTCCAATGTGGCAGTGCTCTGAGTGTGTTAACAGAGGATGAGATTATTGACCGGCTCGTTTCTGTGTCGAAACAGGAACACCTCAACCTGTCTGCTCCCTTACTGCACCAGGTTAAGGGAAGCCATGCAACGCTACTGACGGTGTTAGCTGGCAAGTTCGGGAAAGAGCGGCTCACTGTTGATGGAGAAACATGGAATGCAAAGCCCCTTGACTCAACGAAAGCGCACAACATCGAGATTGAACTAGGTCTTATTGACAGCTCGATGTCCG
>JGI2172J19969_10001339_pt1 | contig 11332 bp, 13 predicted proteins | sample DeeMarSWOR230_32_FD_19969 | JGI IMG/M metagenome (IMG submission 19969)
AGTGCCGAAGGTCGGACTCGAACCGACACGGGGGTTGCCCCCCAACAGTTTTTGAGACTGCCGCGTCTACCATTCCGCCACTTCGGCGCACTTACCCCGGAAGTCTTAATCACCCTAAACATTCTCAGTGACCGCCCCTTTGCAAGGAGGCGTTCTACTGCTCACCTGGTTCCGCTCTACAACTTCATATTTGGTGCCGAGGAGCGGAGTCGAACCGCTGACACGCGGATTTTCAGTCCGCTGCTCTACCACCTGAGCTACCTCGGCATCAGGGATATTGTAGGTTTTCCCTATCTTAGTGTCAAGCAAGTGTACTCGTGACCGCTTAACGTCGCCTTGAGCGGGGGAGTGCTAAGCGGGCTGTTAGCTTGGGGCACCGGGCTTGACCAGGGGGATATGAGCAGCGCAAAGGGGGCATTCTTGAGGCGAATAAGCTGTGGTGGGGGCACGAAGACAACTAAAGAAGGGCAGGTTGAAGTCCAAATTTTCCTCACTGCGGTCGACAAGCACTCCAATACCAATGGCAATCCCCCCCAGTTTAGCTACAGCGCTTATCGTCTCTCTGAGCGAGCTTCCTGTGGTCAGGATGTCATCCACAATAAGGACATGTTCGCCAGGCGCAATTTCAAAGCCGCGTCGGAAGACCCGTACCTCTCCCTCCTTTTCGGCGAAAATGCCCCTCACTCCTAGTTGGCGGGCGGTTTCAAAGGCTAGAGTAATGCCGCCGGTGGTTGGTCCAGCCACTACGTCTATTTTTTGCCCTTTAAAGTGTTGGGCGATAAGGCGACACAGTTTCTCAGTAAGATGGGGGTGCTGCAAGATGCGAAACTTTTCCCAGTAAACAGGTGAGTGTAATCCTGAAGCGAGCAGGAAATGGCCTTCTTTTATTGCTCCGGCTGTCTTGAATATCTCTAGCACGTCGTTACTCAAGCTGCACCCCAAAGGAATAGCTGACCGTCATTTCTTGCTCGTCGTCTACGTTCAACTCAGGGTAGCTGTAATGCTTGATTACCTGGCATTTGCTTGGTGGCCAGTAGGTAAACCAAGCCTTGCCAATGATATTTTCCCGGGGCACCGTCCAGCCATAATGTGAATCGTTACTGTGATTGCGATTGTCGCCGAGGACGAAGTATTCGTTCTCGGGAACTTCTGTGGCTGGCATCGTGTAGTTTGGCCGCTCCTTGATATATTCATCCTCCTCTAGGGGGATGCCGTTGATGAAAACTTTTCCATCTTTAATCTCCACGGTCTCGCCGGGCAAGCCGATAACGCGTTTGATGAAAGACTGTGGGGACCCCTCATTTGGCGGGGGTGGGTGGAAGATTATTACGTCTCCGCGCTGTGGGCCAGAAGAGCGGTAACACACCTTGTTAGCCATAATCCACTCACCCTCTTCGATATTGGGCAGCATACAGGTTTCGTGCACAATATAGCTCTGTACGGTGAGCTGAAGGCAAACAAAAACGGCTACGGCGATAAGAACAGTTATGCCGACTTCACGAAGAATTTTCATTAGCAGAAGCTCATTCTATCATAAACCACGAAGTTAGTTCATTTGATACAGCTCTACTTGTCTGCACTGTTCCTTAATGCTAACATTATTACCTCGGGCCGCTAGCTCAATCGGTAGAGCAGCTGACTCTTAATCAGCCGGTTCTGGGTTCGAGTCCCAGGCGGCTCACATTAGATGCTGAACCTTTCTTGGATAGGAGACATTATTCTAGCGTCTCGATAATCGCTATCTGGGTTTTGAGCTTGTCCCGAAATCGGCTCGGGTGCGAAGAAAACGAGCTATATCTTCCCGGTTTATTACTCCAATGACTTTCCCGGCTTCTATTACCGGAATGTGATCGGCATTTTCCCCATTCATTTCCTGGAGCGCACTCAGGATATCCTGGTCAGCGTGAGCTACCTTTAATTTGCTGGCCGGGGTCATGATATCCTGCACAGAGGTAATTGCCCAACGGCTGCGGGGGACTTTCTTTACCTGCTGCAGGGTGACCATGCCTTCTAACTCAGCCCCCCACGTTACTAGGAAGCAACTTCGCCCCGTGGGCAATATATGTTGCTGGACTAGCTCCATTAAATTCAGGTCGGGAGAGATTAAAGGACAACCATAATCCGTAACCTGGCGTACTGTGATACCCATAAGGGCATCGCGGAGTAAAACCTGTTGATAACTGGCTCTGGCTGCGTCTTGTAGGAACCAGCCGATGAATATTAGCCACAGGCCGTTAAACCAGTATTGAGGAACAAAAATAATAAGGGCAAGGCCTCCAGCGATGAAGGCATAAGCTATTCCCTGCCCTACTTTGGTAGCGATGCGAGTTGCTCTGTGGTAATCGTGGGTCCTTTGCCACACAAGGGCGCGAAACATCCTTCCTCCGTCTAACGGGAAACCAGGGATTAAATTAAATACAGCTAGGATCACATTTATCAAAGCTAGCCATTGCACTAAGCTAGCAGCCAAGATTTGCTGCGTTCCTGCCAGTAAAAGATGCAATCCGTAGAAAATGCCAGCCAGAGCCAGGCTGGTTAAAGGGCCAACTATAGCTATTAAGAATTCTGCTCGGGGGTGGGTCGCCTCCTTGGTTATCTGAGAAACACCGCCAAAAACAAAGAGGGTAATCTCTTTAACTGGAATATTGTTACGCATAGCCAGGATGCTATGGGCTAGTTCATGGGTAAGGATGGAAGCAAAAAAGAGGAGGCTAGTTAATATGCCTAAAATTATCCTCTGTTCTATAGGAGGGTATGGAGGCCCTACCAAGGGGTAACGCACGAGTGAGTAGGTAACCAGAGCGAAGATAATAAACCAGGTGTAATGGAGTCGCAGTGGAATACCGAAGACCCTGCCTAAACTTATATTACCCCTCATCGTCCTTCTTGCGGCACAGTGTAACCGATAAGCTTGTAAGCTAATTTAGCCAATAGAAAAGCGCAAAAACCTGGCCCCTCTCCGGGGCAAAATTCCATTAAATCGAAGCCTACTACATGCCTGTGAAGGGCAACCGATTTTATTATATCCAAGACTTGCCGCCATGACATGCCGTCGGGCTCAGGGGTGCCTACTGCCGGCATAACGGAAGGGTCTAGAACATCTGCATCTATGGTGACATAGACATCTTCGCTAAGCGAGTCTACTATCTGGTCTATGGAAGCTTTATTCGATGCCAAATCAGACATATAGAAGGGCTTCAGCTTGTGTTGTGCTAAGAATTGTTTTTCTGCCCAGCTAAGGCTGCGCACTCCTACCTGGGAGATAGGGCAAAGCTCGAAGATGCGGCGCATAACACAAGCCTGGCTATATTTAGTACCCAGATATTCATCTCGAAGGTCGGCATGGGCATCCAATTGCAACACAGATAGTCTGGGAAATGCTTCCTTGAAAGCTCGAACTGCTCCTAAAGAAAGGGAGTGTTCTCCACCAAGCAACACTACAAATTTCCTCTTTTGTATTAAGCCTTTAATCACTTGATAAACTCTGTCAATCATGTCCTGGGGGCTGCTCAGTAGGGGTTCTACCTCGGGCAGTGTAGAAATACCAACTTTATATATCTCGCGGTCCAGCTCTAGATCATAAAGCTCTAAATACTGGGAGGCGTCGATAATAGCCTGTGGGCCATGGCGAGATCCGCCTCGCCATTCGCTGGTGCTGTCGTAGGGGACAGGCAAAATGACAGTCTTGGCTTGCTGTAAATTTGAATGGGGCGGTGCTAATCCAGCAAAGTTCCGATGTGGCAAGAATGTTCCCTCCTGCCCAGAAGCGGAGGGCTCAGGGTTGCAGTCGTGGTCATTCATGGTAAATAAAACTTTGGGGGTTGGTCATCGCCGGTTCTGCTTTGGGCCATTCTCTATCAATCAAGCAGGTCCGCAATTTAAACATCTGGAATCCCTCTTGGAAATCCTTTATTGCTTTCTCGGTATCAAAATCCTTACAGGAGAAAATGTCTATGTTAATGTAATTCCGCTCAACAAAGGTATGTATGCCAATATGGCTTTCAGCTATAAAAACAAATCCTGATATTCCCCAATCCTCTAACACTGGCCCTGTGTATCTGAGCACGTGTGGCGGTGAAATCCTGGTCATTCCAATCTTGGCGGGATAACTTTCCAACCACTTCTGAAGGAAATCTTCGTCCCGGAGAATTTTTTGGTTGCTGGAATAGCCATCTATAATTAAGTGCATTAGACCTCCTTGAGCAACATCATTTTAAAATATTAGTTGCGAGCCCTTCGCCTCCCGTCATTCCGACCCTGAATGCAGTGCGGGGAATAATCTCGCTTCGCTCAGAACGGGCTCAGCGAAGCAGTCTCAGCATTTACTTACTGAGATGCCTAGATACCTTTCTACTATCGCCATAGCGCAATATTTGCCGCACATGCTGCAAGTTTCTCCGCTAGCGGGTATCTTACTATGGACTCGCTGCGAAAGTTCCGGGTCTAGAGATAGTTTAGCTTGGGTTTTCCAGTCAAGAGACTTGCGTGCCCTGGACATTTGTTCATCCCACTCTTTGGCACCTTTTACGCCCTTAACAATATCGGCAGCATGAGCAGCTATACGAGAGGCGATTACCCCTTCTTTAACATCCTCTATGCTGGGGAGGGAAAGGTGCTCAGTGGGAGTAACATAGCACAAAAAGTCTGCGCCAGCAGCAGCGGCAATTGCCCCTCCAATAGCAGCAGTTATGTGGTCATAGCCAGCGCCTACATCGGTCACTAAAGGCCCGAGGACGTAGAAAGGCGCCCCACGGCAGAGGCTCTTTTCCAATTGGACATTCGTGGCGATTTGGTTCAATGGCAAATGCCCGGGACCTTCTATCATAGCTTGAACGCCAGCTTCCCTGGAGCGCTCTACTAATTCACCAAGGATAATTAACTCTTCGATCTGAGCCCTGTCGGTGGCATCAGCTAAACATCCGGGACGCAAGCCATCGCCCAAACTTAAAGTGAAATCGTATTCAAGAGCCAAGTCCAGCAGGCGGTCATAATATTGATATAAGGGATTTTCCTTATCATTGTGGAGCATCCAGCCGATGAGGAAAGCTCCTCCTCTGGATACTATATCAGTCGTCCTGCCCTGCTTTTTAAGTCTGGCCAGAGATTCCTGGGTCACTCCGCAATGGACGGTCATAAAGTCAACACCGTCTTTGGCATGTTCTTCGATTACAGCGAAAATCTCGTCCACACTCATGTTGACGATGGCTCCATGATTCTCAATGGCTTCAATACCCGCCTGATAAATGGGCACCGTCCCCACCGGTACGGTGCTAGCACTCAGCATAGCCCTCCTGATAGCTGAAATATCACCTCCAGTGCTCAGGTCCATCACAGTGTCGGCACCAAAGTCGATGGCGGTCTGTAATTTCCTTAACTCCGTGTTCAAATCACAAAAATCTGAGGATGTACCGATGTTGGCATTGACCTTGGTCCTCAGCCCGTTACCTATGCCGCAGGGGGTTAGATTTGTGTGATTAACATTGGCCGGAATTGTGATTTCACCCTCAGCCAGGCCCTGTATGATAAAGTCCGCCTCTACACATTCCTTTTCGGCTACGTGCTTTATCTGGGGTGAAACAGTGCCTTTTCGCGCTAGCTCTAACTGGGTCACCTTCCTAAAAACCTCGCATAGGTTGGAGCAAAACTAAAGTATAAAACAGGGCGATTGTCAATGCAAACGCAATTTCGGCAATAACAAGGCAGGTAAATTCAAGGCAAAGCCCTTAAGGCTTGCTTCTGGATTTTAAACAATTTAGCTATCCCTTGCTGGGCTAAAGAAAGTAGGGCATCGGCAGTTTCTTTAGAGAAAGGTTTACCTTCGGCAGTTCCCTGAATTTCCACGAACTCATTTTTGTCGGTCATGACCACATTGAAATCAACTTCAGCCTGGTAATCCTCTTCGTAGCAAAGGTCGAGCAGTATATTGCCGTTCACAATGCCTACGCTGGTGGCTGCTATCATTTTGGTTAATGGCATAAATGGCAAAACGCCATCTTTTCTTAAGTTATGGAAAGCGTGATAAAGAGCAATATATCCACCTGTGATAGCTGCTGTTCTGGTGCCACCGTCTGCTTGTAATACATCGCAATCTACTACAAGTGTCTTTTCTCCCAATATGGCTAAATTAGTCACTGCCCTTAAACTGCGACCGATCAGGCGTTGGATTTCCTGGCTTCTTCCTTCTGCCTTGTTGCGCGGTGTGCGAGTAACTGTGGAGCGAGGCAACATAGCATACTCCGCAGTAACCCAGCCCTGGCCAACGCCTTTTAGGAAGGGGGGAACCCTTTCCTCCATGCTTACAGAGCATAGCACCCTCGTTTTCCCCAGTTCAATTAAAGCTGAACCCTCGGCAAAGCTCTGGTACCCTAAAATTACGCGCACGGGGCGAAGCTCGTTGTCAGCTCGGTTATCTGTCCTGGCCATATCAGAAGAAGTATAGCAAACTATCCAGCAATCTGCCTGTCCATTTGGAGCTGTTATTCACCACCGTCCTCTTTTCTGATAGGTCTCGATAAATCTTTCGATAGAGCGGTCATAAGTCCTCTCCACATCGTCGGGGAAAAAGCAGGCTGGCAGTTCGCCTAACCGCCAATGGTATCTTATGCATTCGCAGCAGATGCCCTTTCTACTGCACGGCTCATAGGTACAGTTACATTTTTCCTTGTTTTGCTCCACGGTGCATTCTCTCATATTCGCTCTCCTTCGATGATTTTTAGTTTAATGTTTCTTTGCCCCCAAGTCGAAATATAATGTGTGGTTAGTATAGGAACACAAAGCGGCGCCACTTTCCCAGACATATGCTATCATATGTCAAAATAGGGGGGATTGAAAAGGAAGGCGGCAAGTTGCAATTACCATTTGATGCTTATCTGGATATTGAGACCACGGGTTTGTGCTCGTTTTATGACGAAATAACCGTTATTGGCATTTGTTTAGCCAATGGCATGGAGAAAAGACTGGTTCAGCTTGTGGGGGGTGATGTAACCAGGGTTAACTTGCTCAGAACCTTACGTTGTGTGGATACAATTTATACATACAACGGCAGCCGCTTTGACCTCCCCTTTATCAAATTCCGTCTGAGGGTAAATTTGAGAGAGCATTTTCATCACCATGACCTGATGCATGACTGCTGGAGGAACAATTTATATGGTGGCTTCAAGGCGGTAGAACGGCAGTTAGGTATTCCTCGACGGTTAAGGGGTATTGGTGGAGCAGAAGCGGTGATACTTTGGTGGAGATATCAAATTCACCGTGATAGAAAGGCGCTGGATTTGTTGCTGGAATACAACAAAGAAGACGTGGTCAATCTGATAACATTGAGAGGGAAGCTGGAAAGGTTTGGATGCGGATCTCGCTGAGGAAAGCGGTTAAAACAGATTTTACTATCTCGCTTTGCTTAATCTTCATCCCATGGAAAAGCTTCATCATAGTAATAGAGGTCGTTAAAGGCTGTGTTAATTTCATATTCGTCTAGTTTAAAATCAGGGTATTGAGCAGGTGCTTGGGACTCTATCCTCCGCCACTCCCCGTCGTGATACCAATCCTCTACCAGGAAGACATGTCCGTTTTCCTCATTATCAAAACCAAGAGCGACATATACCCGCTCTGCATCAATGCCATAGGCTCTAAGGAGTGAGCACAATAAAACAGAAAAGTCCTCGCAATCCCCGGTGTTGTAAAATAGGGTTTCTTTGGGGGTTTGCCAATAGTCCTCACCCCACCGCTCTTCATCGGACATATAATCTATATTAATAGCGATCCAGTCTCGGATATCATCAAAGCCATCCTGAGAAGGTTCGTACGGGGGGTCACCGAAGATACCTAGCAACGTTCCCTCAACCCATGGGCATTGGGGTGTGACGTAAGACTTAAATTGAGACTCCGTCATCGGAAGCTCCTGAGCAGTAGTCGGGTTCTCGGGGTAAAAGACGCAGCTGGCACAACTCAACCCAGACGCAATGAGCAAGCCAAGCGTAGCTCCACAGGCTAAAATGATTAAAAAGCGCTTTTTCACACCCCAACCGTCAGTAATTTTGAGTAGTAAATTAGGGTTTTGCGGGATTTCTAGTTTATATAGTATATCACCCCCCGCATTTATGCCGTCAATAGCNGCTGGGACGGGTTCCTGCGATTTTTCCTGCCTTCGTGCTATGATTTAAGGCATATTTGTGGGAAAGGAAACCAGGAAGTCATGGTAGCATTCGAGGCAAGATGCAGCACTACCGCTATGGGGATAATGCCTCATAGGGATGTTGACCGGGCGCTGGATCTTGCCTTGAGCCTGGATATTCCATTCTGGCCCCAGCTTCCCAAAGTGAGCTTGCATGAGGATATGTATGTGCAGGCATCGCAGAATTTCCCCGGTATAGCTATTGACTTTGATAAGGAAAGGCTCGTCTTCAACACAGCACGATTTGAACAAGAACTCGACGAGTACTTCCTGAAAATGGATATCGCTGACACCTTTGCCCTTACCACTGAGTATTCTAAGGTATTCCACAAGTTTCTCTCCAAGGAACTTCAAGGTTATAAAGCTATCAGGGGACAGATGACGGGCCCTGTAAGTTTTGGTTTGAAGGTATTGGATGAAGACCTGAAGCCGCTCATCTATAACGAAGAAGCGAGGACTATTTTGTTTGATTTCATTCAGAGGAAATTCAACATCCAGTATCAGGAGCTCAGGAAGAAGAATCCTAACGCCTTTGTCTGGGTGGATGAACCGGGGTTGGGCTACGTGTTCAGCGGTTTTTCCGGCTACAATGAACAACATGCTAGAGAAGACTATCGTAAGTTCGCTGAAGGACTGGAAGGTCCCAAGGGGCTGCATCTCTGTGCCGAAGTGAATTTGCCCTATCTGTTAGAGCTGGGGGTGGAAATTCTGTCCTTCGACGCCTATCAAATTGGGTTTATGCCCAGGGAATATGCTGGTAGCGTGGCTGAATTTATCAATAATGGCGGAGTTATCTCCTGGGGCATTATCCCCACTGAGTCCACGGCTCTGGCGATGCAGACACCGGAAGCACTGGCTGCGACTCTCTCAAACTATTGGGAGGTAATCTCGGAAAATACGGGTTTATCCTTGAACCAAATTGCAATGCAGGCGTTGGTAGCTCCAGCTAGATGCTGCCTTAGCGATTTAGGCCAGGTCGACACAATCGGTAAGACGGTAAGCGAATGTCAGGTCTCCAGCATCGAGGAAGGACTCGTTGAGAAAGCATTTGCCTTCTTGCCTAAGCTCTCGCAGATACTTAAAGGCAAGTATGGCGTATAAAGAATAGGATTCAATTCTCGTTCAGGTCTCAGACTGAAGAGATTATGCCAATTCTATTTGAGACGCTATAATTATGGGGAGCGTGATATGAAAGTATTAGGCATTATGGGCAGCCCCAGAAGGAAAAGCAATACGGAGATTCTTCTTGATAAGGCGCTGGAAGGTGCCGGGGAGGCAGGAGCCGAGGTTGAAAAAGTGCTGGTCTCGAAACTCAAAATCTCACCATGTCTGGAAATATACGCCTGCCTCAAGGATGGCAATTGTGCCATTAAGGATGACATGCAATTGCTCTACAAGAAGCTTATGGAAGCAGACCATATCATTTTTGCCTCACCGATGTTCTTCTATGGTATTACCAGTCAGGCGAAGGCAATAATAGACAGATGCCAGACGCTTTGGGTAAGAAGACATGTGCTGGGCATAGGCAAGGAAGACAACCGGGTACGCAGAGGGGTGTTCATTTCAGTCGGCGCCACTAAGGGCAAAAAGCTCTTTGATGGCGCAGTGCTCACGGTGAAGTATTTTTTTGATGCGGTAGGCGTGAAATATTCTGGCGATTTATTAGTCAGGGGAATTGATAAAAAAGGCCAGATTGAGGAGCATCCTGCGGCTCTTGAGGATGCATTTCGCCTTGGTCAAGAGCTTGTTCGCGGGAAATAGAGACGGAGAATGAAGGCAATAAGAGCTGACAATCTAACCAAGATGTTTGGTCATCTTGTTGCGGTAGACCATATCTCGTTTGAAGTCGAAGAGGGGGAGGTTTTTGGTTTTCTTGGCGCTAACGGAGCCGGCAAGACCAGCACCGTCATGATGCTGGCTACGGCGCTAAATCCCAGCTCCGGGATGGCCACTGTATGCGGGTATGATATCATCAGAGAGCGGGACAACGTCAGAGAATCGATAGGCATAGTCTTTGAAGCGCTAAGCCTGGATACCAATCTAACGGCGAGAGAAAACCTGGACTTCCATGCCACATTGTATCACCTTCCCAAAAAACTGAAGGATGAGCGGATATCTCAAGCCTTGGACTTGGTAGGGTTAAAGGACAGGCAAAATATATTGGTAAAATACTACTCCGGCGGCATGCAGCGCAGGCTGGAGATAGCCAGGGGAATGCTAAATTCTCCCCAGGTCTTGTTCTTAGATGAGCCAACTTTAGGTTTGGACGTACAAACTAGAAGGCTATTGTGGGATTATGCTAAGAGGTTGAACAAAGAAGAAGGTACCACTATATTGCTAAATACTCATTATGTTGAGGAAGCGGACTACCTCTGCAATAGAGTAGCTATCTTGGAGCATGGGAAGATTGCGGTGGTAGATACCCCCAAGGCATTAAAAAGTTCGTTGGGCAGCAGCGTGCTTTCTATCAGGTTTGCCCAGGATGCTCTGGCCAATGAGTTTACGGGTTTGCTAAATGGAATGGACTGGGTCAAAAAGATTCATCAACATGATGCTCAACTGGAGTTAAGTGTAGGAGACGAGGGGATGAAGATACCCGAGGTAGTAAGATTGGCGCGGAAACACGGATTCGTTATTGCCTCGATCGGCGAACACAAGCCAAGCCTGGAGGATGTTTTCCTGCACTATGTTGGGAAAAAGTTGCCGGACGAGGAGCATGAATAGTTTAATAGAAATTGAAAACCTGACCAAAGAATTCGATGGCTTGGTAGCCGTAGACCATATTACCTTGAATGTTGGGGAGGGAGAGATATTTGGCTTCCTTGGCCCTAATGGAGCCGGGAAGACAACAGCCGTGAAGATGCTCTGCACCATACTGAATCCCACTTCAGGCTCGGCTACGGTTTGCGGATATGATATCGTGCGGCAAAGAAATAAGGTCAGAGAGTGTATAGGAATTGTGTTTCAGGATCGAGCCATTGACACATTCTTAACCGGTAAGGAGAACTTGGATTTTCATGCCCGAATGTATCATTTGGATAGGAAAACCAGGCAGGAGAGGGTCACGGAGGTGCTGGACCTGATGGATTTGAAGGGGAAGGAGAACATGAGGATTAGTGAATGCTCCGGCGGCACCCAGCGCAGGTTTGAGGTTGCCCGGGG
>JGI2172J19969_10001340_pt1 | contig 11313 bp, 7 predicted proteins | sample DeeMarSWOR230_32_FD_19969 | JGI IMG/M metagenome (IMG submission 19969)
TGGTAGTCTACCTTGAGCCCTTCCGCAATGCAACGAAGTTCCCTCGGCACCATATCTGCCATCGCGACCGTGGAACAGGCACGCCGGCCGTTAATCCACGTCTTGGCCGCAGGCCCTCCCCCTCAGATGGAAGAAGAATCTGAGGCCCTTTTTCACCTTTTCCGAGAAGATCTTGTTGGACAAGAAGGTGCCGGCAACTCTCTTGTTTATCTCTCCCAGCGTGGGATATGGATGAACGGCAGATGCCAGGGTTGAGAGCTTCACCTTCCCATTTACAACCGCCACCCACTCACTGACCAAATCTCCCGCCCGTGACCCTAAAATCTGGATGCCGATGGGCTTTTCCTTCTCGTCGAGAAGCATTTTGATCTTTCCAATCCCTTCGCCCTCGGCAAGGCTCCTGTCGTTGTCCTTGAACTCCTCCGACCACACGGAATACTCAATCCCGGCAGCCTTGGCCATTTTTTCGTTCATCCCGATACTGGCGAGTTCAGGGTTCGTATATGTACACCATGGAAGAAAGGTGTAGTTGACCTTTCTGGGGAGGTGAAAAATCGCATTGCTGATTATAATGCTCCCTTCATATCCCGCTGCGTGGGTGAACAGGTAGATGCCCGTGACATCTCCCGCACCATAGATATGTTTATGGCCCGTTCTCAGCCTCTCATCCAACGTCAAACCCTTTCTATCGAATTCTACCCCGATATCCTGCAGTCCGAGGGCTCCCAGGTTGGCCTCCCTTCCCATTGCGACCAAGATCATTTCTGACTTGAGGCTAATGGTTTCCCCCTCACCTGTTTTGATAAGGACCTCTCTCTCGGTTCCCAGGTCCTTTGTGCTAATAACGGAGGCGTTGAGGTGGAGAACCACCCCTTCATTGCTCAAGACATGCATGACCTGGTCCGCCATGTCTTTATCTTCCTTGCTGAGGATCTGATTGCTGCGCTGAATAACGGAAACCCTTGTTCCCAGCCGGCAGAAGGCCTGTGCCATCTCGATGGCAATTGGGCCTGCCCCGAGAACGATCATGGTTTTCGGCAGCCCTTCGAGGGAGAATATTTCCCTATTGGTAATATGCGGGGTCTTATCCAGACCCTCTATCGGGGGGATGGATGGCGAGGAGCCGGTGGCGATGACCCAGGTCTTTGCTGAAAGGGTTTCTCCATTCAACCGGATGGCATGTTCATCGACAAACCGTGGCTCTCCGATTCTCACCCTGGCGCCGAGCTTGCAGAATCTCTCCTCGGAATCGTGCTTCTGTATCACCCTGATAACCGACTGGATCCTCTTTGCCACTTCCCGGAAATCGACGGGCTTAACTTCCACGGCGGGCAGGCCGAATTGATTCGCGTTTTTCATGAGATGGTAGACATGGGCCGTCCGAATGAGCGTTTTGCTGGGAACACACCCGTGATGGAGGCAATCCCCGCCGAGCTCCTTTTCCTTTTCCACGAGAAGGGTTTTCGCCCCGAGCTGAGCCGCCCCCGCTGCGACGGTCAAGCCTGCTGATCCCCCGCCCAAGATACCTATATCGAAATCATACCCTGGCATGATAGCCCCCTTCGTAAGCCTAGAATGATAATGTCAAATTTCAAAATCCAAATGTCAAATGTCGATCGCCGTCCGCGGTCGGCCGTCTTTGATATGTGTCATTTACTTTAATCTTCCCCTTTGATCTTCTTGATGATCTTGGGAATGAACAGGGAAAAGATAAACAGCCCCACGGAGAAGAAAACCTTGAAGGAGAGGAGCTCCCCCCAGTTGCCGCTGGCCCAAACCTCTTTGATGGTACCCACGAAAAAGGTGAAGATGAAGGTTCCGACGATAATGCCCAACCCGGTACCGAAGAGGTAGTCCCAGAACCGCACTTTCGTTAACCCCATACCGAAGTTCATCGGGGTGAAGGGAAAGTAGACGAGGCGCAGATAAAGGGTTGTGGCGAATCCGTTACGCTCGATGGCGTCATCGTATCTCTTGAGCCTATCGCCAATCAAGGATGCCGCAAACTGCCTACCGAGGGTGCGACCGATCCAGAAGGCGGTGCTGGCCCCGATCATGGCCCCTACCCATACATAGAGAAAGCCGTAATAGGCTCCGAAAATGGCCGCGCCCAGTGCAGTTAGAAGGGTCCCGGGGACGAACAGACATACGCCAACGGCGTAGACTAACATATACACAAGAGGGGCCCAAATACCCGCCGCTTCCAGAAACCCCCCGAGAGCCTCGCGTGTAAGAAAACCTTTGACCGGGGTGAAACGGATCACATAGATGGCTACCGCGACGAAGGCAACGAGAACGGAGGCCTTAAGGAGGGCTCCCCTACGACTTTTCATTGGTTGTTGAACAGCTTCCATCGCTCCATCCCTCCTTTCTCGGTTACTGTCCGATGATTACTGCTTTGTTATCATTACTGCCATGATCAAATTCCTTATCCCAGTTAGAGAACGCATATTTATGCTACCTTTTGACGGGATAAACTGGTCCTTCTTACTTAAGAATAGTTCTCCGTTACGTTAAATGAAATGGGGTAAAGACAGTATTTTTCGACGGAAATCACTGTATGTTTAGGTTGGTTTCCGTGTAGCGATTATAACGAAATTTGGAAATTGTGATCAATCTGCAATCCCTTGGGAGAAGGGCTCGGCTCATGCCAGTAAGGCTTCACGTCAAACGGCCCAAACGCCGGCCCGATGCTTGTTTTACCATTCCGGTTCGCGTTCTGGCGGGGATGGAAAATCGCCGGGGAATCAACCTGTGGCACTGTGCGTGGTTAACTAATCCTCGGATACTCTGGGGTTTTATCTTCCTATCAGCTTCAAGGCTTTTTCAGCCAATCGTTCGGGGGTCAAGCCGAACTTCTCAAACAAGACTTTGTAGGGGGCGGAGGCTCCGAAACGATCGATTCCGATGACCTCGCCCTTGTCGCCAATGTAGCGATGCCACCCCTGGGTAACCCCGGCTTCGATGGCCACCCGGGCCGTCGTTTCCGGTGGGAGTACCTCGTTACGATAGTCATCTGGCTGCCCGTCGAACAGTTCCCAGCTCGTCATGTTCACCACCCGCACCGAGGTTCCCCTATTGCGGAGTTTCTCCGCGGCCTCCAGGGCCACCTGAACTTCGGAACCGCTGGCGATCAAGATGACTTCCGGCTTCCCACCCTCGGCATCACTGAGGATGTATGCCCCTCGGGAAAGGCCATGGGCAGGAGCGTACTTATCGCGATCCAGCGTAGGCAGATTCTGCCGGGTTAAGGCCAAAGCTATAGGACCCCCCTTATGCCCGATGGCGAAACGCCATGCCTCCGCGGTCTCATTGGCATCAGCAGGCCGGATGACTATGAGGTGGGGGATTGTCCTGAGGGCGGCCAGTTGCTCGATGGGCTGATGCGTTGGCCCATCCTCGCCCAAGCCGATACTATCGTGGGTAAAGACGTAAATGATCTTCAACCCCATCATGGCTGCCAGGCGAATCGTCGGTCGCATGTAATCGGAGAAAATAAGGAAAGTGGCCCCGTAGGGAATTACGCCGCCATGGAGGGCCATCCCGTTGAGGATTCCCCCCATGGCGTGTTCCCGGACTCCGAAGTGGATGTTCCTCTCGGCGTAATGGCCGGCTTGAAAGTCACCCGTTCCGTTGATGAGGGTTTTGGTCGAGGGTGCAAGATCGGCAGACCCGCCCATCAAGGTGGAAAGGTGTGGTGCGATGGCATTGATCACGGTGCCTGAAGCCACCCGAGTTGCCATCCCTTTCCCATCGGCGGGAAAGACCGGAATGTCATTATCCCAGCCGGCGGGCAATTCGCCGGTCACCGCTCGCTTCCACCCCTCGGCCAATTGGGGGTATTCCCTCTCATATGACTGAAACCTGCTATTCCACTCCTCTTCCCGCTGCTTGCCCTCTTGGAGGGCCTGGCGGAACCGAGCCAGTGCCTCATCCGTTATGAGAAACGCCGGATCAAGGGGCCAGCCGATGTTCTCCTTGGTCAACTTGACTTCATCGGGGCCCAAGGGCTCACCGTGGGCTGCTGCCGTATCCTGCTTGTTGGGGCTGCCGTAACCGATGTGGGTACGGACAACGACTAATGAGGGGCGTTCCGCCTCCCCCTGCGCCGCCCGGATTGCCCGTGTTATCGCCTCCAGGTCGTTGCCGTCGTCCACGTGTTGCACATGCCACCCATAAGCCTCAAAACGAGCGCCCCGATCCTCGGTAAAGGCGAGATCGGTGCTCCCCTCGATAGAAATCCGGTTGTCATCGTACAGGTAGATGAGCTTGCCGAGCCTCAGGTGGCCCGCCAGAGAGGCGGCCTCGTGGGAGATGCCCTCCATGAGATCCCCATCGCTGACGATGGCGTAGGTGTTGTGGTCCACGATGGTGTGGCCGGGACGGTTGAAATGGGCGGCCAGAAACCGTTCGGCAATTGCCATACCTACTCCGTTGGCGAATCCCTGCCCCAGGGGACCGGTCGTGGTTTCTACCCCCGCCGCGATATGCGCTTCGGGATGGCCGGGAGTCTTGCTGTCCCACTGGCGGAAATTCTTCAACTCCTCCAGCGACAAGCCATATCCGGTGAGATGCAGCAGACTGTAAAGCAGCATGGAACCGTGGCCGGCAGAGAGGACGAACCGGTCCCTGTCGGGCCACTGGGGGTTGGCAGGGTTGTGCCTTAAGAATCGGGTCCACAACACGTAGCCCATGGGAGCCGCTCCCATGGGCATGCCCGGATGACCGGAATTCGCCTGCTGGACTGCGTCCACCGCCAGCATGCGGATCGTATTGATGCAGAGTTGATCCAACGCGTCGTGTCCATCACCCATTGGAAACCTCCACCATCATCGTTTTGGTCTTAACATATCAATTTTTCTTACCGTCGTCTATTTCTTATGGCTTCTTGACATCGAGCATTGCGAGCATTTTCCCGCTATCAGTGGTTGGGAGCTTGCAGGTATAGTTGAGGCAGACATAGGCAGTGGCCTTCCCGTCGATGCTCGATTGGTATTTTGTGTATTCCGCAAGCCGTGTAATATCCGGCGATTCTTCCCCACTGGGGCGGAAGAGTACCACTTTATTGGGCACGAAATGCCCCCTGAGTGCCCTTATCATGGCTTTTGTGTCATCAGCCCCCCATTTGCCGACGATGAGGACCTCGTGGGAGGGGCCTAAGGCAAAGTCCACGGCTAGTAAGAGCTGGGTATAAGCTGAGGGCATTTGCTTGACAGCATTGGAAAAGGCACGCTCGATCCGAGCCGCTTTTTCCTCGAACTCGCCCTTGGCCGTGATCCTTCCCAGGCGGAGCAGGTTGAGCGCCGCAACGGAATTCCCTGATGGGATGGCACCGTCATAGACGTCTTTCTGGCGCACCAGGAGCTTTTCGGCGTCGTCCGCGGTGAAATAAAATCCACCCGCCTTGTCGTCCCAGAAGTGTTTTAATAAATCGTCATTGAGCTCCAGAGCCGTCCGGAGAAAACGGGCCTCGAAGGTAGCTTCATAGAGCTCTACCATGCCCCAAATCAGGAAGGCATAATCATCCACGTTGGCTGGAAGGGCCGCCTGGCCATCGCGATACCGATGCAGAAGGCGGCCATCCGTGTTGCGCATATTTTCCAGGATGAAATCCAGGGCCCCTTCGGCGGCTTCCGCATAGGCGGGTTCATCGAGGACTCGAGCACCTTTGGCCAGCGCGGCGATCATCAGGCCATTCCAGTCGAGCAGAATTTTATCGTCTTTATGGGGATGCACCCGCTTCTCACGAACAGCGAAGAGTTTACACCGTGCATTCTCCAAACGGGCTCTCAGCTGTTCCTCGGGTATCTTCAGGTCCGAGGCGATCTCGTGAAGCCCTCTCTTCAAGTGGAGGATATTCCTTCCCCTTCTCTTCCCCGTTGTCTCCTCGTTGAAATTACCCCCCTTCTCAACGGCGAAGGCCACCGTGACTAATCGGGCCTCCTCGGCCGAGAGGGCCTGCTGGATCTCCTCTTCCGTCCATAGGTAGAACTTCCCTTCCTCACCTTCGCTGTCGGCATCCTCCGCCGAGTAAAATGCACCTTTCGGCGCCCTCATATCCCGCAGGACATACGAGAAGACCTCCCGTGCAGTTTGGCCGTACTCCCCCTTTCCCGTGGCCTGATAGGCCTCCGTGTAAACCATCGCCAACAGTGCTTGGTCATAGAGCATTTTCTCGAAGTGTGGCACAAGCCATAATGGATCGGTCGAGTAGCGGTGAAATCCAAAGCCCACATGGTCATATATGCCGCCTCGACGCATGGCTTGGAGGGTTTTTTCCACCATCCCAAGGGCCTTCTCGTTACCGGAACGCCTCCAGTAACGGAGCAAAAACAGGAGGTTGTGCGGGGTTGGAAACTTGGGGGCGTTGCCGAACCCGCCCTGTTGTTCGTCAAAGCGGTGGGCGAGTTGTTCATGCGCCGTTCTCAGGGTTAACTCACCGAGTTCCCCTCCCGGCTCATTACGGGAATACTGTTGGAGGGTGGCGGTGATTTGATCCGCCGACTTTATCACCTCGTCATGTCGCTTCATCCAGATCTCTTGAATTCGAGGGATCAGGTCCAGCATTCCGATTCGCCCGTATCGGCTCTCCTTCGGAAAATAGCTACCGGCGAAGAACGGCTTTTTATCCGGCGTCATTGCGATAGTAAGCGGCCACCCACCGCTGCCCGTCATCATTTGGCAGACGGTCATATAGAAGTTATCGAGGTCTGGCCGTTCTTCCCGATCCACTTTGATGGAGACGAAGGCCTCATTCATTAATCGAGCTACTTCGGGATCTTCAAATGACTCGTGCTCCATTACGTGGCACCAGTGGCATGTTGAGTAACCGATTGAAAGAAAAATGGGTTTCTTTTCCCTTCGGGCCTTCTCGAATGCCTCGGATCCCCACGGGTACCAATCCACGGGGTTTCTCGCATGCTGGAGAAGATAGGGACTTTTCTCAGATTTCAGGCGATTATAGCCTTTATCCGTGTACTCAGGTGAATTCACCCTTTGCTCTTGAGCATGTGGATTTCCCTCCATTGGTCTCCCCTTCATATCGTTACCGGGTGCCTCCTGAGGCAGAGTATACAGTGCGATTGCTAGGACAGTCAGTGCACATATCGAGAAAACGGCAGCCCACAGCGTTCGCTTCCTTCTCACCATAATATTCGTTAACCATACCAAGTTTGTCACATGATCATCAACTTGGTGTGATGATTAGGACCGAAGACGGCGGACAGCAGACCGCGTTAGAGGATGGTGTTCGTGGTGCGTGTTTCGTGTCCGTGTCCGTTGTTCGTGCTCGTGACCCGTGTCCGTGGAGCGTGTTTCGCGCTTAGAGCTCCTTTTCCGAATTCCCAACTATCTAAATTCTGCGCATGAAGAACGGCCTTCTCGACAAAAGTGAGGAAACTCCGGTTGACAAATTATTGTTTTTATTATAAATTTATAGGACATTTAGGTTAGTGTAACAGGAGGTCCGAATCTAAAGTTTAAATCAACTCTCGATCTTTTATAAGAGGGCCTTTTGGAAAACTGCCGAAAGGCCCTCTTTGCACCCTTCGCCGAGGAGATGAGCAATGATCGATTGTTTTATCCATTCAGCATGGTAAAGACGTGGGGAGGTGTATTACCCGATGAGTGGTGTTAGCGTAACAGTAAGGCAAGATGAATCCTTCGAAAACGTCCTGAGGCGGTTTCGTAAGCAAGTGGAAAAAGCCGGGGTACTGAGGGAGACGAGAAGGCGTATGCAGTATGAGAAACCCAGCGTCAGGAAGAAGAGAAAGGCCCTTGCAGCCCGAAAGAGATCGAGAAAAAGAATGCGGAGGTCCGGCGAGAGCTCATAGGTGCGGCCCTGTGCCGATTGATTTACCGTGGATCAGTGATTCAGAGGGTTTTCGCTGGAAGGAGATCATCGGAAAATAATTCAGGAGCAAATCAGTGCTTTTCGTTTATTACCGCAAGCAAGATTTCATGTTCTATACGCATTCGTTGGTTGCCTATCGGCTTTACCCAGTCAGACCGTTACCTCTCGATTAACTTTCCCCCTGCGGCCAACTTCTCGGCTACGTCCGCCATGCCCAGTGCGGTCAGGCCGCTTCGGGTCTGCAGGCTGGTATCCTTGTCCCAGCCATGGAGATCGTAGAACTCATCGAGCATCTGGTTCCATTTATCCTTCTCGGCTCGCTCCCCCTTGTAGGGACCGGATGGGATTGGCTCCTCCGTGTACCTCCTGGGTGGCATATCGTCCGCACGGGCGAGGTCGGTGTGAAGGGTGTTGAAAGCCTTCTCAAGGTTGCGGCTGCGTTTGCCCAAAAGCATCAGTTCGTCTTCCGTAAAGTCAAGACCCATGACCGCGTTAATGAGGGCGGCGTAATCGGAGACTTCCAAGGCGTAGGCGCCACTCCAGGTGCCGACGTAAACGCACATCCCTATGAGGTCCTCAATCTCCTTGGCTAGCCCCTGCCAATAAACGTGTCTGGCTTGACCCTCGTAAACGTGCGCCTCGAAATCCACATCCTTGGGCCCAAACCGAGACCCAAGTAAGACAGTCCCCCTCAGGTGTCGACCCGCCACCGGAGAGGTGGCTACGCCCAGCGCCCAGCCCTTAGCGGCTCGGAAAGGCTCGAGGGTTGGTTGGCCTTTCATGTGCATGCAGAAGTAGTCCGATCCCTGGCCGAGCCGTTTGGGCGCCTCGATTGGTCCCAAGGCCAGGAGGGCACCGAGCCCCTCCCGGGTGGCCAGTTTGGGCAATAAGCTTACCAAAGCCTCGCCGTTGCCCCAGGTCAGGTCCAAACCGCCTGTTTGAGCCTTTGTCAATAGTCCTCGCCCGAAACATTCAAATGCCCAGGCCATCATGGCCGTAGCAAAGTCGCCATCTAGGCCGAGCTGATTCATCAGGAGCCAGGCCTTGATTATTGGCTCCGGTTCAGGGATGTCCAGCCAACTGGCCAGCATTAAGGTGTTGACCCAGAAGCCCTCACCGCTGGTTCCCTTAAAGGGTCCCTCGGTGATCTCGGAAAAGGGCATGCAGCCGATCGGACAGTTGAAGCAGGCAAGGACTTTGTTTTGATACTTGGGAAAACCATTTCGAGGGTCGAGCAGCCGCTTTCGCTTCTCCACTTCCCAGCACTCCTCCCGACCGTTTTTGGCTAAAATGATGAAATCCCAGGTGGCACCGCATGGATCGGCGGCATAGACACCGGCCAGGGTCTTCTGCCACATTTTCTTGGCAGCAGGCGAATCCTTGACCTTCTTCAGAGCCACATCGGTGGCCTTGAAGAAGTCCTCAGGCCGGGCTACGTTCAGGCTTCCGTGGCCACGAACTGCCAGGGCTTTTAGCTTCTTGTCGCCCATGACACAGCCCACGCCCGAACCACCGGCGGCCTTGGCTCGGTCCACCATAATGCAGGATCCCGGAACTAAGTTCTCGCCGGCCGGACCGATACAGCCCACCCTGACTGCCTCATCGCCAAGTTCCGCTTTTAGGCGGTCCTCGGTCTCGTAGGTTGTCATACCCCACAAATGGGCGGCGTCCCTGATTTCCGCCCGGCCGTCGCAAATCCAGAGATAGACCGGGTTTTCGGTTTTCCCAGTTATCACTACGTGGTCAAAGCCGGCGAATTTCAGCTCAGCCGCTAAGTGTCCGCCCACGTTTGCCGAGCCCTTGCCGTTGGTATAAACACTGATGGTGTCCACTGAAAGGCGGCTGGCACCGATAGCCGTGCCCACCAAGGCCCCTGCCCCGAATATGAGAGGGTTTTCCGGCTCGGACCACCTCGTCCCGGGTTTGACTTCGTCGATGAGAAGAGCCGAATTGATGGCTCGGCCGCCGATCCAGCGTCGGGCGTATGTGGTTGTCTCCTTAGTGGAGATCTTACCCGAGCTCAAATCAACCCTCAGGATCTGGCCTGCCAATCCACCTTTGATGTTCAGCTCGGTCATCGCGTTACACTCCTCAGGGCTTCATAAGGGCAGTACTTGACGCAGAAGGGCCCGTCCTCCCCCGAACATAAGTCGCAACTTGAGTCCACCGACCAGAGGATAGCGCCATCAAAGTTGCGCCTGATGACTTGTATGCTTGACTTGTCCGGTGCCATGATCCGGTGGTGGTGAAAGGAGCACATCAATTCACAGGTTCTGCAGCCATGGCACAGCTCAGGATTCCTCTCCAATCTCATGTTCCGCCTCGCGTCCATTAAGGCCTCCAGCTTCGGCCTTAAGGCAAGAGTCGCTTTATCTTAACAGATGGCCTTGTTAGGTTCAAGTGCCTGGGTCGNGCGCTCTTCTTGTTGGGGATTTCTGTTGACTTTTCTCAACTTCTCCCTTCTAATACCGAGGCAAAGAACAAAGGAGGGTATGTCATGACAAGATATCCGGAATTCACACTCGCCGCCGTGCAGGCCGCCCCTATTTTATTTGACCGTGAAGCTTCAACAGAGAAGGCGTGTCAGCTCATCGAGAAGGCGGGGGAGCGGGGTGCTACTCTTGCTGCCTTTGGCGAGGCCTGGCTGCCGGGCTATCCCTTTTTTGCTTTCGGAAGTTCTACGAGTCAGCTCTGGTGGAAAGCCGCTACGGAGTATCTGGCCAACGCAGTCGAGATTTCCAGCCCGACTACCGATCGGCTGTGCGCTGCGGCCCGCCGAGCGAACATCGATGTAGTAATTGGGGTGGTAGAACTTGATAGTCGGACGCGAGGTACCGTCTACTGCACTCTCCTTTTCATCAGCAACGAGGGCAAGATTTTGGGACGCCACCGCAAACTCAAACCAACCCACTTTGAGCGAGCGGTCTGGGGTGAAGGCGATGCGGTTGGCCTCAAAGTCTATGAGCGGCCGTACGGTAGACTGAGCGGGTTGAACTGCTGGGAGCACAACATGGTCCTCCCCGGATATGCTTTGATGGCTCAGGGAAGCCAGATCCACGTGGCCGCATGGCCCGGTCGGGAGCCAAAAAGCGCGCCAGAGTCACCCATCGCTCTCTGGCCACGCCAACTCCTCCTCTCGCGGGCATTTGCCTCCCAAGCCTGCAGCTATGTGGTGCTGGCTAGTGGTGTCCGAGTGCGGGATCATGTTCCTGAGCGTTATCGCGATCTCCACGCTTTCAACCACACAGGCGAAAGTTATATTATTGATCCCCGTGGTGAAGTAATTGCCGGCCCAGCAAAGGGGGAGACGATCCTCGTAGCCCGGGGATCTCTCGAAGCGGTTCTTGCTGCCAAGACCGCCTGCGACGTAGGGGGACATTACTCCCGCCCGGATCTGTTACAGCTCCTTGTGAATGGACGCCCGCTTGAGCGAGTAATCAATGCCACCCGTTTGGATTCCA
>JGI2172J19969_10001346_pt1 | contig 11294 bp, 19 predicted proteins | sample DeeMarSWOR230_32_FD_19969 | JGI IMG/M metagenome (IMG submission 19969)
TACATAAAGGTTAAAGACAACCGGCTGGAGGACGTGAAGTTCAAGACCTTTGGTTGCGGAGCAGCCATAGCCACAAGCAGCATGATCACTGAACTTGCTAAAGGGAAGACAATTGAAGAGGCGCTAGAGATTACTCGAAAAGACGTTGCGGATAGCCTAGATGGTCTTCCACCCGTCAAGATGCACTGCTCCAATTTGGCAGCCGAGGCGCTACACGCAGCCATAAAAGATTATCGTAAGAAGAAGGAGGCCGAAAAATGAAAACTTTCATAAAATGTGAAGTGTGCGATGTAGAGATCCCTGCAGATACGTGTCCGTTTGCAACTCACAGGAAGGTCATTGGAGGCAAAGAATACGTCTACTGTTGCGCGATCATGCAACGGAAATTTATGTTCGACCGAACGGCGATAGACCCGGATGACTCAAAGAAAGGACGGAAAAGAGCGGCGCCTAAGTAGTCTCTTATCTACACTTAGAAGCAGCTTTCTACATCGTCTTCTCTTCGCTGATCACTTTTCATCATGGACGCTGTTGTCTATGGCAATTACGAATCCTAAGAGTATCCGTTTGTCGTATTCAGGATCTAGGATTTGGACGGCATAAGTGTCAGAGTAGTCAAATAACGTTTCCCCCAACACAAGATCCTTGAAGAAGTCGCTCTTTCCTATCTTAGCCTTCAAGTCGCCTCTCAAATCCTTCACCTTGAAGTCTCTACCTAAGAAGTTGCCTTGGGCCTCCAGAAGTTTCTCGCCATTCTCATCCTCTAGCCATAGCTTAGGACGGAAGAGGGTGAGAATCTTTCTGTTTGTTCTTCCCAACAGGATTCCGTCAGCATCTTTTATCATATATGATGGACGGATGGAAACTAGCTTCTTGTTCACAGTGAAGACTAGGGTGCCGTCGCCCTCCGTTACTTCTGTCAACGCTCTCAGGGAGATGACTCGCCTGTGCATCTTTCCTACGGACGCACCTGCTTCATCGTAAATGTCACCACTGCCCCAGTCCCACCACTTCTCCTTGAGAACGTAGTAATTTACTTCAGGACTCAAGAGACTCATTTATAGTATCTCCATCAAATCTCAACGTACTATATGCCCGACCTACAAGAAAGTCCAATCAACGAAAGCAAAATAGTTTATGAACCCAGAATCTGTGTTACAAGTTCTTTTTCAGCATGTCAGGTTCATTTTCGCTTTCTGAAGACCAAGGAAGAGCTATGTGCCGGCGCAATCGCCGTTCTAAACTCTAGTAATAAATAGTCTCAGTGAACAGCAATAATGTGAATAAGAAGAGAGGCTACCAAGATGAAGCTGTTCGTCAAGATTGGCCTGCTGTTGGGGATAACATTACCAGTGGGTGCAGCTTATTCTTACTTCTATGAGTCCAGCTCGACGGGTCTTCTTCCGGTAATAACCTATCCTTTAAGGCCCTATGCATTGCCTCTTTTGGCCGCGGGACTTGTCCTTCTGTCTTTGGGAATCGTGATCCATCGGTATTCTAGTGAAGACAAATGAATAACAGAGTCAGATTCTTGGGGGTCTTCATCTTTCTTGCTTTTGTGATGAAAGTTGTTGGCGAGCTCGTCCACGAGGTTATGGGCCATGGCTTTTTTATTCTCCTTTTTGGTGGCGAGATCACTAGAGTTCGTATATCTCTACTTTGGCCTTACGAGCTCTCTAGCATAACACTTAACCCACCACCAGGCGGGTTCGAGGCTTGGCAACTAGTCTGGATTGCCGGAGGAGGCATACTTGTTTGCTTGCTTGTCTCTTGTGTGATCCAAGCGTTGCTTCTTTTCAGAATCGTGAAGAATTGGCCATCATCGACCTTACTTCTGTGGCTTTCTTTCTGGACTTTTCTGAACCCAACGGGCTACCTTATTATCGGCGGAATCAAACCTTTCGGAGATGTGGCGGCTTTGATTGAGAAAGATGTCCTAACTCAAGAGATATCGCTAGTGATAGGACTGCTAATCTTTGCTGTAGCATTCTTTTCGATATCAAAAATCCTTATGGATCTGCTTCTTGGCTTGAATTTAATAAGGGGAGTCAAGGAGTTACGTGTCTCCATCAGCCTCTTCTGGCTAGTTGTTCCAATAATTACAGCGGTCTACTGCCTCGGAACAAGACAACCTTTACTCTATCTGCAAATCTTTACAAGCCTAAGCTTCGCACCTGTTCTAGCCTCCTTCATCATACTTCCTGTTCTGGTGAAGAAATCTGGTGAGATCAAAAGTCAAAATGACTAATCGCTTGATGCGCGCGCATAAGTTTATAAGCAACTCTAAGGTAAGCATTCCAGAATTGGTGTTCTGACGAAACTAGTTCTTTCAGCGAATAGGAGGTGCAATCCGAATGTCTTATAGAGAACAAAGAGAAATGCACGATGCAGTCTGTGCCGAATGTGGAGAGAAATGTCAAGTCCCTTTCAAACCTGACGGAAGCAGACCCGTATACTGCCGAGACTGCTATGCAAAGAGAAGACCCCCAAGAAGAAGTGGGTATAGATATTAAGCTCACAAGCTGACATCTATTCTCAGTACACAACTTTTTTTTACATCATTTTTTCCTTTCCATACTTTAACGCATAAATACCTGCCGAGGTATGAAGAAAGTGTTTCTTGACAAACAATCAAAGCGCCAGTAAATCTCTTCTATTCTCTCTATTCTATCTTGTACGCCCTATATACTGCCCGACTTTTTCTAAGCGCTTGGAATAGTTCTGTCTTCTATCTCTCTCGGTCTCTTCATTAATCCAGGTGCATGCGCGCGCTCCAAAAGTCTTATGAACACTTATCGTTCATACAGGCGTCCATTGGAGTGAAAATCCTTGGTTTACTGCTCTAAGTGTGGCACCAAAAACGAAGATGGTGCTAAACACTGTACTAAGTGCGGGGCAAACCTTGAGGTCTCAATGGAGAAAAGGTGGGAAAGACGTGCAGAGGAATGGGGCGAGGAATTTGGACGACGTGCGGAGGAATGGGGAAGGCACATGGAAAGGGAGTTCAAAGATGAATGTTTCGGGCTCCCTCATGGTGGTGCAATTGTGGGCATAATTCTCGGCATCATAATTCTCATCCTGGGATTCGCTTGGCTGGCAAACATAAACATATGGGCCTATCTGGGCCCCCTTGCAGTCATCATCGTTGGAATACTGATCATTGCTGGCGTTGCATACGGCGTAACCCGCAGAAGATAAACACACCAATCTTTTTCCACGAGTCTCTCATTCAAATTGCATTGCATACATGCGAAAGGTCATGCACGAGGAATGCGGGCGTAATATCCTTACTTTTGCTTCATAAACCCTATAATTCTGCTGTTTACATAACTACATGTATGGCAGCCCATAGGGGAACACGCGCGCAAACCGTTTTGGTCATTCTGGTTATTCTTGTGATAGGTATAATAGGTCTGTATTGTTATTTTGAGTTCTGGAGAACAGAACCTTCTGAACCCGACCAAATGGTCAATATTGGAGTTGATTTATCGGAAAGCGGAGAGTGGCAAAGCACCCTGACAGATTCTCCGCTATACATAAGCGTCGTTACTTATGTTATCTCAAACCATGGTACAGGAACAGCAGAAGGCATCCAAGCAACGATAAGCATTGATGACGTTGTTTTCGACGAATTTTCATTAGCGTTTTTGGCTTCTAAAGATACTTTTGCTGACGAGTTCTCCGTTTCAATGGACTTTGACAGCTCCAAAGAAATCTCCTTAACGGCCTCCTGTGGAAACTCAACAGATACAGGCGTCCTCACCGTCACCGCCTTTCTGGATAGGAGATTCAACCCGGACTTGGCAAGTCTTTACATAACTCCAAGCGATTCCATCATCCAACAAACATTAGACGAAATTGTGAGCAACCCTTTGGTACCTGACTGGATCGAAATAAGAGACTGGGTTGCAGACGAGATTGAATACGTAAGCGACACTACCGCTCACGGCGTCTCTGAGTATTGGCAATTACCTAGAGAAACCCTCTCTCTGGGAACCGGAGATTGTGAAGATTTCTCCATACTACTATGTTCTCTCTATCGGGCGATTGGATGGAACGAAAACAGAGTCTATGTTGTCATCGGAGAGAACGAAGGAATGTATCATGCATGGGTCAAGCTTGACGTCGACATCATTGGTTGGCAAAACATAGAGCCTCAAGCCGGGGGATTCAACACGTTGGTAGGCGATTTCCTGAGCCTTTCCGACTACACCGCAAAATGGAACTTCAATGACGTTCACTTCAACACGGTATGAAAACAGAACGTAGACGCTGGTGCTCACTTGACGTTGACAACCTCATAACGCGCGCGCCTCATTTACTTACGAAGGCCAAGAAACAGGGTGGTCCTATGAACCAACGAGACCTAAGATACATAGGTATTGCCTTAATAATTGGAGGGACAATGCTGTTTTTTGATGGATTAGGTAGCCTGCTCCTCCCAGCAAACTATCATGATTTTTGGTTTGACTTAGAGAGAGTCTTTAGAATAATAGGGAGTCTTTTGTTGATCATCTTAGGGGCATATTTTGTGAAGGAGACGCACGCGCGCACATAATCCATGAATGCATACTTGCGCGAGTGTGACTGACTGCGCGTGCGTGTTTTGTGTGTGTTGTTTGTAGAGAGAGAAGATTAAATCTTAACCTTTTTTCCCCCCCGTGTCCGTGTGCCCGTCCGTGCCCGTGCGTGTGCCCGTGTATTCCCCCTGTCTGTCACTCTCAGTCTCTGTGTCTGTCTCCGCTCTCTCTCACCCCTATATAAATACACTAAACCATAGAATATAACTCACACAAGAAAGAACAAGGGATTAGGCGATTCTATGAGCGTAAATGTAGACTTGTGGGATGGAATAGTTATCGGCATTGTAGGTGGTGCTTTAGCTGGGTTAACTGTATGGTTAGTTCAATTACTTAAAGAAAAAGTAACAATAGAATTGGATAAGAAAAAAGTATATGATTGGTTGCATGATCGGACAAAACAGCATAAGGTGTTGACTGTAGGCTCACCTGACGACCCTCGTTGGATATCCACAATAGAAATAGCGTCCTACACTAGCCTGACGAAAGACAGAGTTCGATACATTTGCGGTATTCATGAAAAGATTAGATCTAAACTGGAAAAAGACCTTTGGTCTGGTGAATCTTTGGAAGAAAAATGGGCTATAAGAGAATTTGTGCGATAGAACTGAAAGGTTTTAGCAACATGAAAAGTAGTAAGAAATCTTTCTGAGCAATTCAATCTAAGTAATCATAAAAGAAGAAAACTAGATTGTTGGAATTCTCGGATTCCACTCTTTACGTTCATTCCTCAGAAATTTAGCCAGCAGAAGGGCCTCTTCACTAATCAGAGTCTCAATCGTCTGCCTTCCACCAGTTCGCATCCTTGGAACCTCGCCTCCACATCAGAAAGAGCCTGAGGATATAGATGATTGCCGCTCCAATTAAGCACCAAAAACATAACAAGTCCACCTCTAATCCGGGCAATGCGCTACTACTTAGAAAGGGGTTAGGATCCAGCGGGTAGAAGGGCCGGATATCCGTATGCATGCGTGAATCAAGCAGTATGTGAATGTAGACGCCTGAAAGGGCGGCTAGTAGAATGGTCTTAAACGTTGATTTCTGTTCAAGCTTAAAGAACGATGTTAAGGGAGAAAGAGATTCTCTGACCTGGCTCATCACTGCAGTCAGGAGAAACGCAACGAAGGTTCCCCCTAGGAAAGAGTGAAAGAACCCGTGAAGTGGATAGTCCAAGCCCAAGGTTAGAACCAGAATCGGTTCCACATCAATTATGACACTTGCGATCAAGAATGTAGGAAAATCAAGGAAGCTAAGGAGCAGCAGCCCAATCAGCAATCCAGGCCCAAGATGGAACGGTGTTAAGGGCATAATACTACACTCAGCAATAGAACTAAAAATCCTTACTCCCTAGCGCATGCATACGTCACTGCACCACAAACCTTGTAAAACCAACACAAGTTACTTTGAACAGCAGATCCGACGGGGTGAGACAAAGTTTAAACGTGTAATCGTAATAACTGGCACGCCTGGTGTAGGAAAAACCCAAGTCTCCCGCCTTTTGGTCTCTGAACTGGATGCTTCGCACATCGATCTAGCGGAACTTGCCAAAAAGGAGAACCTGATCAGTGGCTTCGATCAGGCGAGGAAAACCCCAATTGCAGATACAACCAAGATGGCTAACCGTGTAGAAGAACTCATCGAAGCCTCCAAAACAGATGTCATCATTGATGGACATTATGCAGTTGACGTTGTACCAGCAAAGAAAACATATATTGTGTTTGTTCTTAGGCGGAATCCCAATGAGCTGAAGAGTGTACTGGAAGACTATGGATTCGAAGGGAAGAAGCTCTGGGAGAATCTGGCGGCCGAGATTTTAGACGTTTGCCTCTGGGATGCTGTTTCAGTTGTCGGGTCCGCCAAAGTGTGCGAGATCGATGTGAGTGACAGAAAGATCGAGAAGGTGGTAGAGGAGATAGTCTCCGTTTTGAATAGAAAGGAAAAATGCAAGACGGGCGTGGTTGACTGGTTAGGAAAACTGGAGGAAGAGGGGCAGCTGCAAGATTTTCTAAAATATCTCTAACCTATCCCAATCTCCGCATGATATGACGCTTCGTAAGCAACGTGATGCCTCGACGGTTAGCGTAAGCTTTCGCGTGCCCACTAAATTTTTCAGACACCATCATCGGGTTCGTAAGTTCTACATCTTCCGATGCCCTGTCCACATTTATAACCATGTTGACCCCCACAGTCCGTTTCCAATCCTTGATCCATACCACGTGCTTCTCCTTTCCCTTTCGAATAAGTAGGTCAAACTTCCGTGAGAGTCCTGAAAAACCTTCCAGAATCGCGTCTTCTTCGGTTTTGTACCCATTTTGTCTAAAATATGTGACCGCAAGTTCCTTCAGAGAGACTTCGTGCATCTGGCTGGGCCTCTTACTGCAGTTAAACGTGTATTGAGGAAAAGCTTTTCGCTCTGGTTGATTCGAGAGGGTCGTTTTCAGCCTCTCCAGGTTCGGCGATTATTCCGGTAGAGTTGCTCTTCAAGATCTGCTCTTTCTACCGATTTCGTAGGAAGATGGGCAAAACGCAACAGAGTTGTCTCTAGAGAGGTCTATTGTTATATGTCGTTTTCTTTTCAAGCTTATTATGCGAAGCGTTTCTAACAGAAGTGGGAGCCTAATCTAGGATGTATATGGTAGTCGTTTGCTACAACTGCGGACAACTTCTACTCGCAAAAACTGGGCAGAAAACGAAAGGATGTCCTTACTGTGGGACGAGACTAGTCTTGAGAAGAGCGAAAGAAGTCGCCTCTGCGAAAGGATCTCGTGAGGCTTTAAACCTCATCCAAGCCCTGAAAAAGGAGGGAAGGGCGGCACAGACCTAGGCGTCAACAAGTCGGCATAATGCTGAAGAGAATGCTCAATAAATAGAAGAAATATGGTTTCTCGCTACAGAAGATTTAATATGCAATCGCTAAAAGGGAACTGCGGGTTTTCTTCATGAAAGACAAAGCTGAAACTTTGGGGTTTGCAGCATTAATTATAGGAATCGTGATGTTGGCCTTCACTTTCATCAGCGCATACGTGTTCCTCAGCGGGGATTTGAACATCGTAGCTTCATCGGATCTCGAGGGCCTTTTCGGTGAAGCCCTAGCTCCCCTGACTGCTACCATCATTCGAGTGATGTACCTAGGTATAATGGGATGGATCGGCTCATTACTGACCGTCAGAGGAATACAGCTCATAACTCAGATTAAGCGCGGGCACTCAACAGAAATGAAACGAAAAACCGACCCCGAAGCCGAACTAGAAGCCGTTCTCAGTGATTCCACGACCAGCAAAACGAAGCCCGCTGACCAACGCACCAAGCAGAAAGCCAAAGGGAAGAAGGGCGAATGAAACATGCCGTAAGAGCGCTGGGCTGGGCTACCAAAATATTTTGGGTCCTCATAATCGCATTCACCGGTACGGCCATCTATTCAGCGCTAAATCTAAGGATGAACCTTGGAGAGCCCCAAGTCTTCTCTTCTTCGAATGGTCCGCTAGTATTGTCTTTCCCTCTATTCATTAACAATACTGGCTATTACGACCTGTCTGAACTAAACGCAACCGTATACTTAATGGACGACAATAACTCGTTTGTCTCTGCATCCGCAACCTTTGTGCCGTTAGTCCCACGGGGCAGTGTTTTCAGCACAGCGACCAATATCTCTCTGGATATGGATGATTTCATACAAGGAGCACCGGGTTACTTGTTCAACGATACTGTGTTCAATGTGGATACATCTTTGAGCTTACGGTACGCTTACGCATTCGCGTTTGAGTTTTCGCAAAACACAACAATAGACTGGGGAGCACCGCTTTGCGATTTTTCTGCTGGACAAATTTCGCATCAACCTCACAATTCCACGCATCAAAAGGCTACCATACCCTTAAGTTTCGAGAATCACTCGCCCTTCTTTGGTGTAACCGGAACGATANGTTTGGAAATGTATAATGAAATGAATGATTTCATGGGGTCTGGAACACTTTTCGTAGATGTGGCTCCGCATTCCACGTACGAAAATCGTGTAGAAGCATTTGTCGAATCTTCGACGCTAACTGGAAGCGGTATGTTGCATTATTATTTCGATACTCCTATGTTCAGTTTCGGCCCGTTGGTGATGAGTTATGGTTGAAAAAGATTGGAGAATCCACCTGAAAAAGGCTATACCACGAATTCTTAAGGCAGTGATCTTAAGCATACTCTTCTACTTGATTCTCTTCTTCATATCGTCGCTCTTGGGCCCCGTGGAAGACTTCGTCCCTTTGTACAGACCTCTCACTGACGTCTTCGCGGCAATATTCATTGTTCTCCTCTTCGCCTCAGAATTATCACACGGAACAGTGTTTCACCACATCTTCAATTTCGCCAAGGCGTTGCTTTTTATCATATACCTGATCTACGTCTTGGATGGGGGTATCCTTCCGCTCTCTATTCCTGCATCTGTCAGACCGATGAACGTTGTGGTCGACGTGAGAGTCTTTCTGACAATACTCATTTCCGTTCTTACTTTAGGGCTCTCGAAAAACGTACTGCAAACAATAGACTTCCTTTCAGAAAAGATGGCAGAGGATCAAGGTGCTAAAACCTTACATTCGTTCGAGGCGCTCAAGGATTAAGATATTGAGTTTGCAGAATGATATCGCTGTAGGATGCCCTTTCAAGATTATCGGAGCTTATTGCGAGCTTTCCCTTTAACTCTTCCAGAATCTTCAGGTCTCCCAGGGATACGTCTCTGTCCGCTGATGTTTCTCTTTCAAACTCAACGAAAGTTCCAAGCTTCTTGACAGAGTCCAGATGTATTTGCGTTCCTTCAAGTTGATAAATCTCTCTCACCTTATCTACAGCAGTCCTCGTTTTCAGGATCTTCTTCAGTAAGACCTTAAGGCGCTCTGTCTTCTCAATCTTCACGATGTATACCTCACTCCTTTTTGGTCCCGCGATTTCTTCTCTTACATAGTAGATCAGTTTGGCCACACTATCGCCTTCCACTTCCCGTAGCTTCAACCACCCTTTCGGGACTTCGAAATAGAGGTCGATTTGCCGATAAGTTTGTACGTATTGTGCTCCTAAACTGGTTAGTTTCTTTCTGATTGTGTTAAGGTTGTCAACTCTTGCTTTCAATTCAACCAACGTATGCTCTTTGTCATGTAGTAGCTTGATGCCCAATTTCATTCGAACCCTCCAAGGCATTTCCTCAATCGGAGAGGAAGTGCTTTTTTGAAATAGTGACTAATAAGAAAGGGAACACAAATGAAGAAGTCTTTGTTCGTCTCTCTTGTTGCTCTTTTTGCATCTTTCAATGTCATCTGTGATTCTTTGATGGGTTTTCCTGAGCTGTCATCTGGGGTTTGGCAGGGCTGGATTTTCATAGCTGCGCCCATTACCGGAATTGTGCTTGGGCCATACGCCGGTTTCCTATCCACTCTTATCGGAGTCATGATTGGGCACTCCATATACTTCAGAGACGTGTACGAATTTCTTTTCACCTTTGGGGCGCCTATAGGCGCTATGGTTTCTGGTTTCCTCTTTAGGGGAAGATGGAAGATAGTTCTGACCTATTATACAGCGTTGCTCGGAATATATTTCATTACACCTATTGCTTGGCAACTTCCTGTTTTGGGGATGTGGGATGTATATTTAGCATACTCCGTTCTTCTGGTGATCACCATGATAATATTCCGGAAGGGGGGACCATGGAGCCCCACATCAAAGGGGCTACCGTACGTCCTTGCTCTCTCTGCCCTTATCGGATTAGAGGCTGATATACTATTCAGAATCATCGTTCTTATACCGGGTCAGACCTACCGGCTCTTCTATGATCTTGATGTGGAAAAACTGACGCCTATGTGGCTTGGAGCAGCGGTTATTACTCCTATAAAGGTAGCCCTGTCTATTTTAGTTACGGTCACGGTTGGACCTGCACTAATAAGAACCATCAGAAAGATACGCGTTTTGAAGGAGGACGACACGTCTAGCTGCTAGGGATGATCGTAGGGCCGCAGCAATCTTTGGATTAGTTTTGCTTTTGTCTTTGCTTCCCAGAGCGAAGAATTTCTGCTTGTTCCACCAACCACGATAGAACACACTGGTTCACCTTCCTCTATGATAACTTGTGATAGAGGTATGTCTCGGGCTTCTTCAAAGACGCTCAAGTCTGGCACAACCGAACGCTGCGGGGCAAACAATAACAGTCTAACGCAATAGGCTGAAGGGTTTTCTTCAACAGTAGGAAGTTTTCTGTGAAAGCAAGCCCCCACATGAGCCTTCACGATGTTCATACTAAGAGTCTTCTCCACGCATTCTAACGTTCCCTGAAAACGAGGGTTGACCTCGACAACATATGGTATGCCCTCTTCAGAAATCACCAAATCTACACCATTAGATCCAACGAGACCAAAGTGCAAAACAACTCTTTTAGCTATGCTTTTGCATCTACTTGCAATCGCCTTGGTTGTCGCGAAGGGAACTACATTTCCACAGTAGCCAAAAGGTTCTTTCCGACCCACCTCACTTATTCCCAAGAGTTGTTCGTTCAATGTTAAGGCAACAGCTTCGTTAGTAGTTGAGATCAGAGATACGCTTGCCGGCATTCCAGAAATATGCTCTTGAATCAAGCTTTCCTCCTTGAGCCGTGATGCATCTTGGAATGCTTGCTTCAATTCTTGATTATTCTTCACTTTTCTTATGCCGGCTCCACCAAAGCCGCTGAGCGGCTTAACCAAGACTGGG
>JGI2172J19969_10001349_pt1 | contig 11291 bp, 10 predicted proteins | sample DeeMarSWOR230_32_FD_19969 | JGI IMG/M metagenome (IMG submission 19969)
TCTGTTGAAAGTATCATTACCTCTTCATGTCCATTCCAAGCAAGAATGGCTTTCTGTCCAGGCTCGTAAACTGAAACTTCAGGGTCAACAGGTATCATCCCCCTGTCAGCATAGACAACAGGAAGATAGAAGGAACAGAAGAACAAAACTGCAATCAAGAAAGAAAAGCCTGTCTTATTCAAATCAATCCCCTCCAATTCATAGTCATACTTCCCATATAATGCTAAGCATTAGAACAGCTCGCCAAACACTGTTCTAGAAAATGGAACAGAGTAATTAGAAACTATCTGCTTCTACAAAACATATGTACTATGTATAAGAAAAAGAAGAAAGTAGCAGTCTTGTATGACTACCCTCGTTTTCTAAACAGTTTGGAACCTTCCTGAACTGCAATTAACCTCTTAACAGATTCAGGGGCATTCAAGTTTACATGCTTGGCTAACAGCTTCAACCTTTTGGAACAACCTTGATAATCTCCTTGGCATATCCTCTCAATTTCAACTGCCAAATTACGTTGAAAATCTTACCAGAATGACAGGGTTCATCAAAAGTGGACCGGGGGGGATTTGGACCCCACCTACATTGGAGATATCCCCGATTTTTCCCGCATCTCCACTTTTTTCTTGGATTGGTTCTTCCACAGGTCATATGGCCAATTTGACAAAGTATCTTTCGGAATCAAAGCTGAACGCCAAGTTTTATCTCTGAGAAAATGAGATTTGTTAGCGTGACATTCAAGATGTCTAAAGTTGAAAAAGTACAGATTACAAGAGAAATAGCCTTAACAGCGGTTCTTTCGGCTGCGTATGCAGTAGCAATCTTGCTCATTATTATTCCTTCTCCTACTGGAGGTTACACGCACATTGGAGATTTTGTCGTTTTTGTGGCGGCTTTGCTCTTTGGGTATCGGGTTGGGGGTTTTGTGGGCGTTATTGGTGCTTTAGCCATAGATCTCTTCACTGGGTATCCAAGATGGTTTGTATCTATTCCTGCCCATTGGTTGGAGGGATTCGTGCCAGGTTTAATGAAGAACAAGCCGTTTGTGATGCAGATTATCGGTTGTGTAGTTGGAGGTTTCTTGATGGCGACTACATACTTCCTAGTGAATATATACATTAAGGGAATAGCCCTAGCTGTAATATCCTATGCAAGAGACTTGTTTGTACAGGCCGGGCTTTCGATAGTGGTCGCATTAATTGCTGTGAAGACCGTGAAGAGAGTTTTACCACAACTAAACTGATCAATGCTAATCGTTGAAGAAACCTTGGGCTCTTTCGGAAGCACAAAGTAATATAGGAATACTGCAATCCTAGAGCCTAGCCTACTGTGCAGGTATTTATCGGTTCAAAAGTTTGTGACAGCATGATTAGGGAGGTAATCAGGAATCTGGCTAAGTTCATTGATAGACAGCCAAAGCCATTCAGGATCAATATGATCCGAGCAGCTGCGGGTTCTTTCTTAAGTAATCTAACCGCGCAGTATCGCGCTATCTACATTCTCAGATTAGGGGCTACACCTTTTCAGTTGGGTATAGTGACAAGTATAGCTGGAACCTCAGGAACCGCTATAGCTTTGCCAACTGGATGGCTAGCGGATAAACACGGGATCAGAAGGATATTTCTGATCGCTATCCCTATCATGGCTCTTAGTTCCCTGCTCTTTGCTGTCGCTCTCGATTGGATAACCACAATTCCCGCCCTACTCCTTGCGATGTTAGGCACCCAATTATTGGGAGTGGCATGTCCTATGGTGTGCGGTAGTTATCTGAAAAGTGAGGAAAGAGCCACGGGAAAACAGGTGTGTGACACAATTTCTGCAATTCCAACTTTGATTGCTCCCATAATAGCGGCGATCCTAATAACGAAATTTGGCGGATTAAACGCAGAAGGGATTCGTCCTCTTTTCTTCTTGCAAGTCTTAGGTTTCATGCTAGTCTTCGGGTTCACATACAAGTTCTATTTCGACACTCTAGGGGCAAAAGCATCTCCTATTTTCTCAGGACTCACTGGAAGTATAAGACAATTTTTCAAAACGGGTGCTGCAGCAAAACCTTGGGCACTATACATTTTTCTGTCATCTACCACGTTCTACACGAGCATGACGTATCTTTCTGCCTTCGTTACTGAGGTGAAATTCGGAGATGAATTTGTAGTGGGAAGTATGACTGCGGCGTCGATGGTGCTGCCTTTGACGATTTCGATTTTGCTAGGGCGAGCAGCAGACACATTTGGAAGAAAGAAAGTGCTTTACATAACCATTCCCTTATACAGTGTATCGATTTTCTTGCTAATCTACGCCCAAGACGTTACAGCTTTTCTGATCTCAGGAGTCTTACAAGGATTCTACCTGCTATCAGCTGTGACTCAAGGAGCGATTACCGCTGAATTGGTGCCTCCCTCTCTTCTTGGGAGATGGTATGGAGTAATGAATCTTCTCAGAGGATTGGCAAGTATTACTGCTCCAATAATCGGGGGCTTCATTTGGACAACAATGGGCCCCAACTATGTCTTCTTCTTCATGATTCTAATCGAAACATCAAAAATGATCATTTTATGGTTGGCAATACCTGAAACACTCAAGAACCCGCAGGTTGTCTTGTAGCAATTTGCAGAAGCGCGTGCAATTCTAGAACTTCGAATATTTCATTAGGTTTATTCTTCGGATCAGATGCTCTCCTGTTAAAAATTCTCTGCTCTAACGTTTCTCATGTTTTCTACGTTTTCAGCTGTATTTAAGCCGCATTGACTCATCTACTAATACATGCCTGATTCTTTCTTTCCATTCTTTTGAGTCCCAAGTTCTTAGAGCCGTATGGGTGTTGTAATAGCTTTGCGGAATTGGATGAGTGCCGATGACTACATCTACGCCGTATTTCTGCTTAACGAACTCTTTGAAATGATCTATGTGAGGGCATGGAGGATAACCCACGACCATTCCTGTTGCAAAATGGACAACCTCGGCGCCATTTTTCTTCATTTCTTCGACGCAATATTCCACGTTTCCACCGGGGCAACCCCCGCAAGTCGTGTATCCCACGAGCTTAACTTTCTGATCTTTGTAAATGCTAAAAGCTCCTTCTCGGTTTCTTAATGCTCTAAAACATTTACCTCCAGCGCAATCATGGTAACGGTCACAGATAATTATGCCTATTTTCCTCTTCTGACTTGCCACACAGATACCCTCCTGATTTTTCTTCTTTTCACAGCTTCTCTTATTAAGTTCTTTTTCTAAGGCAGAGAGCATTTTCTACATACAACCTAATATTCGTGCTGTGTTTTTGCTCGTTCAATCATAACGCAAGTGCCATACACTACATCTTGAGTGCATTCCTTGCTTATTGAGGCAGACATCAGAGGCAACAAAAATTGAGTACGATCGGTAGAGTCAAAACAGCAACTTAGTGATTAGTAAGGGCCGGGGCAACTACCAGTCACTGAATGACGTTAAGAACAAGGAGATCTCTTTTTCTTTTGAATGCATGCATGGACATGTCTATTTGAGCGGGATGTATTTGCACCTTGGACAAGTGCGCGCACTGGGGACGTCTCCCGCAAACTCCTTTTTCATGTGCGCTTCTGAGACTGCTTTCTTTTCCGTCGCATTAGTCGCAGGATGCCGATCAAGAAATTCATACTGGGCACCGTTTCCATGTACCGCTTGTAATCATCGCCGAATTTTTCAACACTCATCTGCTCTTCTCTCTGCACGTCTTTGTAAAATAGAGCAGAGCCTAGAATCCCAGAAATCACACTTATCCAATGTTGAGACATTAGAACCAGTGCAAATACGAACAACATGAAACCCAGATATTGTGGATGCCTGATAACAGCGTAGACTCCGCTGTCAACGAGAACCGTGGTGTGGACAATGCTTTCTCCCTTTGGCGCTTCACCCTTCTTTTGGAATTCTCCACCAGCCAACAAGATGATGATAACACTGAGCACCAGCAGAATCCATCCAGCATAAGCAAGGAAGTCGAGGCTGTAATAGTTGTAGAAAGCAAAGACCATTATGATTGGTAAGAGCATTAAGATACTATACGCCCAGAACAGAGGGTCACGTTTCCAAGAGTAGCCTGAACGCGCAGATTCTGCATCTACCATGATCATTCACTCTTTCTGAGTCGCCGTATAATTCCTAGCAGAAAATTCGCCCTCGGAACCCTTTCCATATAGGCTTTATAGTTATCTCCGAACTTCTCAATCGCGTCTTCATCAGCCCTGATCAAATCAACGTATGTCAAAGGAACAATAGGAATACCCAGCAAGATAACAATCCAATGTTGGAAAAGCAACATACCAGCTATTGCCCACAGTATGAAGGTCACATACTGCGGATGACGAACAATAGAGTATATCCCAGTGTCGACAAGTTTGGTAGTCTGAATGTAGCTCTTTCCCCTTCCTACACCACCTTTCTTGCGAAACTCAATTACTGGAAGCCAGCCAAAAACTAGACCCGAAACAACATAAAGCCCCACTCCAATATACGCCAGAATCTCAACTTGAGACACGCCAGATAGCAGATAAATACCAACGATGATCTGCAAGATAAAAAGAATGCTTACAAGGGTCACCGGAACGAAATCTGCCCAAGAAAAACTCTTTCTGGACATTCTGCTTCTCCCTCGATTTGGGATTGTACGCCTCAGTTTTTATGACTTGTGGCATGCAGCAAGAACTAAACGGCACACATGCGAATAGAGAGATATCTTCGAATCTCCATGAAAGCTCCTTCTTACAATATACGCTGTGTGTGCTAGACCGCTTTTTCGTTTCATAATGGATGAGTTGGCTCCACAATAGTCCTTGGTACAAGCTCATTCTACGTCCAGAAAAACCAATATACTTCCATCGCATAGTGTTAGCGGATAAGGTGATAATATGGCAAGAGTAGCAAGGGAAATGGTGGAGAAGGCGGGTATCAACGTTGATCAGCTGGTGGAACTGTTGGTTAAGAATGCTGCAGCTGAGCTTACAACCTATTACTACTATACTATTCTCCGATGTAATCTCATAGGACTGAAAGGAGAGGGGATCAAGGAGATCGCAGAAACCGCTCGTGTTGAAGATCGTAACCACTTTGAGGCTCTTGTTCCCCGTATATACGAGTTAGGAGGCAAACTCCCTGAAGACATGAAGACCTTTCATGACGTCTCAGCTTGTCCCCCAGCTAGATTGCCGAAAGATCCCACTGACGCTTTAGCAGTGCTGAAGGTTTTGGTGGAGGCGGAGCGATGTGCAGTGCGAGGGTATACTCACATTTGCAACATGACAGCTGGCAAAGACCATCGAACATATGACCTGTCTCAAGCAATCCTTAATGAGGAAATTGAGCATGAGTCCTGGTTCTCCGAATTCTTAGGCGAGGGGCCATCTGGCCACTTCATGCGAAGAGGGGAGACTTCGCCTTTCGTCTCCAAGTTCCTCAGGTAAACCACCTCAACATCCCCCCACTTTTTTAGACATCCGAATTGCTGCATTATCTGGATTTATGTGTTAAATATGGTTGATGANATAATTCTGCTTGGTTCTGTTGCCAGCCTAGCCGCGGGCTTAGCCACTGGTGCTGGAGCTTTGCCAGTGCTATTTACGAAGAAGGTTTCAGATAGGTTGTTGGATGTCATGCTTGGGTTTTCGGCGGGTGTCATGCTGGCAGCAACTTCATTTAGTTTGATAGTGCCCGCCCTTGATCTGAGCGGTCCCTGGGTTGTTGTTTTGGGGATTGCCTTGGGAGCTTTTGTATTGCATTTGATTGACCGCTTCATTCCTCACTTTCATCCAGCGTTTGGTGTAGAAGGGCCTTCTTCGAAGCTTTCAAGAGTTTGGCTATTCGTCATCGCCATTACTATCCACAATTTCCCTGAAGGGTTAGCTGTGGGAGTCAGTTTCGGCAGTGGAGATGTGGCTGCAGGATTTGTAGTTGCTATGGCTATTGGGCTTCAGAACATGCCTGAAGGATTGGCAGTTGCATTGCCTTTGTTGAGAGAGGGATACAGCAGGCGAAAATCTCTATGGTATGGGACTTTGAGTGGGTTGATTGAACCTGTTGGGGGTTTGTTGGGTGTTGCCTTGGTCTCGATCTTCCATCCGATTTTGCCTTGGGCACTTGCTTTCGCTGCAGGCGCTATGCTTTTCGTCGTGAGTGATGAGATGATACCTGAAAGTCACAAGAAAGGCTTCGAGAGAGAAGCAACCTTTGGGCTAATAGTCGGATTCGTGATCATGATGCTGCTAGACTGTTTATTTGCTTGAAAGGATTCAGATGGACCAGACCTATGAAGAAGTTCACTGAGGAAGAGCTTGCTCAACACAATGGGAAGAACGGAAATCTAGCATACGTTGTGTACAAGGGAAAGGTGTACGACGTAACAGGTAGTTTTCTTTGGAAGAATGGAATCCACCAAGTTCTTCACGAAGCAGGTGTAGACTTGACAGATGCTCTAGAGCAAGCTCCGCACGGTAGTAGAGTCCTTGAAAAGTTCCCTGTCGTTGGAATCATAAGTACCAGCACTCGCGAATAGTCATTTTTGCAGCAATTCCATCCAGAGACTCCGAAGATTCCAATCGTGCATCTCGCAAGAGCTCTAGGCGGCCGGGAAAGATTCAAGCCCAGCCCAAGTGGAGATATCTCCCGTAAGTAGCCCTATCTAAGGCGTGACTTCCAAAACTAGGAATTCGTTTAGAGGCATATAAGCCACTATGGAATCATCCTCTATCCGATGCCAATGCCTCTTCTTCTATGGATTATGACTGCGAGTAATGTTGCATTAATGAACAGTGGTAGAATAAGGAATGATGGAAATTCTGGTATCCAAGCTTCTCCAGAGATTAGGTCTCCCCAGTTATAAGGACGAGAGATTAGGACAAAATCTGTTGGAGGCCACCAGTAGGGTTGGAAGCCATCTATGCTCGTTAATGCTATGCCGAGTATTTTTGACACTCCAGCGGTTATCTGGACTTTTGCGTAAGTTACGTTGAATTCGGCCTGCCAATAAATGCTTGTTGAAGAGGCTGAACCACTCCAACTGCCCATTGGAGGGCTTACAGGGCTGGTTCCATTCGATTCGTACAGTGTTCCATTGCGAAGCATGTAGAAGAAGATGTCGTCGGGTTGCGCTTCAGAGCCTCCATCATTTAATACGTCGATGGCGATGGAAACAATGTCTAGATCCTTATTTTCGGTGTTGTCATTGACGTGAAATGCGATATAGAGGTTTACTCCATCCTGTTTAACATAAACTAATGTGTAGTTGAACTGGGTGGTAGAAGCATCATCCCATTCGCCTGAAGTTATTGCACCATCAATGTTCGGAGTTGAACCAGACCAGGCAACTATTGGATAGTCACGATCATAGGCTTCAACTGTAACAAGCAATAAAGACAAGCAAGACGCTGCAACAAGCAATGCAAGAATCGATTTGCGCATATGGCATCATTTGCATTTCTCTCAATTCAGTTTTTATGATTTATGGAAGCTTAGGGAGTTTAATCCAGAAAAGTCTCTGTTTGGAATAGTCGTTATATCCCTGTTCAACTCTGTTTTAGTGTGTATCGTTTGCTTCAAAAAGCCAACTAATAGTAAGGTTATCACCTGATATCTTGTATTTTTTCGGGTTATCACCCGCAATTCACCACTGATACATTCACAAAGACGCGCGGTTGTACGTCGCCTCACTTCCAATGCGCGCGTGCAAGAAAGAATAAAAAGGGAAGCTGATATACTGAAGTGAAATCTGGCAAGTGATATAGTATGAGAAGAAAGCTTGTATTGTTAGCTGTTTTGATAACCGTTCTTATGGGCGCGTTTGGTGTAGCATTTGTTGTTCAACCAGTTGAAGCCGTTGGGCCCTATTACATAAAGGCTGACGGAAGCATTTCTCCGAGTACTCCGCTAATCTCGACTACTGATAGTATTACTTACACCCTCACTGGCAACATCGTCATCGACACCCATAACGACGGGATTATTGTGGAAAAAGACAACATAGTGATTGATGGCGCAGGCTACACCATTCGAGGACCGGGGTCGACTTATCTTGACACCGAAGGAATACTTGCGCAGGAAATGCACAACATAACGATCAGAAACATGACGATCACAGCTTTTCGGACTGGGATCTGGCTTTGGTTTTGTCCAAACTGCAGTATATGTGGGAACAACATAACGAACACTTATGAAGGAATTCGTTTTAACAATTATTCAAATTACACAAACGTATATGAAAACAATGTAGCAAACAACGATGCTGGCATCTTACTTAGCTATTCTTGGAACTCCAGTATATACGGCAACAACATAGAGGGAAGCGACCTCGTCGGTATCAGTATAGGTTCCTTTTCTCATAATATCGACGTGTACGACAACAACATAACACATAACCATAACGGTGTTGGCCTCGGGTCTTCCCACAATAACATACGCGGAAACAACATAGCACACAACAATAACTATGGAGTAACAGGCTCTTGTTCAAATTACAGCATATACGAGAACAACATAACAGGAAACACAAGGTATGGAATCTACTTACTCAGTTCTTCAAGTAGTAACAGCATATTTGACAACGAAATAAATGCCAACGGCTATAGCGGCATAAATCTCTATTCCTCTTCGAACGACAACGAGATATATGGAAACCGCATAGCAGGCAACATCGACAACGGTGTTCTTCTGCATGGTTCTGCGGATTATAACAAGATATTTGGAAACAACGTAACGGGAAACGGAGGGTCTGGCTTCTTCATTAGCGATTGCTTAGGTAACGAGATCTACGAAAACCATATAAGAAGCAATGGTAACGGCGTCTACATCGATGGTTCTTTGAACACCAGCATACACGGAAACAGGATAACAGAGAACGGGTACGGGATACAACTATGGGATTCCTCAAACCACAACGACATATATGGAAACAACATAACAAACAGCCTATCGTATGGCATCAGACTCGGCGAGTCTTCAAACAACACATTTTACCATAACTACTTCATCAACAACGCAAACCAAGTCTACGTTGAGCCAGATAATCCAAATACTTGGGATGACAATTATCCTTCTGGCGGAAACCACTGGAGCGACTATACAGACGTAGACCAATATAGTGGTCCAGACCAAAACGAATTAGGAAGCGACGAAATATGGGATCATCCATACATCATCGACGAAAACAACCAAGACAACTACCCAATAGTTCCAGAGTTTCCATCATTCCCCATTCTGCCACTGTTTATGGTGGCATCACTACTGGCAGTCGCAATCTGTAGAAGAGAGACTTTGACATAAAGCAGAAAAGACTCAGAGAAGCCGATATCTGCTTCCGAGTGTTTTTCGGGTTATCTCCCGCAAAGTCGATAAAAAGTCGAGTTATCGCTTTGGGCGCGCATGCATGCATGGCAATTTGCAGCAAGCCGAAAGCGATGCCGATCAAGGACAAGCCTAACGCAAGTCAACACTAATGGAGAATTCATCTAGAAAATTGCTCCACAAGCAAATTAAGCTTGCAGGAGACTCTCTATAGACAACCCCTCCCCCGTTAGAAGAGAAAGGAGAAGCGTCTGAGGTTTGGGTTGCCGATGAAGACAAGAACGTTTTTCAGTCTGCATAGGTTATGCAGATTGCGAGTTATGCATGCATGCGCAGATGGATCAGACGGTGATATCAACTTTTCGTGGGAAATCATGGGCTTGGACGAGCACAATAGAACACACACTTTCTCAGAAGTTCTGACAAGAACTTGCGCCGAACTGCTCGGGGAGCCATTGATGAACGTCTCTGTGGTGAACGTTATGGGTCGACAATTAAGCAAGGGTGATTCGGGAAGCTACTCTTCCTACGCACGCAGATATCTGCGTTTCAGTCTGTTTTATGACCCCGAGAGTTCCACTGGCCCATCTTATGTCGATGTAGTCAGAGATGGCCAGATTGATGTTTATGATGTTGTTGCCGTGACTGGCATGTATGGCCTGGACATCGAGAGCACGACTAATTGGACTGATATCAACTACTATGATGTAACCGGCGACGGTTCGATAGACATCTATGACATAGTCGCAGTCAGCAATCATTACGGCAAGTCAGTGCACTATCTTTTACCGATTGATCCGAGAAATGTGTTGGCGAAGTTCTATTATGCTAACGGAACACTCTGCAGCGAATCCAATCTAGATATTGAAGGGTGTGTAGTCTTTCCTGAGCAAGCGCGAACAGTGAAGCTCTACAATGGGAGTGAAGGAATATTGGTACGTGGCATGTACGAAGAGTTTGGTGACCTCTATGAAGAAGAAAAAACAACCGACTTCCTAGGCCTTTCCGAAAGCAGTTCCAGTCCAACAGCGAAGGGTGTTCACTTGGTTCAGACCAAAGTTTGTTCAAGTTTTGAGGCGATTCAAGTTCGTTTTGGCCTCGACCTAAATGCCAATCGAACTGTCGTCTGCGACCGCTTGAGTCTGCTTCAATACTTCTGCGTTGTCAGAAACCCCACTTCGCTTGATCTCAGCCATTCACCGAGAAACGCAACTGGAGCGGCCTCAGTTACTGTAATTGCCTATCTGGTCGATGAGTTCAGAAGCAAACCTATCTCCAATGCTCTAATCGAGTTTGAGCTGTACAAGAAAATGGGGAACGATGAGGAATTGGTTGCTGACTATGATGAAAGCACCAATTCCTCTGGAGTAGCCCTGTTCTGTTTCGAACCCAGTTCTTTCAGGTACAGAGTTGAGGCCAGATTCTCGGAGAATGAAACGTTTTTTGGCTCCTCCGGGAGCGTCTACGTAGACGCTAGGATTTTTACCCAGCTGAACATCACAGTCGATATTGATGGCGACGGTACCTTGGAAACCCTAATTGGAAGTAACAGTTTTTTCGCCGATTTAGGAGTAGGCATACCCTACGAGTTCGAGGCTGAAGTTATTCCAGAGCAAGGCCCAAATGGCCCCATGGGCACAATTAGGGTTTACGTTAATGGAGACTCGTATGCGAATATTTCACACTCAGACCACTTTTTCTGGACAGCTCAGACTGAAGGCGCTTACGATTTTAGGATGTTTTATGAGGGAGATGACGAAACTAGACCCTGTGAGTGGAAGTTTGTTGTTGACGTAGAAGTGCTTCCATTGCTGGTCTACTTTGACGCTACACCACGTAAGTTCAAGCCTGGTGATATAATCAGTTTGCATGCTCTAGCTGTTGTGGCTAATACAAACCAAACGTTTGCGGCAGCAGCCCATTATACGACACAGTTGGCAATGCTCGGCTATGGTGCCCTGCTGTCGATCTTTTGTCTCATAGCC